>JGI20154J14316_10004583_pt1 | contig 10528 bp, 13 predicted proteins | sample COG_04_FD_14316 | JGI IMG/M metagenome (IMG submission 14316) | reverse complement strand
AACATAAACCATGAACAAAGGTGAAATTCGAGCACATTTTATAGCTCTACTTAATCGCAGCGATTGCTCGAATGCACTTGCTGATACATTTATTGACCAGGCTATCACTAGAATACAGAGACAGCTGCGTGTCCCATCTATGGAAAAACAGAACCAATACAATGTAACTAACGCATCTGGTACTTCTCAAGTAGTAATACCAGCTGACACATTAGAAGTTATAGAGTTATATTATGACGGCAGTACGCTTACACGCATCCCTCTCCATGAAATGATTGAGTATCAAAAGACAGGCGAACTTGGCACTCCAAAGTTCTTCTGTAGAGAACAAGGTAATATCAAGATATACCCTATGCCTACCTCTGGCACGCTGTATCTAAATTACTATGCAGAACAAGCGGTACTAGCATCAGACAGTGACACTAATATGCTAACCACAATAGCATCTGACTTACTGACATACACAGCACTGTCATACGCCGCCGACTACTTCTTAGATGAACGTGCTGCAGTCTTTGATCAGAAGTCTGGGTCTTTCTTAGCTGAAATACAGGAACACGCAAACAGTTCAGAACAGTCTGGTATCAACCAAGTTGTTCGTCCTACACATTATTACGAGGATTAATACAGATGGCATCAAAATCTAGTTTCTACAACAACTCTGGTGTAACTAACACACAATCAAATGCTATAGACGCAAGTGTCGATAACGCAGAAGCTAGTGCTACAGCATCTGAAAATTCAGCTAACAACGCATCTGCATCTGCGTCCACTGCTACAACTAAGGCATCTGAAGCATCTACTTCAGCTTCCACAGCCACAACCAAGGCATCTGAAGCCTCAACTAGTGCATCAACAGCAACAACTAAGGCATCTGAGGCCTCAACTTCAGCTACTACAGCAACAACTAAGGCAACTGAAAGTGCAACAAGTGCAACTGCTAGTGCTAACAGTGCAACAGCGGCATCGACTTCAGCATCTACAGCTACAACCAAAGCAAGCGAAGCATCTTCAAGTGCCTCTACAGCATTGTCCCATAAGAATGATGCACAGACAGCAAAGACTGCCGCAGAGACAGCGGAGACTAATGCTGAAACCGCTGAGACTAATGCGGCTTCAAGTGCGACAGCTGCATCTACATCAGCGTCAAGTGCTTCGACTTCAGCATCTACAGCTACAACAAAAGCTGGTGAAGCGGCTACTTCAGCGTCAACTGCTACAACTAAAGCTGGCGAAGCGGCGACTTCAGCATCTAATGCAAGCACAGCCGCAACGACAGCCACAACAAAAGCATCTGAAGCATCTGCTTCTGCATCCAGTGCGGCTAGTTCTGCAACAGCGGCATCAGCTTCTAAAGACGCGGCATTAGCGGCATTGGATAGCTTCGACGATAGATACCTAGGTGTAAAGTCTAGCAATCCATCAGTTGACAACGACGGAAACGCATTGGTTGCTGGTAGCCTCTATTTCAACAGCACTGACGACACTATGAAAGTGTACGAAGGTTCTGCTTGGGTAGCGGCTTATGCTTCATTAAGTGGTGCTGTGTTGCAAGCAAATAACCTTTCAGACTTAACAAGTGCGTCTGACGCAAGAGCAAACCTTGGGTTAGGTACAGCGGCAACTACAGCGGCTAGTGCATATGCTACAGCGGCTCAAGGTACAAAAGCAGACAATGCGTTACCTAAAGCTGGCGGCACAATGACAGGCGACTTGTCATTCGGTGACAGCGACAAAGCTAAGTTCGGTGCTGGGTCTGACTTACAGATTTCTCACGATGGTAATAATAGTCTTATAGCTGAAGTAGGCACTGGTAATCTTCATATTACCGCACAAGATTTAAGGCTACAAAGTGCTAATAACCAAGACACAATAAAGTGTATTCAGAATGGTGCAGTAACCCTTTATTACGACAATGCCGCCAAACTAGCCACAACCTCAAGCGGAATTTCAGTAACAGGCACAGCCGTAACAGACGGCCTTACAGTTGCAGGTAATGTTTCAGTAGACGGCGGCACAATCAAGCTAGACGGAAACTATCCTGTTGGTACAGACAACGTGGCGTTGGGTAATACTGCACTTGATGATGGTAGTTTAAGTGGTGGCTATAACACAGCAGTTGGTACAGGGTCACTAAGTGCAAATACTTCAGGACAACAAAACGCTTCTTTGGGTGCGTATTCATTAGATGCAAACACAACAGGTAGTTACAATGCAGGGTTTGGTCAGTCTTCATTAGGATCAAATACTACAGGTAGCCAAAACACTGCTTTAGGTAGAGGTGCATTATCAGCAAACACCACCGCAAATGACAACACGAGTATTGGGTATCAATCGCTTTTAGCTAATACTACAGGAACAGAAAATGTAGCTTTAGGCTCAAACACACTTAGAGCCAACACCACCGCAAGTTATAACACGGCAGTTGGGTACTCTTCTTTGTATAATAATACAACTGGAGGTCAAAACAGTGCGCTGGGTACAGCCGCATTACAGGCAAACACAACAGGGCAAAGAAACACTGCTTTAGGTTGGAATGCTTTACTTAGCAATACAACAGCGCAAGGCAATACCGCTGTTGGAGCATACGCTGGAGATAGTAATACAACTGGAGCAGATAATACCTTTATTGGTTATGACACAGCCCCTGCAAATACAACGGGAGCAAGCAATACTTCTTTAGGTTCAGGTTCTTTACATGCCAACACCACCGCCAGCAACAACACTGCCGTTGGGTATCAGGCGGCGTATACCAGCAATGCAAATTACACTACTGCTGTAGGTCGCAGAGCTTTATATTCCACTACTTCAGGTATATCTAACACTGCTATGGGTGACTATGCAGGTTATTCAACCACTACAGGCCAGATGAACGTGGCTATGGGTGGCGAAACATTCCAAGACAATACGACAGGTAGTTACAATACAGCTCTTGGTATGCTTGCGCTACACTCCAACACCACCGCAAGCAACAACACGGCAGTTGGGTATCAGGCTTCTACTTCCAATACTACTGGGTCAAATAATGCCTCTTTCGGTAGACAGGCTTTAGGCGGTAACACAACAGGCTCGCAAAATACCGCATTAGGTAGATCAGCACTTCAACAAAGCGGCACTGCATCCGAAAACACTGCCGTTGGTTATAGGGCGCTATATACTACCCACTCTGGAGGTGCTAACACTGCTCTTGGCGATATTGCAATGTATTATACTACTGGCGCAAACAATGTCGCTGTAGGTCAAGCTAGTATGTATCTTAATACTACTGGAACTCTCAATGTTGCTGTTGGTAATGCGGCATTAGGTCTAAATACTACAGGCGCAAGTAATACAGCTCTTGGCGTTTACGCTTTAAAATCAAACACCACCGCAAGCAACAACACGGCTACTGGTTATCGGGCTGGGTATAGTAATACTACGGGTATTGAAAATAGTATTTTTGGTAAAGATGCAGGTTATTATATTACAACAGGCTCGAATAACACTTATATTGGTACAGCCTCTGGCCCTAATGCTGGTGCAAGTACAGGCTCGTATAATACTGCGGTGGGACGAAGCGCACTATATAACACTACCACCGCCAGCCTTAACACAGCAGTTGGGTATCAGGCGGGGTATTCTAGCACTGGGGAAAATAACACCTTCATTGGTCGTTACGCAGGTTCGAATGTAACCACGGGCGGCAAAAACACCATTCTTGGTGGCTTTGATGGTAATTTTGGCGGCTTGGACATCCGCACCTCAAGCAACCGCATCGTGCTGTCGGATGGGGATGGTAATCCTCGCATACACGTCGATGATACAGGTGAAGTAAAGATAGGCCACAACTCTAGCCTCCCAAACTTAGCAAATGGTGCGGGTGGTGACGGATTTAGCCTTGGGGTTGCTAACGTATCAGGGACATTTCGAGCGGCGGTTTCCGCATCGGATGCGGCGGCTTGTATTTATTTATCTAAATCAGCCTCTCCCTCTGATAATAGGCATATTTCGTTCTACCGTAATGCTTCGCAGGTTGGAAACGTCACTACCACAACTTCTGCAACTTCATACAATACAACATCCGACCACCGCCTAAAAGAAAACGTGGTGGCGATGACGGGCGCAACGGATCGCCTCAAGCAGCTTAACCCGTCACGCTTTAACTTCATTGCAGACGCCGACACCACAGTTGATGGTTTCCTTGCACACGAGGTTCAGGCAGTCGTTCCAGAGGCTGTCACAGGCACACAGGATGCAGTTGATGACGATGGCAACCCNGANTACCAAGGCATAGATCAGTCTAAACTTGTACCACTATTAGTAAAAACAATCCAAGAGCTAGAGGCTCGTATTACAGCTTTAGAAGGAGCATAACCAATGACAGACTTAACAACAGAACAAATCGCACAGAACTACTCAGCAATGGGTGATTCAGTTGCACTTATCAATGACGTTATTGCTGGTAATGCTATGGCAGATGCTGATGCGGCAGACAGACAAGACTGTGTGGATCGTAATACTCAGCACCTAGAACTTATGGTTGCTAAAGATTACTGGACAGACGAAAGTATGACTGCATCTAATGCGGCTATCACAGCAGGGAACGGATACACCGCTTCCTAAATTAACCTAACCAAAGGAGATCAAAATGGCTGAAGATAAAAAGGTTATTACGATTGATGACAAAGATTACACTGAAGACCAACTCACTGACAAACAGAAGGTAATCATAAACCACCTTCAAAGCCTAAGTCAGAAGATTGCTTCTGCTGAATTTAACCTAGACCAACTCAAGGTAGGCAAGGAAGCATTTGTAAACATGCTAAAAACAGAAATGGACGCACACACTGAAGAGGTGGCGGCTGAATAAACTAATGGAGATAGTAAATGGTTCAAGAAGGCTGGCACTTAACTAAGAGTGTCCCTGCAACCCTCCTCCTCGGCCTAATCACTCAGGCTGGGGCAATCGTATGGACTGTCTCAATGATGATGGCAGACATACAAGAAAATCAAACAGACATCGTTGAGTTCGGACAGCGTATATCTAAAGTAGAACAGATGGTTCAATCGCAAGCTGTGTCTATGGCACGGATAGACGTGAACATAGAACACATCCGCACATCAGTCGAAAAGATGGCAGACCGCGATGACTAGGCTTGTCCTAGCACTAGCAACCTTATCACTAACAACAGCCTGTATCCCCGAAATTCATGTAGACACTCCGATAGCCTTTCCGTCTTCATGTCCTATGGGAGATACAGTCTGTGAACGTAATCTAAACGCACAGACACTGGCATACATAGGTCACAAGGATGCGGCGACAAAGCTGATGTGCCAAGATTACAAAGTAGAGAAAGTTATGGTTGACGAATGTGGAAATTACTCACCCCTATATTAATACTGCTGACAACTTCAGCGTATGCAAATGACATCAACGGAGACTTCAGTAACAACTACCAAGACTCCGCTGTCGATAGTAACAACGCAACAACTAACGAAACCAATAATTACAATGCCGCTGGGGCTTCTCAGGCCGCACCTGTAATGTCTTCTATTGCTCCTACAGTAATGGGCGGTGGTGGTAACGATAGTTGTCTCCTACCCACGACATCGGGAATCCAAATGACAATGTTTGGTTTCTCACAAGGCAGTATGCAACAGGATGAGCACTGTAACCGCCGCAAGAACGCAAGACTTTTAGGAACACCACAGCAAATTGGAGGACTAGGGCTACAAGTCTCAGCCATATCAGTTCTCTGTAGTTCGCCAGATGGCAACGTATTCCGAAGTATGATGTTAGCCAGTACCCCCTGTCCAATCATGGATGTGGTCACAGGCAAAATCTTAATGGGTAAAGCGGCAATAGATAAATATAGAGAACACCCAGATGTCTACATTATTGGCTATGAGCCTAACAAAGTATTCTGGGATACTCTGCTCAGAATTGGAGAAGATTTAAGTGATGAAGAAACCAAAGCAAAGGTTGCTACTATTAGCGACAGCCGCAGTATTAGCGAAAGGTTCCGCAGTACACGCAGAGTCACACCAACCCCCGTCATACAGCCAGACAGGGGCACAGAAGATAACTGAGCTAAAAGGCACAATAGACATCATCAACAATAAACTGCTTGCAAGCGGACAGCTGGTCAATGGTGCTGTCGGTTACGCTACAGTTGGACGTGTGGTCATCGACGATGCACTAGATGGCGGTAAGATAACAACAGCACAGTTCATTGCATACGAGGTGGCCTTAGACAAAGTAGTTGCACACGACTACGCTACAGCACAAGATGCCAAACAGTTGTTCACGCAAGAGCACACAGCGGCAATGAACCAGTTGACACTTGCAGTAGACTTACTGACATCTGCAACATCTATATTGGCTACAGCGACATCAGTATCCGCAGTTGCAGCTGAAGCTGACACAAAGCCAGAACAAGTGGCACTACAAGACATGCTACAAACAGACGAGTATTCCATACAGGCGTCTGAAGTTGCTACATACAATGATGCAGTTGATAACGTCGAGAAGTACGCCCAGCAAGCTGGTGCATTCATGGCGGCGGCAAATAACACTGATCTAACAGCGTCTATAGACAGCTACACAGCCACTAATAATCTAGTCGCTGGTAACTATACAGCCATCACGTACACACAGAATGTCGATGAGTTTGTTATCACATGGTCTGGAAATGGTACTGGTTGGTCTGGTTATCTTACAGATGACATGAAGGATGCTACAGCCATCTATGGCGCAAATACCTACATGCAACAGAATGGCACACCAATTAAGGACATGTAAACAATGGAAGACACTGAGCTAAAAGTAGGCGGATTCAGCTTTAAGGGCTGGTACATAGCTGTCCTACTACCAATACTGTCGGCACTAAGTGGCGGTATCTACTATGGGTATGACACCCTCAATCGCTTTTATGCAGTAGAGACTGGGATCGATCTTGTGACAACTGAAGCTGACATGTTCAACGTCAGAGCCACAGATTTTAACTCACGCATACAGGCACTAGAACAGGCGGTACAAGATAATGATGTTAGAGGTCTTAACACGCGGCTATCAACGATTAGTACGCAAATGCAAACAATTCTGGAACAGCAGAAAGACTTGTTGGACTTACGTTCTAAAGTTGAAAAGTCGAGTACAATCACGGATCAAATCGGCGATAAGCTGGATGTTTACCAGACAGAGATAGACGACATCTGGAAGGCTTATGACAGCCTCGCCAACAACCCACTAAACTAAGGATTACACATATGACAGAGTTTGAAAAAGCAGATGTTGATGGCAGTGGTGCTATAGACAAGACAGAGTGGGACAAGCTGTTACTCGATGACAAGAGAATGCAAATTGAAGATGCCAATAACAAAAGAGACTCCCAGCTCCTGATGGTGTGGTTCTCATTAGCTGGCCTATTGCTTTACCCAGTGATGATCATTGGTTGTAACGTAGTTGGACAAACAGTAGCCGCTGACAACCTCACAGCTATTGCCCCTACTTATTGCATAGCAGTTGTCGGTATCGTTACAGCTTTCTTTGGTTTTACTAATATCAAAAAGAAGGATGATTACTGATGATGGGACTCGGATTATTAGGTAAGGTCGCTGACCTTGCTGGGGCAGTCATAGACTCAAAGACTGTCGTTAAGAAGGCTGAAGCCGAAACTAAGATGAAGATTGCTACTGGTGAGATCAGCTGGGAACAAGCGGCTATCAAAGCCAGTGACAACAGCTGGAAAGACGAGGCGTGGACTATATGTTTCATAGCTATTGTCGCTTGCTCGTTTGTTCCACCTCTACAGCCATACATGAAGGAAGGCTTTGCCAACCTAGAGGCCGCACCACAGTGGTTTCAATGGTCACTTTACGCATCTATTGCTGCCAGCTTTGGCGTAAGAACTATGAAAGGCTTTAAGAAATGAAAGAAAACTTTGATAAGTGCCTAGCGATGCTTTTGGAGCACGAGGGAGGCTATGTAAATTCAAAACATGATCGCGGAGGTATGACTAATCTTGGTGTAACCAAACGTGTCTATGACGAATGGATAGGCCGTGAGTCTACTGAGCAAGAGATGCGTGACCTTACGCCTGATGATGTAGCTCCAATATACAAGAAGAACTACTGGGATCGAGTTAAAGGCGATTCACTTCCATCTGGCTTAGACTGGGCTTGTTTCGATTGGGCTGTGAATTCTGGATCGGGTAGACCATCGAAAGCTGTGCAACGTGCAGTAGGTGCTACTCAAGATGGAGCTATAGGTAACCAGACGCTTGGCCTAGTAGCTGAGAAAGACCCGAAGTTTATCATCGACTACGTCTACACAGTCAGACAGGCATTCTATGAGAGCCTAGATGACTTCAAGCATTTCGGTAGAGGATGGAGCAGAAGAAACACTGAGACACTTCACCAGGCTATGAAAATGGTTGAATAACACTATAAAACACAGATCAAACGGCCACATCGGCATATCGATCTGTGTTTTTTCGACAATCGGTGTCACGACTGTTTACATCGGTGTCACAGTAGTATATCCGTTGACTACGGGCCATGTGCCAGTGACATCAGTAGTAGGCAGCGGATTGCAAATCCGTGTACACCGGTTCGATTCCGGTACTCGCCTCCAAATCTTAGTGTCATCGGATTTTCATCGGCCCCTAACTTAAAAACTAGGGAGACGACACTATGACTAATATTATTACACTGGCTGAATTACAAGATCTAACAGCACAAGTGGCTACTGGTACAGGTCGCGATTTAGGCATTTACCATTGCTCTGCATATGGTGGCTACCAACTTACGCTTAACAATGGTGCTTCTACGTTGATGCCTCGCAGTTCTGCAAAAGAAACTTTAGCTTTTCTCAAGGGTATGGCTACTTTTGTAAGGTTGTTTGGAGTAAACCAATGAGAAATACTGCTACTAATCATACGCTGCTAAGTTTCTTGTCTAGCAATGGACATCGGGTTTGGCACGGTAAGCATCTTACTGAAAGCACTAACAAGATCATGCGTTTCTGCGACTATGCAGACTTTGGTACTAGGAGCATTGATAGCTTTGTGCCAGAAGATATGTACTTGTTCAGTGATCACTTGTTAGAAACAGGCGTCTGTAAGAACACTGTGAACCACTATTTTGCTGCTGTATCTTCGCTGCTGAAGTACGCACACGATATGCGAGTTATTGAACAGTTTCAAATACCACGAATTAAATGGCACAAGGTTAAATCAGGTAGACCACGCTTTATGTCTAAAGATGAACTACACGCTCTGAACGAGTTTTTCCTTGGCCACGAAAACAGCTGGATGGCAGACTTTGCTACACTAGCTGTACAAACTGGGATGCGTCTTGGAGAGATCTTGAAGATTACACCAGGTGACTACCACATGAACGCAAACGGTAAACACATTGTGGATCTAAAAGACACTAAAAATGGAGATGATCGCCGTGTATTCTTAAACTGTAATGCGTATGATGCGTTGTGCAACTTGGACTTTGAACCAGGTAAATACTACAGCCACCGTAAATTCTATGACACATGGGGCGAGGCTCGTCGTAGAATTGCACCTGGTGATAAGCTGTTTGTGTTCCACTGCTTACGCCATACAACGGCTACAGCGTTGGCATCAGCCCATTATAATACGGCTATTATTGCACAAATCTTGGGCCATAGATCACTGGCAACGACTGCTAGATACATTCACACTGAAGAGAAGACAGTAGAAAATGCAATGGATAGCTTACTATGAGAGATCTATTAAATCGTCTATCAACCCCCGAGTTTTGGGCAGACTTTAGTCTCATATCAGGGATTATTATTACAGTTTTAGTCGTTGTCTACGGCCATAATTGACAAAAAAGTATATATCAGAAGCGACCTATGCTGTGTCGCTTCTGTATTCCGAATCATTGACTGAACAACAAATGTAGTCTCATTATTAGATTTACATAACAAAAAGGGAGAATACAAAATGAATAATTATAGTGTGGGTTTTTTTGGAATCAAGATGTCATCGTGGTGTAATCCAGAGACTGCTCCACCCCTTGTTTCTATGGCTCTAGACCTTCTGTCCACCCTACAGAGGTTACAAGGGAGAACAAAAGTATGAGCAGAGCAGTAACTAATGAAGAACTTGTGAATAAACAAGTCGAACTCGAAAGACAAATGATAGACAACGGTGAACAAAGGTTCACTAAAAGGTCTAACGCTCTAAAGTCAACATCGTTAAAAAACGAACCCCATAAACTTATAACTAAAGCACTACCGGCAGTCGCCGCAGAACTTACAAAGGTCTTTGAGGCTGAAGAAGCTAAGTTCAACTGCGGCGGCACTAAAGGCCGTGTGTTTGACTTTTATAAAGACGTGGTGGGAGTGGACATAGATACACTTGCCTACATAGGTCTAAACATGTGTTTCGATAGTATACTAAAGTTTGCATCTCAAACTACGACTATGACGTCTATTGGACGTAGAGTTGAGCTAGAGAACTGGGCGCTGGGTCTAAAGGATTACGACCCACATATGGCTAAACGCATTGAA
>JGI20154J14316_10004582_pt1 | contig 10529 bp, 12 predicted proteins | sample COG_04_FD_14316 | JGI IMG/M metagenome (IMG submission 14316) | reverse complement strand
GGTCTTGCGTTTGATGGCCCGCGATTAGTGAGTTCGCGGTTTCAAGGATGGGATGGTATTTTTTTGGTGTCTCCAGATGGCACCCCATATGTATTTAATTCTAGTGATATTGACCTATGGAAAACTAACTTTGATCTTAAGGTTAAAAAAGACCGGAAAAAATTTATAGAACTCGCACAAGCAAAGAATTGGAGTATGATTCAATCTCATTTATTGATTTCAGATGGTGTTTTAGATTTATATGAAGTTGAAAATGCACGAAGATTTGTAAGGAGGATGTTCTTTACTAATCAATCGGGGTGGGGCGTTTATCAAACAAAAACATCTTTAACATTATTTGAAGCTGCAAATGAGATTAAATCATTAATAAATCCTGATATGGTTATAAATTTGGATATGGGGACTTACAATTACTGCCAACGATCTACAAATTTGGGGCCAAAAGCATGTGGTGAATTATTAACAAACTCTGAAAATCTAACAAATTTAATAACAATAAAATTATTAGAAAAAAATTAGCAATATGTTTCTGGGCCAACATATTGGCTTACTGAATAACGGTCACCGTAAGCCCACCCTACTGGCAAAATATTTTCTATTTCATTCAATTGATCTTTAGATAAAGTTATCTCTGATGCGTTTACCCATTCCATTAAATGTTCACTAGTTCTGGTCGCTGGAATTGGAATGAGGTTTTGACCCCTACTTAAAACCCATGATAATGCTGCAGTAGCAGTTGTCATATTATTGTCGGAAGCCCAAGATCTAAAGTTTTTTAATATGGCTAAATTTTCTGATAGATTTGGTTCCATAAAACGTGGATTATTAATTCTTAAATCTGGTGATAGCATATTCTTTCTTTCAGCAGGACTATCTGTAAGCATTCCTCTGCCAAGTGGAGAAAAGGGTACAAATGATACATTCAATTCGGAACAAGTCCTAATTAAGCCAAGATCAGGCAATCTTGACCAAAGAGAGTATTCGTTTTGGACTGCCATACATGGATGGATTCTATGAGCTTTTCGTAGGGTTGTCGGCGAAATCTCAGAAAGGCCATATCCACCAATTTTACCTGCTTCAATAAACTTAGTTAAAGTCTCCACAACTTCTTCAATTGGTCGGTTGGCTTCACGACGGTGTATATAAAATAAATCTACATAATCAATACCTAGTCTCTGCAATGATTTATCAAGTGATTTAGTTAGATATTCTTTTGAATTATTGAATTGTCTTACGGGTTCAGTTTGAATTCCAGATTTAGTTGCAATTTTTATTTTTGCGTTTGTTTCTTTTAAGAACTGACCAATTAATTTTTCTGATGAACCAGATCCATAGACATCTGCAGTATCGAAAAAATCAATTCCATTATCGTATGCACTGGCGAGGCATTTTTGAGATGTTTTATCATCTGTGGGTCCAAAAAAACCTGTAATACTCATTGCACCAAAGCCAATTGCACTAACAGTCAAGCCATCATTGCCTAGTTTTCGAGTTTTCATGGAGATCTCCTTTTTTGTTAAATTAGCGTAAGTATAGGATATTACAATGTAATGTTTGTAAGATTTTGATCCTTATATATCCTAATTGTTTACAGAAACGAATTGCATGATATAAGGCGATAAATCTTAGATAAAGAGACAATTATGATAAAAGTTTTTGGACATAAAGCACCGGATACTGATGCAACAGCTTCTGCAATTATTTGGGCATGGTACATGAAGCAAAAGGGAATAAATGCGGTTCCTTATGTATTGGGTAAACCAAATACAGAAGCAGCATTTGTTATAAATTACTGGGGTTTTGATATACCTGATATTTTGAAAGATATTGAAAAAGGTGAAGACGTAATAATTGTTGATACTAATAACCCTGCTGAATTACCCAATAATATAAGTAATGCAAACATTATTGAAATAATAGATCATCATCTCTTAATAGGGGGTTTAAAAACAAATAAACCAATATCAATTACTATTAAACCATTGGCATCTACAGCATCAATAATGGCTGAAATGATGGGCGATGATTTAATACATGCACCAAAGGAAATAAAAGGTTTAATTCTTTCTTGCATTCTTTCAGATACACTAGAATTTAGAAGTCCTACTACTACCAATACTGATATTGAATTAGCAAAAAAATTATCAAGTGAATTAGATATAAAAATTTCTGAGTATGCTCGCAAAATGTTTGATGCTAAATCAAATGTATCTGATTTCTCGGATAAAGAGCTTCTGAGAATGGACTCAAAAGAGTATGAACTGAACAATGTAAAAATGCGTGTTTCTGTACTTGAAACAACAAGTCCAGCAATCATATTAGCTCGTAAAGACACTTTGATAGACGAAATGAGTGTTGTTTCTAAAGAAGATAATGTTGATCAAGTGTTACTTTTTGTTGTTGATATTTTGAACGAACAAGCAAATCTTTTGATACCAAATAATCAAGTAAAAGAAATTGCAGAAAAATCATTTAATGTGTCTGTAAAAAATGATGTGATAATCCTACCAGGAGTTGTCTCCAGGAAAAAACAGATTATTCCTAATTTGGTGGTTTGAAGAATAAATTATAGATACTAATATAATTATAAGGCTGGTATTTNCTATAAGATTTCCTGATAGTTAATAATAGGTAATGANCTATTTTTTATAAGGNCTTAGGCGATATAGTGATATATTCAGATGATCAAGCTGCAGCTTTTGACGCAGCANCAGAAGCATTGATGTCAGCGGGCATAGATTTAAAAAATGAAAATTTATTACCACAAAGTGAAAATAAAAATAAAATTTTAGCAATCTTAGGTAAAGCTGGGTCAGGGAAAACTTTATTATTGGCAGAATTAGCAGAAGCTCTTAGCAATGCTGGAGTAGAACTGATTTCAGGTGATTATGAAGGTAAGCCCAGGAAAGATCGAAGAACACTAGCTATTCTTGCGCCAACTAATAAGGCTGCAAGTGTGTTGCGAAATCGTGGAGTACAAGCAACAACTATTCATCGGAATTTTATATACTCCAATGTATGATCCTGAGTATGAAAAGTTTTCAGAATGGCTTAGTGGTAATGATGAGCGCCCAGTAATTGAGGGTTTGAATGATATTGCATTAGAGAGAGCTGCTTTATTTTTTAAGAATAATAAATCTATTCCTGGGGCGCTTGCTGCTGCTGGATTGCGAGGTTCAGACTTTATAATTGGTTGGAAAAGAAGGGAGGAACCATTAGATATTGGCTTTATTGATGAAAGTTCTATGCTAGATGATCGGCAATTTGAAGATTTGCAAGAAATTTTTTCAACTCTTATTTTGTTTGGTGATCCGGCTCAATTGGCTCCTGTAGGTCAGTCAGGTGAAATGGCTTTTGAAAATGTACCAAAATCAAGACAATGTCATTTAACAAGAATTCACCGCCAAGCCGGTGATAGCCCTATCTTAGATCTGGCCCATTTACTATCAGAACCTAATCTGTCCTTCCAAGAATTTGAGCGCCAAATTGAAGAAATGTCTTTAAAAGATGATAGAGTCGTTTTGGCACAATCGGTTCAGTGTGATTTAATGTCACGATCTCCAGTTTTGGTTTGGCGAAATTCAACAAGGATTAGATTGATTCAAGCATTTCGAAATGCGTATGAGGCGCCTGACGATCGGTTATTATCAGGTGAACCTTTAATTTGTGATGGTATTGAATTACCTATGAAACATAGAAAGAAACGTATTGATTTAGAGGCACGTGGATTAATTAAAGGAGCTCAATGTGTATATCTTGGTGATGGGCGAAAGCCAGGGTTTTCTAGGTTACATGTGATTGGGGCCGAAGATCCACAAGTTTCTGCCGCAAGTATCATTAAGATAGAGGCGCCAGACCAAGAAGAGCCTTTTATACCTTTTGCTGCACATATGGGTGCTGCATTCGTACATGGATCAGCTTGTACAATTCATAAAGCTCAGGGTTCCCAATGGAAGAATGTTCAAGTATTTGCCCCTGATTTGTTTGTGGCTGCTAAAATGGGGCGAGAAGAAGCTGGAATACAACTATGGAAAAGATTAGCGTATGTGGCAATTACGAGAGCTATTGATAAATTGTTCTGGGTTAAAGCATATAAATTAGCTCGCCCAACAACACCTTTACATACAGACGATTTGAGAAGCCAAATTTCAAACGAATTAACTTTAGAACCTATAGAATAATAATATTCTCAAAACTTACATGAGCGCTTAATCTAAAAAATAAGGTTCATCATCACCATGGAAACTATTAAAAATAAGATTGTCATTATTCCACCAGTTTTTACAAAATCAGCAACTCTATAACCTGCAGGTCCCATGATTAACGCATTTACTTGGTGCGTAGGTATTAAGAAAGAGTTTGAAGTTGAAATTGCAACTGTCATAGCAAATATTGCTGGATCACCACCTGAAGCAATAGCTATTGATACAGCCAATGGAACCAATAACACCGTTGCACCCACATTAGACATTATTAACGTGAATATTGTAGCAAGAATAGCAATTCCAACTTGAAGTGCCCAAATTGGCCATCCATCTAAAATTGCCAATACTCCTTGAGCAATCCATTCTGCAGTTCCTGTACTTTGAACTGCATGCCCTAAAGGAATTAAACCAGCTAATAAAAACACGGTGTTCCATCCAACTGACTTATAAGCTTCATCAATGCTTAGCACTCTGGATAAAATCATTCCTACTGCACCAACCAAAAGACATAAAGATAATCGCAATGGTGAAAACAATATAAGTGCAAGTGCGATACTGAAAAAGAAAACAGCCCATCCAACCTTTTTAGGCCGAAGTTCTTCTTGAGGGTAATCAGACGTTACAATTACGAAATTTTTATCTGATTTTAATCGTGTTAAAGCTTCCCATTGTGTTTGAACAACAAGTGTATCACCAGCATGTAATTCCATAACACCTATTCGACTCGGTTGGTGATCATCGGTTTCAACGTGACTATATGTTTCTTCACTTCGGTAAATTGCAAGAAGGGCCATTCCATATACTTTTCGAAATTGCATTTCCCGAGCGGTTTTCCCAATTACAGATGAATTTGGAGGAATGACAACTTCTGCAACTCCAGCTTTTGTTGGTACAAATTCTTCTGCAAATACGTCTAAGCGTGGCTTTACTTCTAAGCCGTAATCTTCACACATTTCTTGGATAACTTTTTTTCTGCCAAGAATTGCTAATCTACATGGTGGGGTAATTTTTGTATCTAATGTAGGCCCAACCCATCGTTTAGCATTATGATACGTTCCTATAACATATATATGGTGGGCATCCATTAGGTCACCCAGTGTCTCACCCATTAGTATAGAACCCTCAGGTACTACCACTTCTACGATATCAGCTTTTAACCCATAAATTCTTTTCAGATAATCCTTCATTGACTGGCCAGCAGATCCTGATGTTCTACCGCCTGATCCTGGTAATACCCATCGCCCTAGAAAAACAAAGTATAATATCCCCGTAACAACCAAGGCTAAACCAATTGGGGTAACAGAGAATAAACTAAATGTTTCCATTTTTAATTCATCAGGTAATTTTGAATTAGAAGTGATTATTAAATCATTGAGTAAAATCAAGGGTGAAGAACCAACCATAGTCATGGTTCCACCTAANATTGCACAAAATCCCATTGGCATTAATAACCTAGACATGGGTATCTCTGTTCGAGCTGATATACGGCTTACAACAGGTAAAAATAACGCTGCTGCGCCAACATTTTGTAAAAAACTTGAAATGAATCCAACAGTTCCAGATACGACAGGTATAATGCGTTTTTCAGTAGATCCACCAAACTTTAGTATGCGAGCGGCAACAGTATTCATTAAGCCAGTTTTATCTAATCCAGCCCCAATAATCATTACAGCAATTATAGAAATTACGGCGTTAGAAGCAAAGCCGTCAAATAAATGATTCACATCTGCAAGACCACTTAATGCGGGTATGTAACTAAGAGCACCTAATAGTACCATTACTAAAATAGCTGCTAAATCAACACGTACAACTTCTGAAATGAACAAAAATATTGTAAAGCCCAAAAGGCATAATACGGCAATCATTTCAATATTAAGAACTACTGTGTCCATTCATTTCTCCAAAAATTTATTGCTTTTTAAGTATGCATTATCGAAAGATGATATGTTTGGCATTAGAAAAGCGCAAAAATATTGAAAATATTTTATCCTTATTAGATTATTTATTTAATTGTGCTAAAATGCATAACATCTCAAATACAATTGAAATACCAAGCCATGAAGTTGCTCCTGATTGATCAAATGGTGGTGAAACTTCAACTAAGTCCATTCCAATTAAATTTACGCCACTAAGCTCTCTAACAACCTGTAATGCCTGAAAACTATTAGGGCCACCTACTTCAGGTGTTCCAGTACCAGGCGCAAAAGTTGGGTCAATAAAATCAATATCGTATGAACAATAAGTTTCATTGTTTCCGACAATATCTCGTGCTTGTTGCATGACATCTTTTATTCCGCGCTCAAATAATTCTTCAATCTGAATTATTGTAACGCCTTGGTGTCTTCCCCATTCAATATCTGCCCCATCATACATACTACCTCTAATGCCAATTTGGATGACTCGTTTAGGATCAAGCAAACCTTCTTCAATTGCGCGACGAAAGGGAGTGCCGTGTGTGTATTTATAACCATCAAAATAACTTTCAAAAAGATCTGTATGCGCATCAAAGTGTATCATTCCAACGGGAGCTGAAGAGGCCAGTGCTCTCAAAACTGGTAAGCTCGTCAAGTGATCACCACCAACAGTCATTGGTATGATTCCATTTGATTTAACTTTTTCATAAAACTCCGTAATACGGTTCATGCAGTCTTGAATGTCTGCAGGATTTACTGGTGCATCACCCAAATCAGCAAAATTTGCCAATTCAAAAGGTTTTATTCGCGTAGCACCATTCATAGCTCTTATCATTGTTGATAGATCTCGCATTTGGCGTGGTCCATGACGTGGTCCGGGTCTATTAGTAGTGCCAGCGTCCCATGGTACTCCAATTAACCCAAAGTCAACTTCATTGATATTTCGATCATTTAAGTCTAAATGGGGTAGGCGCATAAAGCTTGGAATTCCAGCAAAACGAGGTAATTCCATACCATCTACAGGTTGAAAAAAATTATTTTTAGGTGCACTCATTTGTATTCTCCTTAACTGTGAGAATATTTGCATTTTTTCAAAAACTACGCCAGTATTTTAATCATATATACTAGGAAAAATTATGAACAAAACAATTCTAATTACTGGTGCCAGCAGTGGTATCGGGGCTAATGTCGCAAAATTATTTTTAGATCGTGGCTGGAATGTAGGCCTAATTGCAAGAAGAGAACACAAGCTTGCAATAATTGCAAATAATCACGAAAACGCGTTGTGTATTAAATGTGATGTTGCCCAAGAAAAACAAATCAAAGATGCTTTTCAACTAACTGCGGATCACTTTGGAAAAATTGATGTTTTATTTAACAATGCTGGAATTTTTACTCCCCAAGCTCGCATTGATCAAATTGATATTAAAGATTGGCAAAAATCTCTTGATGTGAATTTGACTGGTATGTTTCTATCAGCACGAGAAGCCTTTAAACACATGAGAGAAAAAGGTGGCCGCATAATTAATAATGGATCAATTTCTGCACATACGCCTCGTGAGGGATCTGTTCCATACACGACAACGAAACATGCTATTACAGGTTTAACAAAAACTATAGCACTAGATGGTAGGGATCTTAATATATGTTGTGGCCAAATAGATATTGGAAACGCACATACTGAAATGGTTGCGAACCTCAGCAATGCAGGTGGTGTTGTTGAGACAATGGCAGTATCAGATGCGGCAGAGGCTGTTTGGAATATGGCTCAATTACCATTGAGCACCAATATTCTGACAATGACTATAATGGCAAATAAGATGCCATTTGTTGGAAGGGGTTAAATCGATTTAACCATTACAATAGCATCAATTTTTTCACCTTTAGGTGATGTATAGTAATTCTTGCGCTTTCCTTTAGTTACGTAATGACAACTTTTATATAGCTGAATTGCAGGGACATTATTTTTTGCAACTTCTAATACAATTTTGTCTATATTTTTTTGCAAGCAAATATTTTCAAATTTTTTGAGTAAATCTTTTGCAATACCAAGTCTTCGATTTATAGGATCTACTGCTAATGTAAGTATTTCTGCTTCATAGTCTGTCAGTACTCCAAGCAAAAAAGAATTTTTTCCCGTTATCAAATGTGTGGAATCTCGAAGCAATAATTGATCAATTTCTTTTGCAGACCATGGGCGTGGTGTGTTGAATGATCTCTTATGTATGCCTGCTAGAGTGTCAGATTTCATATTAACTTCGGTGGTTGTTCTTTTGGTAAGTCTGCATTTGGTTCTTGTAAATACATTGGCGCAGGGCGTGAGTTTTCTGAACCAATTCTATTTATGGCCAATCTTGCAATTGCATTTGGAAGAGTACATTTTGGAACGTTAACATTTTTAAATAGATCAATATTTTTATCATCCGCATTTATAATAGCATCGATAGAAAAATCTGCATTTTGTGTATTTATTATTTTTGGTTTATTTAATGCATTACCGTCAAAAAAATCTTGGATATATATCTTATCTTGCCTAGCATCCATAATAACTGAAGCTTTGCTTTTTGAATCTAATGCCATTGCTTCTAATCTTGATATGCCAATTGCTGGTATTTTTAGCGATAATGATAAACCTCTTGCAGCGGATACTCCTACTCGAACACCTGTAAAATTTCCTGGCCCAATGCAAACACCAATAGCATCTAATTTCCTCCAACTAATGTTGGCTAAAGTTAAAATTTTTTCGCATAACGGGAATAACCTTTCAGCTTGCCCTTTTACCATAGGTTCAATGCGCTCATCAAAACATTCACCATTTATAAACAAAGAGACCGCGCAATGCGCGGCCGATGTATCAAATGCTAATACATATTGATTAGGCGGCAACTGGACGTACCTCAGTTACTTCGGGGATATAATGGCGTAATAAATTTTCTATACCCATTTTAAGAGTAATTGTAGAAGATGGACATCCTGCACAGGCGCCTTGCATATGAAGGTAGACGATGCCTCTCTCAAAGCCATGAAATGTAATATCACCACCATCTTGAGCAACTGCTGGGCGAACCCTAGTGTCTAATAAATCTTTGATTTGATCTACAATCTCAGAATCTTCACCGCTATGTTCTGCATGCCCACCTGAATTATCTTCACCTTCAATAACTGGCTGGCCAGATTGAAAGTGTTCCATTATTGCTCCAAGTAATGCTGGTTTTATATGGTCCCAATCTGCATCTTCAGATTTTGTAATCGTTACAAAATCAGGTCCAAGAAAAACTGCAGTTGCACCTTCAACTGCAAATATTCTTTTTGCTAAAGGAGATGATGACCCAGCTTCTGGTGATGGAAAATCTGCAGTTCCCATATTCATTACTGTTTGGCCAGGAAGGAATTTTAAAGTTGCCGGATTCGGAGTAGATTCGGTTTGAATAAACATAAAGACATATCCTCGTTGAAGTTATATATTATTTACTTTTTTAGGCCATAAAGTCAATATTTAGAATAATTCTAAATTGGAGCTTAGTTATATTATTCACAATTAATTACTAAACTTATCCATTAATTTTTGGATTGCTGATCGATTATCTGGTTCAGATATATCTTCTTTTTTAATCGTGACCGTATTGGTTTTTTTTGGCTTTTCACGTTGTGGTACAGTTCTCATAGCTACAGCGTTCATAAACTTACCAGGATCACCGTTTGCAAGGTATACAGCTCCATCACTTACTCCATATATCAAATCCTTTAACCAATTTTGATCACTTTTAGCAAAATCACTTAAAACATAATTAGCAACTCTGTCTTTATGACCAGGATGACCTACGCCCATCCGAACTCTCTGGTAATCTGGACCAATATGTTGGTGAATAGATCTAAGTCCGTTATGACCAGCGTGGCCCCCTGATGATTTNACACGCAGTTTAGAAGCAGAAAGATCCAGCTCATCGTGGAAAACTACTACATCTTCAGTTTTAATCTTATAAAATTTTATAGTTTCGCTAACTGATTGGCCGGATAGATTCATAAATGTTTCAGGTTTGAGCAGGATTACTTTTTCAAGACCTAATTTTCCATCAGATAGCTGTCCTTGAAATTTACTTTTCCAAGATGAAAATGAATGATCATTGGCTATCTGATCTAATGCCATAAACCCAATGTTATGTCTGTTATTAACATATTTTTTGCCAGGATTGCCAAGGCCAACGAACAGTTTCATAGATTATCACTTTTTACAATTGATTTGAAACTAATACACCCAATAATAAGTTGCAATTAATCTAGCTGACTAAATTAATATAAAACAAAGACCAAAAAAAAGCCCGCGCAAAGTGCACGGGCTAATTTATAATATCTTATTATGATGTTTTATGTTTCAGCGTCTGCTTCAGGTGCATCACCTTCAGCTGCATCT
>JGI20154J14316_10004575_pt1 | contig 10535 bp, 8 predicted proteins | sample COG_04_FD_14316 | JGI IMG/M metagenome (IMG submission 14316) | reverse complement strand
AAAGCTTGTTTAATTGCATCCCTATCTAATGCAATATAAATTTTATCTACTACAGAGGTAACTATCTTTTTCATTAAGCTACTCTGTATGTTTTTCCCTAATAGTGGGATTGCGTTTCTTTTTATAGCAATGCATCAAATAACCCTTCACATAAAATAATAGGAATATTCCAATTTATTAAATGTTCATTTGGGATTACATCTCTACTTGCTGATGGGTTACGATATTTAATATATGGTTCTTTTTCGAATGAACGAGCAGTAAAATAATTTAATCTACCATCTATATCATATGTTGGTAATATAATCATGTTTTTATATAAACCTTCTTTACAATAACCTATATTATACTTTATAATATCGTATTTACTCACGAATCTATTTTTTAGGTACACGAGCGCGTGTCTAGCCATGATATCGCTAGTATCAACGTTATTTAAGCTAATATATTCATTTGGTAATACAACAGTAGATACAACTTGTGTTTCCTTAATTGATTTGGATGACTTGACCAAACTACCTAGTTCTACAAATTTATCTGATGATGCTTTAACTTGTTTAAATAAATTATATATTGTAGTACCTCGAGCATCACAAGCCCAACAGTGCCATTGGTTTTTACCTTCACGGTTTTCCGTTAAATTAACCTCTAATTTAGGTTTATGGTGGTGACATAAGGGACAATGGTAAGCATAATTGTTCCTAGCAGTAGCTTTGCCTGAACCCAATACTGAATTTACTAATGTAACTAATAACTGGTTTACCATTTTATTTATTCGAATTAACTTCGGTATAAATTTCGTTTGCTAACCTAATAATTTCTTTATTATTAGGGTGAGAATTATAACTGTGGGATTTAAATTGTACTGCTTTAATTTTAACATTTAAAGCATGTGCTATTTGCACTCTATGCGCTCCATCCGTTAACCCTATTACTTTATCTTTCCATACTATAAATTGTATAGGTTCAAAATTTTGAACATCTTTTTTAGTTAAATTTGAAAGATTAGGAATATTATATTCTTCTAAATGTATGTTGTTTAATATAAATTCTGTAGTATATTCTTTAGGGGGAAGTAATTTTGAATTTATCAATATTCCTTAAAAATAATATAGCATTTTTAAAAATTTCAAAGTTTCCTAGTTGTGGGTTATTAATATGTAAGGGTATATGGTTATAATAAAATAATAAAAAGGGTGTAACCCAAGGGTATTTTTCTTCTAATAATTTAAATATTTTATATAACTTTTCTCCCATAATTCGTAATATACGAACTTAGATTTGATCTGACACGAGACTTTCAAATTCTAAACTTGATAAGTCTTTAGTGAAAAATTTACCCAGAATATTATCGTTAAAAAAGTCATCTGGTTTTTCTAATACTTCATAGAGCATTTGATATTTAATTTCAAAATATGTAAGTTGTTTTTTAGTTTCTACACATTTTAAAATTATTCGTTCAAATTCATCTTTTTTCCCCTCAAGTAATAGCTTTTTAATATCTGTTTGAGAACCATAATATGTTTTCCAATCAGATTCTTTAACTATTAATTTATATGAAGGCCGTCGACCAACTACACCTTGAAGTTTTTCTAGGTCTTTTTTACCTAACTTTTGTTTTTTATTATGGAATAATACTTTTTTTCCAATGTAAGATTTCCCCGTTGGTTTGTGGGTTGTCATGTAGACAAAGCCGAAAGTGTTGTTTGGGAACTGGGTAATATCTTCGATAGGTGTTGTTCTATAAGTCCAACTCATATGTTTTATATTTACTTATACATATAAAATTTTATGTACTAGTTAAATAATTTTCAAGTATTACATTTTTACCTGAAATGATTTTAAAATTAATTTTATTTAATGTAGGTGAATTATCGCCTAATGTCTTAATATTATATTGAATTATTTCCATATGTTCAGGTAAAATACCTTTCATATTCCCTAATTGTGTCCATAATTCCTTAGATTCTTGTCTTTGACCTATATACCAACTAGTAAATGCCTTTTGAAAAATTAACATATAATCCCCAGGATATCCTATATCATAGGGTAAAGGTGTTTTATTTTGGTGTAAAAGTCCTAAACAAGCATACATATAAGAATCTTTCCATTCTTCTTTTTTACTATAGTGTAAACTTAAATGTAAGTAAGCTTCTGGGCGTTGTGGGAAATAAGCCACAGCTGTTTGTAATTGTCCCTTTTCCCATTCAAGTCTTCTAGTTGTATTATGTAATTGTTTCCAAGTTTTCAATAAACAACAATAAGTCATTTCCGGATCCTTATCATGTAATAGTTCAGCTGCTCTTAAAAAGTATGAATGGGCCGCTGCTCCCTGACCTATTAATTCATATTCTTCCCCTAATTGGGCATTAATATAAGGATCTAAAGGATCATTTACATAAGCATTTAAATATTTTTTTAACTTATCCATCTATCATATAATCTTTTGCGAATAGTATTTTTTTATCTATTTCTTTTCTTTTATATTCCTTAACATATTTAGGATTAATATACCAATCCTCATAAGGGCTATTTTTATCAGGTGAAATATTAGCTGCTATTAAAACATATCCTGCATCTTGTAATATTTTTCTTGATTCTTTACGACAGGTTTCATCCATATCAATATAAAAATCATGTTCGTAGGTTATTACCCCAAATTCTAGTACGTCAAGCGGTATATTTTTTAATGCTTGTAAAGTATTATAAGCGGGGTCGATGTCTAACTGTAAATAATCTATATAACGTGGTAAACCATTAGTTTGGCATAATTGTATATAATCAGTAGTTAGAGCATTTTGAAGTAAAAAAGTATCATTTGGTCTTAATTCTTCCCATTTTTGTTGTGCTTCCGGAAGTACATCCAATGAAACCCCTTTCCAACCCAATTCTGAAAGTAAAGCTGTGTTGTTACCATAAAATGGGTCTCCTGCTCCTATTTCTAAATAAGTTCCGTTTTTTTTACCATTTAAACAAGATAAAACAAACATATCTTGATAACATTGAGAATAATTTTTTATAATATTTTCTAAACCTATAAAAGGAGATTTTAACTTATCCACAAGTGTAAGATATGTTAAAGGTTCATGCCATGTAACTAATTTAGTAGGTTGGGTTTTAGGTAAAATTAATTTTGAAGAAAAATCTTCCCATTCTAAATCATTTAAAGTTTCAATAGGCATTTTTAAAGCATAAGCTGCATTATCTTGGTAGCCATAACTCATAATTAAATTATTATCTTTAACTAATAAACCACAACAAAATTCAATCATAGCCCCCATAAATTTAAAGGGTTTAGATAAACTTTTAACATTCCAATCTTTATCCCAAATTAAAAATCTATGATAATAATGTGCGTCTTTTTTCATACCTGGGTGATGGAAGAAATCAGTTTCATGTGTTATACACATTCTATCTCCTTCATCTCCAAATAATATTACAGGTGAACTTCCCCTTAACCCTAATGGTAATTTTAATTTTTCATCTTTTGATATAACTGTTTCACTAGATATTATATTAAGTATTCCTTTTTGTACAGTTTCTGTAGATTTATCTTTTGGATTTACTTTTACAATTTCTAATGGGTTAGCCCACTTTACAAAATGGTAAGGCATATCAAATATAGGCATCCAATTTTTTTCTAAGTAAGTATGAGGTTCTACTTCGATTCTATCACGGGTTTGTTCTATACAAATATTTTTACCCCATTCAACCTCACAAAGTTCCATTCTTCCTTCCCCATTGGGTTTTACATCCCTTCTTACACCACAGACATATAATTTATCTTCCCATCTAAAAACTCTTACATCTTCTAAACCATGAAAATCCCAAATAGGTGTTATATCGTTTTTTAAAGTATCTATTTTTTGATAAGTATCTACTTCTAAAGTATCAGGATTTAATCTACATAAATAATTTCCTGTAATTAGATGGATATCATCTTCAGGGTTTAAATATGATAAACACCCCCACTTACAATTAAATTTTTGGTCAAATTCACTATGATATAAAGTATAATGAACGTGTCTAATATTAGCAATGATATCTCCATTTTTTTCTTGAAAGAGGGATACGTTACATAAACCTGTACCATCAATTAATTCTCCTGGGATTATAAGTGGGGTTATTGATCCTCCATTGTTTAAGGCTAATTTTGCTAAGTTATCTATCACCTGTTTAATTCTTTTATAATTTTATCTAATGAATGTAAATTTTGGGGTGAATCATAAGGACATAGTTCTAATGGTTCTGATAGATTTACCCCTTGTGGTACTGTAAATGTAAAAGGTTTATATTTTTTAGTTTGAGAATGATTTATTACTATATTATTATTTATAGGATAACCATAAGATAAAGGTTGGGTCATGTACCAACATACACTAGATTTTAACCTTAATGAAGCGGATAAATGTTGTGAAAATGAGTCTATTAATAACCTTTTATCAGCCATTTTTAATAGTGCTGCTATTTTTCTTACATTTTGTTCTGCAGGAATTGCTCCTTTTAATAACCTTTGTTCTCTACTTTTTATTTGATATACAGTGTAGGATTTAGAAATAAAATCTACTAGGTTTTGGGCCGAATTAGGGTGGATATCTCTTACCCAATTATATTCTTTTGTACCTCCACCAAAAGGGTGGATTACAAATATGGGTTTATCACTTTTAAATAATTTTTCATATTTATCTAATTCACCTACTTCAAAAAATAATTGGGGGGATGTATTGTTTAAGTCTAAACCATACATTTTACTCCAAGTTTTTAATAAATTTTCCTTACCTGATATAAATGAAGGTTCATTATAAGGTTCACGGACTAATATTTGGGAATCCTTATTAAAATATTTTTGGTAAGCTTTGTTAACATCCTTTATATTAAATATTTCGTCTATATAAGGGTTATTTTTAAATACTAAGGGGTGAGGTGTTATTACTATTAACTTATCATTAGGATTCTCCTTTTTTAATAACTCAATTATAGCAGTTGATGCTATAACTTTGCCCATCCCACCTGTAGCCCAGAATATTTTTGTTTTCATAACCTTAATATAATAACTAATTTTTACTTATCCTAATTATTTATACTATTATTTTTTATTTAATCAATACTAACCTAAAATACTCTAGAATCTCTATTAAGAAGCAAACTGACTAAGTGCCGTACCATACCCAGTACCTGTAGAGTTAGTTGCATATGCTCTCACATAAAATGTTGTTCCACCTATAGGTACCAAGACTTGTGTATAGTTGTTGTATGTACCTGTACCTGAACCACCACTAATTATAAATTGGTAATTTGTAAGGGTTGGGTTGGTGTTGGTACCACTACCAACAACAAATCCTCGTGCTGTAACAGTTGCACCACCATCAGAGGTAACATCACCAAAACCAAAAAGTCGACTACCTTTAGATGAATAAAATGTACTAGTTGTACTTACTGAAGGTACTAAATTTGAAGTAATTGTTGTAGCATAAAATTGCCAGATATTTTTATAGTCATTAAATCCATAATTAGTATTCCAACCTGGGCTAAAGGAAGTATTAGTTGAGGCAATAGTACCACTACTACTATTAACTCTCCAAGAAGCAAAACCATAACCAGTTGCAGCGGTTGCACTAACAGTCATAGTGGTGCTTATGTCGGAAAATTGTACAGCTTCACATCCATAAATTACACCCGTATTCCCAAATCTAGTTAAAGAAAAAGGGGAGGTCATTTGTAAAGTACCAACTCCAGTCGTTGCTCTAAAATTCCAATTGAAAGGGGTTTCATCTAAATAAACTTCATTAAACCCGAAATTAGAGAGTGAAGAGTGGCCAGTATTATACTTGGGGTAGGCAGATGGATTAATTGCGTCTCTTAATTCATAATTACAATTATAATAAAAAAGACATAAATTACTACAATTCATAAAGGTTCTTGTAAAAAAACCATTATAATTACAAGAAGTCCACATATTAGCCCCATTCTGGTTACCACCTAGGCATAAATTACAGAAACCAAATCTACCTGTTATCATAATTAATTGTTGTTTACATTACTTATACCATATTTACTTATATAATATTCTTTTACTTGATGGTAAGCATATTCATATACACTACCTGTAATTAGGTCTAGATTAATTCTGGATTTTTCAACATCTACACTAGCACTAGTTATAATTTCTATAGGTTGGGTTCTTTTGACTATTATTTCATTACCATCCTCATCAAAATCAATAAAATCTATTAATCGATCTTCATATGAAGATGAATATTGTAAAATATTGACTGTTTCACTTTGTGTTAAAGGAAATGAGAGAGGAATTGGTACCTGTTCTTCACCTATATAATAAGGCCAACCATACATGCTAGAATTATCTATTAAAGCATGGTCCTCCTGGTATGTAGGAGAAAAATCTTCTGCTTCTTCCTTACTAGTAAAATGCCCTATAGTAGCATTTACAGTACCTGAATGTTTATCTATTTTATAATTACTTATACGTACATAGAAATTTGATTGCTCATTTTCAAAACCATCTATAAAAGATCCTGTGATTTGTAATCCCATTTTTATTTATTTATTTTGTTAATTTTTGCGTTTAATTCTTTAACTGCTTGGATTAATACTGCTACTAATTTTTCATATTTAACAGCTTTATACCCATTATCTCTATTTGCTACTATTTCAGGAAATATTGCTTCAATTTCTTGTGCTATAACCCCAATATCAGCTCCTTTATTTTCATGGATGCCTTCTTTAGCAATCCAATTAAAGTGAACACCATTTAATTTATCAATTTTATCAATAGCATTTTCAATTGGTCTAATATCATCTTTTAATCTTCTATCTGATGAATAATATGCTACTACATCGTTTGTAGCTCTAATTAAACCTGTAGTTGTTGGAGTTGTTGTACCTACACCTAAAGCACCGTTAATATATAATCTATTTCCGTCATATTGTAATTCGGATTCACCTTGAATATTAGTTCCTGCCGTAGCAGTTAATACATAATTATTGACATTACTATTTATACCAATTGAACCTGTTGCACCTTTTTGACCAGTTGTACCTTGAGAACCTGTTCCACCTGTTCCACCAGTTGCTCCTTTTTGACCAGTTGTACCTTGAGAACCTGTTCCACCTGTTCCACCTACTTCACCTTTTTGTCCTTTTTGACCAGTTGCACCTTGGGAACCTGTTCCACCTGTTCCACCTGTTTGTCCTTTTTGACCTTTTTGACCAGTTGTACCTTGAGAACCTGTTCCACCTGTTCCACCTATTGTACCTTGGATACCTTGAGAGCCTGTTGCTCCTTTTTGACCAGTTGCTCCTTTTTGACCAGTTGCTCCTTGAGAACCTGTTCCACCTGTTCCACCTATTGCACCTTGGATACCTTGTGAACCAGTTGCTCCTTTTTGACCAGTTGCTCCTTTTTGACCAGTTGCTCCTTGTGAACCTGTTCCACCTGTTCCACCAGTAAATCCTTGGATACCTTGTGAACCTGTTCCACCTGTTCCACCTGTTTGTCCTTTTTGACCTTTTTGTCCTTTTGCTCCAGATGAACCTTGTAAACCAGTAAAACCTTGAACACCTTTTGCTCCAGTTATACCTTGTATACCTTGAGAGCCTGTTGCTCCTTTTTGACCAGTTGCACCTTTTTGACCAGTTGCACCTTGGGAACCTGTTCCACCTGTTCCACCAGTTATACCTTGAATACCTTGAGAACCTGTTTGTCCTTTTTGACCAGTTGCTCCTTGTGAACCTGTTCCACCTGTTCCACCAGTAAATCCTTGGATACCTTGTGAACCTGTTCCACCTGTTCCACCTATTTCACCTTTTTGTCCTTTTTGTCCTTTTTGTCCTGTTGTTCCTTGGGAACCTGTTCCACCTTTTGCTCCAGTTATACCTTGTATACCTTGAGAGCCTGTTGCTCCTTTTTGGCCAGTTGCGCCTTGGGAACCTGTTCCACCTGTTCCACCTGTGGATCCTTGGATACCTTGAGACCCTATTTCACCTTTTTGTCCTTTTTGACCAGTTGTACCTTGTGAACCTGTTCCACCTGTTCCACCAGTAAATCCTTGGATACCTTGTGAACCAGTTGCTCCTTTTTGGCCGGTTGCTCCAGTTATACCTTGTATACCTTGAGAGCCTGTTGCTCCTTTTTGGCCGGTTGCTCCAGTTATACCTTGTATACCTTGAGAGCCTGTTGCTCCTTTTTGCCCTGTTGTACCTTGTGAACCTGTTCCACCTGTTCCACCAGTAAATCCTTGGATACCTTGTGAACCTATTTCACCTTTTTGTCCTTTTTGACCTGTTGCTCCTTTTTGCCCTGTTGTACCTTGTGATCCGGTTGCACCTTTTTGGCCTGTTGTACCTTGTGACCCAGTTGAACCCTTTTCACCTGTTGTACCTTGAGATCCTGTAGCACCTTTTTGGCCTGTTGTACCTTGAGAACCTACTTCACCTTTTTGTCCTTTCTGTCCAGTTGTACCTTGAGTACCTATTTCACCTTTTTGACCTTTTTGACCTGTAGTACCCTGAGAACCAGTAGCACCTTTTTGTCCTGTTGTACCTTGTGAACCAGTATTACCTGTATCTCCTTTTTGACCTCTATCACCTGTAGCAACAAATGATACAATTACATCTTCTGCGTTTGTAAATGGAGAGTTTGTAGATGATGCTTGATCATTTACATTTATTGTCCACCAACCTGTATTATTAGTTAAATTGGATATACTGAATAATATATATTGTCCTGCATCTGTTCTATTTGATAGTCTAACGTGACCTTTAATAGCGGAAGTAACATTATCTATAGTTGTTAAAAATTCATCTATGTTTGAACCTTGATCATCTGTCGAATCAATATACATCAAAGTTGATGCATTTTGGGTTGTACTATTTAATCTTACATCTCCTGCTCCTGGATCTGAACCACCTGTACTTGAATCGAATGTATAATCGAATGTAGCACCACCAAATGAACCATCTGTTCCTTGAGCACCTATTTCACCTTTTTGTCCTTTTTGTCCGGTTGCGCCTTGTGAACCAGTAGCACCTTTTTGTCCTGTTGTACCTTGAGCACCTATTTCACCTTTTTGTCCTTTTTGGCCTGTTGTTCCTTGAGACCCTATTTCACCTTTTTGTCCTTTTTGGCCTGTTGCACCTTTTTCTCCTGTTGTACCTTGTGATCCGGTTGCACCTTTTTGGCCTGTTGTCCCTTGAGAACCTGTGGCTCCAGTAATACCCTGTGCCCCAATTTCACCTTTTTGTCCTTTTTGACCTGTTGTACCTTGAATACCATTGTCCCCTTTTTGACCTTTTTGACCAGTTGTACCTTGAGAACCAGTTGTACCTTGAGTTCCAGTTATTCCTTGAGAACCTGTTGCCCCTTTTTGGCCTGTTGTTCCTTGAGAACCTGTTGTTCCTTGAATACCTTGAGTACCTGTTGTTCCTTGAGAACCTGTTGCTCCTTTTTGACCAACTTCACCTTTTTGACCAGTTATACCTTGAGAACCTGTTGCTCCAGTTATACCTTGTGCTCCAATTTCACCTTTTTGCCCTTTTTGACCTGTTATACCTTGGGCACCATTGTCTCCTTTTTGACCTTTTTGACCAGTTGTACCTTGTGAACCTGTTGCTCCTTTTTCACCATCTGTTCCTTGAGAACCTGTTGCCCCTTTTTGGCCTGTTGTTCCTTGAGAACCTGTTGCTCCCGTAATACCTTGAATACCTTGAGAACCAGTTGTACCTTGAATACCTACATCTCCTTCTTCACCTTTTTGACCAGTTGTACCTTGTGAACCCGTTGCTCCAGTAATACCTTGTGCTCCAATTTCACCTTTTTGGCCTTTTTGACCTGTTATACCTTGAATGCCTTGAGAGCCTGTTGCTCCTTTTTGACCAGTTATACCTTGAGTACCAGTTGTGCCTTGTAGTCCAGTTGTACCTTGTGAACCAGTTATACCCTGAGTACCAGTTATACCCTGGGCTCCTATTTCACCTTTTTGTCCTTTTTGACCTGTTGTGCCTTGTAAGCCTGTTGTACCTTGGGTACCTATATCTCCTTCTTCACCTTTTTGACCAGTTGTACCTTGTGAACCTGTTGCTCCTTTTTGACCAGTTATACCTTGTGAACCAGTTATACCTTGAGCACCTATTTGTCCTTTTTGACCTGTTGCTCCTTGAATACCTTGATCACCCTCATCTCCTTTTTGGCCTGTTGTTCCTTGTGAACCAGTTATACCTTGAGAACCTGTTGCTCCTTTTTCACCATCTGTTCCTTGAATACCTTGAGAACCTGTTGCTCCTTTTTGGCCTGTTGTTCCTTGTAAACCAGTTGTACCTTGTGAACCTGTTGCTCCTTTTTCACCATCTGTACCTTGAGAACCTGTTGCTCCAGTAATACCTTGAGTACCAGTTGTGCCTTGTAGTCCAGTTGTACCTTGAATACCTTGAGCACCTATTTCACCTTTTTGTCCTTTTTGGCCTGTTGTTCCTTGAGACCCTATTTCACCTTTTTGTCCTTTTTGACCTGTTGCACCTTT
>JGI20154J14316_10004573_pt1 | contig 10540 bp, 4 predicted proteins | sample COG_04_FD_14316 | JGI IMG/M metagenome (IMG submission 14316) | reverse complement strand
CGATCACCTCGAGTAATAGTATATTCGGTGTCACTGACGTTGTCAACAAACATCATTACATTCCCGCGATATCCTGGATCGATAATCCCAACAGAATTACAAAGACGCAAAGGTGTCTTGGCACCCATACTACTACGGGGCAGAAGCATATAACCTATATTTGTACCTTCCGAATCACAAAACATTGTTTGAATCTTGAGATCTACTTTGAAACTTACCGCCTTGGCTGGAACTACCAAATTCTCTGGACAATAAAGGTCAAACCCACAATCATTACCGTAATTGGTAATTCCTTTACCATAAGCACCTTTGTTGTCATTGTCTACGAGTTTAATGTAAAGTGTATTCATTTTATTGTTTAATAAATACGTGTTAATTCTTTTTAAACTGGTTTTATTCCTGTAAAATTATTATTTTATTTTGTATTGGTAAGAATGAATATATTATGGATTAGACATGCATATTCTTGTGGAAATTTGTATATGAACTTAGAAAAGATTGGCGAGGAGGAGATACCTACTAAACAATTTAGGGATGCAAGATTGACTGATTATGCAAGTACGCAGACAAAGGGTTATTGGAACAAGATATTAAAACCAAAACTTAAAACAATGGGGTTGAAACCGACCAAGTACGTATTTACTAGTACACTTACAAGAGCTATAGAAACTGCTGATCAAATAGCACCATCTAATTACGGAATAGTTCCAATTTCGTATATTTCAGAAATAAATATGGGATGGTATCATCGAGAATATAATTTACCCCGAAACAGGAAAAAGGTTGAAAAGGATCTTGGTTACGAGTTTCAAGTATTCCAAAGAAACAATCCTTACCGAACTTCTGGAGAACCCAAACATAATAAACCAGATAGAAAACTATTTTTTGAATATGGTTTGCCAAGTTTAATAAAATCTTTAGAATCCCAAGGGGTTAAAATAACTAAGGATTCAGTTATTGTGATAGTAAGTCACGGAGGGTTTATACAAACAGTTACGGGAAAGAAAGTTGGAAATCTGGGTGCTGTATTACAGACTCTTCCTACAAATAAGTTTAAAACACTGTTCAAAGGTTATAAAAACCCGTCTGCTTCAAAATTAGGTGATGGGGGGTCTAATTGTTTTAAAAAATATTAAATTATAAAATATTATAGCGTTCATTGTATGATTGAATACTGTTAGTCATAATATGTCCGTTGTTAAATCCAACATTTTCCGACAACACTCTACTTCCCTTCATGGTCGTATAAGTAGGTCTTGTTAGGGGCAACGGGAGTGAACTAGCGTCCTTATAATATTGCAAATACATATCACTTGCTGAAATAACCTGTTTGACTGCTTCTTCCAAAACTGATTTGTTCAATCTTGAAATCTGACCTTCCAAACTACACGGCGTTTCGCCTCTGGGGTAAACTTCGTTTAGGTTTGGTTTACCGCCATTTGGGTTTTCGTGAGGTAACCAACCACTCAGTGCTTTTTGGTAGTGATTCCTCATAATTATGAGGAGTTCATCAACACTTTGTTTTGAAATATCAATCTTCTTAATCCTCTTAACTTCCATAACAATTCTGTTTTGAATATATTCAACGTTATCCTTGTCGAAGAAAAATTCCAACAATGAATTGGGATCCTGTTGAACCGAGTTCCGCGCCCAATGTTGATATTCAGATTCTCCAAACTGTGTACGATTCCAAGAATTAAATGTTTCTGGGTGCATACCGGTAGACCCAACTTTGTAATTACCGTCACTCTTGTCATGCCATTGTTTTAGTTGATCTTCATAAATTGGCATATTTTGTGGTGGTGACGTTTTGGGATCGGTACGTTCATACATGTTTAGTGCATTTACGTATGCGTTACCACGATCAACACTTTGTTCATAATTGGGTGGAGGGTTGTAGTTGCCCATTCCTCTAAGTTGTGCATTAGTTGTTGCATCTATAACAATATTACCATATTGTGCCACAAGCTCAGGTTCCATTCTTTACATATTAAATATATTTTTTTTATTAGACAATGAACAATTCAAATTGTATTATTCAATGTATACCATATCAAATTTTCAAAACTAGTAAAATCTAATCGGTGGTCATCGGGTCTAAACTGTACATGATTGGCGCCTGTGTGTGCTAATTCGTGAACAAAAAGTTCCAACTCTTCTTCGGATATATCAGTATTTCTTGGATCTATTGTTAAAAAGATATCTCTCCACCTAGCTCTTATGTTTTCATCAGCCCCTACAAAAACTTCATTGGTTAATACTCTACTTTTTGGTTTATTTAATCCAGCAAACCCAGTACTTGGTTTTATTTCACTCAACAAGTAATTGGTCGTCCCATCATTATCTTTATGAATATATTTGAATATGTCTACTCCTGGACCTTTCCCGTATTTACCAATATTGTTAGCAATTTTATCAGTTAATATTCTAAGTTTGTGTAACTTGTTAGCTACGTTTTCTTGGTGTTTCGTTTTTCGTTGTTTCAATACTTTATATGGATACCCATCTATATAAATTGTATTGTAACCTGTCGATTCATCAAAATCCCATTTTAAATTATCATTATCGTCTCCATTTTCAATAAATTGTCTCATTCTTACTAACAACAAAGATTTTTAATTTCATTTTTCTTTGTAAATCAATTTAAAAATATTTATATTATATAAATATAGGCATTCCATAATGAGAATTGGTAACAAGTTAACAAAATATGAATTAGGTGTTATTTCTGATATAATTAGAAATAGAAGAAATTACTCATATTTTATTAAACACCAGAGATTAAAGGATCTTAGATTATTAGAGGATAGTAGTTTCACTGATACCACACAAATAAAATCAGTAAAAGATTTGTTGTCTAAATTAAGAGAAGAATCAGACGCAGAGGATGAAATAGAAAATGAAAAATACACATTCGAAACATTTGTTGAAGTAACGAATTTCGAAGATTTATTTGGTGATAATTTCGAAGATCTATTAATTGAATCCGGTAAGGATTTCAATAATGCTAAAGTAAATAATACAAAAGACATATCAAAAGGATTTAGTGATTCATTTTGTTATTATAATAAAGAAGATTGCAAATATGGAAGTTCAACTAAAAAATTTAAGCTTGCAGACATACCAAAAAGCACTACTCTTGTGGTGCACCGACGACCCCCGGAGCTTGTTGGAACTCTCTATTCACAAAACAAGAGCAAAACACACAAACAAAAGGAAGGAATTCCTGTTAACGAAGGAAGAGACAGAATATATCACAAAAATTGGATTGATAAAAATCAGAGATGATGTCGTCGAATATGTAAACAGGTGTATTAAACATCCAAGACCTTTGGAAAAATTGGAGTATTGTGATAATCATCCAATTTACCCAGCTAAATTAGCTACTGGTTTGTGTTGTAGAAAATGTATGTCTGAATGTTATAAAACTAAAGAGTGGGCTATCCTCACGGACGCACAGGAGCATAAATTTGTATTGGTTATTATGAAATGGATAACTAAACAATGCCTTTAGCATTATTGAAATTTAAGTTTAATAACTCTATCCACCTTGGTTAGTCTAGGATCTTTCAAATAATCTGATAAATCAAAAGAATAATCCTTTTTAAATTGTTTTGCTAAATCTGATATTTTATCTTTAATTCTAGCTTTTGATTCAGATCTACGAGCAGGTATCCTCAATGATTCAAGTATAGCTTTCTTACCCATATTATTTTCATCTTCCATAATATCTACAATTTCTGACAAGATCACGTAATCAATTTTAAAAATTCGCGACGCAGTCTTGGTTTTGGCCATTAAATCTTTCCCTTCAATTTTATTTTTAAATATAGCAGCTAATGCTTTAGTGTATAATTTTTTAGATTCTTCTTGTTGTTTTTGTTGTTTATACAATAAATTTTCACTTCCTGAACTTTTTAAGTCTTCTGGACTCATTTCTTCCAAATAAAACCCTTTGCCACTACGAACGAAATACGACCTAATATCTTCGCCCGTAATTGCATTCAATTTATTCCTACCTTCCTTTTCACTTGGTTTTGAACTAAAACAAGGTGGAATGTATCTAATATCTAATCCTAAAATTAAAGCAAATCTTCTGGCAACATCACTTGTGATTGCGTGTTTTTTGTGAATGTCGCTTCCTATAATATAAACACCTTGAAATTCTGATTCATTAAATGTTAAATAACTGTTTTGTTTGTCTAATGTTGTTGTATAACCACAAGGTGGTTTTATAAATGAATATTCTATATTATCATCCTTTTCTTCATATCCAACCCCATGAATATAAGTTCCAAATTGCATGTAAGAATCACCCATATAATCTAAAATATCTCTGGTGTCTATGATTACTGGTTTGTTGGGTTTTCTTAAATTATTGTTTCCAACTCCAGATTCTCCAATCAAGTAATCCATTAATATTCCATAACCATGTGTTTTCAAATCCCCACTGATACCATCAAGTTCCAACAATCTTGTATAACTCATGTTTTTTAATATGTCTAGTAGTTCTACTTCTTGTGTTTGTACTTGAGTATACACTATATCGTTATACTTTTCTTCTTTGTTACCCGACTTAATCACCTTTTGTCCATAATCTCTTTTGACAATATCAAATCTAAGATATATTCTTCCGACCAAAGATCTGTCATTCTTAATATCACTTAGCATCTTTTTAGCATCATTTGTAAGTCTGACAATCCCATTATTCAGAAATGTTTGTAAATAATCTTCTACCATATTTTTCATAATCAAAAAGTGGTCAGGAACGAATACATGTTTACTCTTTTTAACCTTTTTTATACCAGAACCCTGGCCTCCTATTTCTGGACGTGTTACTTTTTGAGATTTCATACGTTTACGAAACTCTTCAAGTTCTATTGTTATTTCCTGTTTTCTTTTTCCAAATGATTTACTATTAACACGTAATCTTTGAAATAGAATAGACTCTAACTCCCTTAATGCACTCTTTATTTTAGCATTCCACAGTCTTACTTCTGGATCTGCTAACCATTTAGTATATTCTTTAGATCCGTTTCTTGGTTTAGGATATGGTTGCCACGACCAAACGTCAATGTCATCTTTCTTGTATACCTTGAATTCTTTCTTAACATTGCGTAATTTAGGAAGTTGTTCAATATTCCTATCCTTTAATAATCTCATAACTCTCTGTTCTGGTGTTTCTATAGGATTAACTGTTTGAATACGAGAACTACAAATATTCGATCTAGTATCCCATATACAATCAAACCCATTGTTTGAACAACTGCCCTTGATTCCGCCCGATATTCTAGATTCTAACTCTTTTATAATAGATTTCTTTCCTTTTCCCTTAATCCCCCATTCTTTCTTTATCTCTTTGTACACAGCTTCTTTATCTGTAAAATTTATGAATTTTTCTGATCTTAGATAATTAATTGTTTCTACAATTCTTTTGTTAATTTCTGGATTTGTGAAATAATTACAGGGATCCCAATCTTCTTTTCTCCAAATAATTTTATCTTTAGAAACACCGTTTTTAACAATAATAGTTTTGCCCATTTTATTAACAAATTCTTGTTCTATATAAAAACTACTGATCAAACCAATGTTAGAATCCAAAGAATCCAATCGTTTATAAACCACTTCAGATTTAGGTACACTAACAATGATATTGAAATCATTAACAATACTAATCATAATTTCGTTTTGATCCTTTCCTGTCCTATTAAACAAATCACTTTTTAGATATTTTATAGCATTTTGGACATCGTTTAATCTTATTTTGATCTTGTTGTTAAAGGCTTGGGGGTTAATTACCTCTGAAAGGATATCCATTTTTTTAGCTATATTATTGTACATTACAACCTTTTCAGAAAAGGGAGTATCTACCCAATACTTGGTATCTAAGAATACTAAAGTTTCTTCAATACTTTTTTTACTGTTACTCAACAACGCAACAACTTCTTTTTCAGTTCCATTTTTTAATTTAATACCAACATTCATAATAACCTCATTTAGTTTATCTAATCTTTGTTTATTTTTTAGAATCCTATAATTATTACTGTTTAAATAATCCCAAGAATTCAATAATAGTTTATGCCTTTCTAATATTTTTTGTTTTAATGTCAAAGGGTTTATAAATCCAAGATGGTCATACATTTTAATTATTCTCTGTTTGTTAAAACTTGATTGAGCTTTCATAACCTTGATTAAAAATAATCGTTGTTTTTCCAACTCTTTAACAATACTATTACTACTCAAATCTTCCCCAAAAATCCCAAATTCCTTTATTATCAAAGTTAATTGTGATTTTTTATCCGAATCACCCAGAGATGTAAACTCTTTACTTTTTAAATAATCCATCGCCAACTTTATATTTAAATTTTTTGTAAACCAAGGGGGATTTCCTGTAAATCCGGTAATATCATTAACGATTACTGGTGTTAATTTCTGAACCACAAATTCATCTATTTTTTTTGATTTTTCATTGCTATCTGTATATTCAACTGAATATATAGCATCATTGTCTTCATCTATTTCTATTTTTCTTACAAACCCAAGCTGGTTTTTAAAACTTATACCTCGAATTGATGCCCCGTTTATATTTACATAACTACCTTCTTTTATAATTGTTGGTGTATTCCCATACACAGGCTTGATGTTATCCATTAACCAAGGACTTAGGGTTCCAGAAAGTAGTAAATTACCGAGGTCATTTAACTGGTTGTTTGAATACACTGGATAGTGTCCTGAATATTCTACTGGTACTGGGAATAAATTAGAATTATCTTTCTTAACTTTGTATGCTTTGTTGTCTAATATGAAGTAGGGAGAGTTTGGACCCTTAATAACAAGGCTTGATTTTTTCATTTCAAAGTATTCTTTGGCGATTTCATGATCAGATGGTTTGCGGTATCCTTTTTTAAAAGCATCTTTTAGTTTATATTTTTTGAATTCTTTTAGATTAAGGAGCATTAATTCCCTTTTTCCTTTATAAACTTTAGCTACTTGTAATATTGGGATTGGTTCTAACTTATCTTTGATACATCTCTTGTACATTAACGATGGATCTAGGTTTTCGTCGTGTAGCATTAGGTATCGGTTATAATCCTTTATGATACCTTCTAAATCAGTTATTCCGTTTGTTTCTTCCTTAGTTAAATTAAGTCTGTATCTTTGATTAACGCGTCTTAGTTCATCTACCCCTATACTATCTNTTGATCTGTATACGTGTCCATTAACACTTAATTTGATTATGTAATCACTAACATTTAATATTATATGATCTCCATTGGGAAGTACATTCCAAGGAACTAGGGTTTCATCTCTTACTATAAAACTCGACAATTCATTTGGACCAAAACCAGAAGCTTGACATATTGTTTCCAATTCGTTTATTGAATAATCTTTATTTCTTATCTCGAATCTAAAATTTAATCGACGTTGTACGTTATCTAATATTCTTAGCTCTTGTGGTGTTGGTGGTTGTGTTGGATCATTGTTTGAGTACTCTATTACTTGTGGTTGTCCAATATTACCACTTAATTCTTCCAAATGTGTACGCAAATCCCCGTTTAGAACATACCTATACGGAACAACATTATCTGGAAACACACCACCAATCCAAAATCCCATTTGATTTGGCAAAGGAATAACAGAGTAACTACTACGAGGAATAAGGTTTGATAAAACAGGAGGAACGTAAATATTATTTCTCCATTTTACAATATTATGGTGTGTTAATAATTTGAAACTCTGTTTAGCAAGTTTGTTATTTTCTTGATTATTTATTTTTTCAATATCACTAGCGTTTACTTTACCGTTGAATACAGCAAATGCTTCTTGAGCATCTCTCTCTTGTTTTCTTCTTATCATCTGTTTAACTACAATATTTCTTAACGCTATTTGTCTCCCCATTTGTTTAATTTCTGATTTAACTTCTCCAAATGTATCAATTACATCCAACATATTGTTTTGCAAACTACCAATAGCTCTTAATACTGGAATACTAGCATTTGCCAATACTTCTTGATCACTATTACCTTTAAATATCCTGGGCATAATAATATATCTTTGAGCTATCGTATTAACTAATGCAGTGTTATTAGGTGTTAAAAGATCACAAAATGTTTTTTTGTTTATTGACTCTGTAAGTATAGACTGTACAGTTTTTTTGTATTCTTGAACATTTAATGATAATTGGTATACAACCATCTCTATTCTTACTGCTAAAGTATTATTTTCTATGTTTGCAATCGCTTTGCGATCTTTGACATTTTTACAATATTCTACTTTTTTAGTAAATTTTTTAACGGTATTAATTCTTATACTTAATGGTATTTTAACACTTAGGTTACTTGGTAATTTTAGATATTCTCTGTTTAAAAATTTTGTTACTCTTTCTTTTTCAACTCCATTGTCTAAAGAATCTTTAGCTCTTTTCAAAACTACTATCCATTTTATATATTCATATGATTCTTGAACTATAGCTTTTTTGGAAATTATTGGTATATTCAGATCTTTTACATCATCATATTGTATTAATGTTTCAATTGGGATATCTTTGGCACTTTCTATTTCAACTTTTGATTTGAGAATTTCTTGTTTATTCAATTCTTGTGTACTTGGTCTCCAATTAACTAATTGTTCGAATGTCTTTGTTTGTTTTATTCCTGTAAAACCACTTTTTATATTAATAACATCAGTTGGTAAGATTTTTCCTTCTACCATTAAAGATATGATATCCGGATACAACATAACAGTGTAATATATTTCTTCAAGTTTAAATTGATACAGATTAGTTTGTCTCGAAACACTCGAAACACAACTAGCAGCAACCCTTTCAAGTTCAGATACTTGTTTTACAACAATTTTTTGGGGTATGTTAACTGGTAATAAAAGTATTTTCCCAATAAGTTTTTGTTTTTCAATAATTCTTATTTGTGTATCCTTAATTTTTGGATTAACAATTCTTGGTAACACAGATTCTGATTTTTGATCCTTGTTTCCTAAATATTTATTTATACTTTTTATTTTATTAATTATGACAGTTTTGGAAATTGGTGTTTTTACTAATTTTAAATTAGATCTCAACTGGTCTCTTAACTTTTCTAAATATTCTTTGAATTCTAATATATATTCGTTATTAATCTTCCATACAAATGTATTTTTGTTAGGTGGTGATATTGCAATTATTTTATATTCTTTTTCTCCAACATTGCATTTAAATGATAAATTTGCTTTGTATTCATTTCCTCCAATATTGTAATTGGAATATTTAGGAATATCTGAATTTAGAGAAATTCTTTGAAACGATGGTCCAGATCTACCACCTCTAATTTCTGATCTCCAACTATCCAATTCACTCTTAATTCTGGGATCAGTATTTGAATCCAATAATCTTATCATCTGTGTTAATCCTTTACCAGAAAGAGTAAAATATTCAAACATCTCTACTGGTTTGAAATCTGTTTCGTATTTTCTTAATTCCCCAGTTATCTTATTAGCTAACTCTTGTTCTTTTATTTTGAACTTGTTTATAAACAAACTATTCATGTAAGAATTTGGTGTTTTATACCCCATTTGATTTATACAATTTAGTAAAGTGTTTTTTGGAAATTTTGACAAAATAATATCTAATTTTCGCAAATCTAATTTGTTTTGATTTTTATTTTGGTTTTGTAAAAATATCTTCTTTTCCAATTCAATAGAATAATCATCAAATGAGTAATCTTTTTCTTGTTGACCTACAAATTTTGGATTTTTAATACTGGGTGCATTTCTTATAGGGATTGTTGGATTTGATTTTTTTAAGAAATTTCTTGGATTTAATTTAAGACCTTGGTCATCACCTGGTAAATACTTTGAATATTTTGACATAATTTTTTGTGAATAAGAAAGAGCCGCTTTATCTGGATCATCTATATCATTTTCTTCCATAAAACTATCTAGTTCAGATTGTGATACATTCCCATTAATAATTTCGAAATCATCCAAAACATCTGATTTCTTAAATTTTCCAAGTTTAATAACTCTGTTTTTAAGAATATTTGCTTCTTTATCACCCAAATCTTTTAGTTTGGACATTAGTTTATAATGATCCGATTCAACTAAGGCTATTAGTTCAAGAATATATGATTGTAACTTTTGAAAATCTGGTTCGGATTCCAAGGAATTGTAAATATTTCTAGATTCTTCATAAGAACCAAAGATTTGAGTAGATTGTTTCCTACTCAAGTTTGAAAAATTATTGTAAAAATAACTAATAACCAACTCTTCCTCTTCTTCTGTTTCTGGTAATTGTTGAATAAACCATTTAACATCTTCTGTGTTAACCTCAATCGCTTTGCGATCTTTGCGATCTTTGCGGTCTTTTACTACTTTTTGTTCTTCCTTTTTCATTCTAAAATTTAGAATCTTGTATGTTTCTATTATACCTTCAGCCTTGGATCTCAAACCTTCTTCGTATTTAGATAACCTAAGTTTCTTTTCTTCAAAGTTTGATAATGCAAGTACATGTTCTGGGTATTTCAAATTTTTGGCTTGATTAAATACTTCC
>JGI20154J14316_10004572_pt1 | contig 10547 bp, 19 predicted proteins | sample COG_04_FD_14316 | JGI IMG/M metagenome (IMG submission 14316) | reverse complement strand
ATCCCCAAAGATTAGCAATAACTGAAAATGATTGGGGTAAAAATTTTATTTAATGGCACATATATTTAAAAACCCATCAACTACAAATAAAGGGATTATAGTTTTTACCCATAAAGAGTGGCCTTGGTTGCTACAAAATGCTTTATCTACTGTCCAAAACTTAAAACAATATTTTTATCTAGGATGGAATCAAGGTACATACTTTGGTAATATTAATATGCCTAATATTATAGACTTTGCTTTTACTAGCCCAAATTGTCTAACCTTCCCAGATAATGGTAACACTCTTAATATTGATTTATTAGATAGAAATTTTATAAGTGATGATTTTACAGACCTAAATATTGAAAAAAAACATTTTGATATTATATGTGTAGCCAGGGCTATTAAGCTTAAGAATATACCTTCACTATTAAAAGGTTTAAGAAAATTAATTGATAAGGGGCATAATTACAAAACATTATTAATAATCCCAACAGCTGAAAATGAAACAATAGAAGGATACGATACAGATATTGTAGAACAGTATACTAAGATGTTTAATCATGAGGAAAGAAAAAATATTACTTTAGTTAGGTTATCTAAAGAATTAGGGTTTTTAGGGATATCACCTCAAACTTTAAATTGGTTTTATAATAACTCAAAAATACTATATATAGGATCAGATTCAGAGGGGGGCTGTAGAGTAGTTCATGAAGCCCTACTTTGTGGGTGTAATATAGTTTATTGGGAAGATCATAGAGGAGCCCTTAAAGATTATTTAGATAATAAGAATAGTGTTTCGTTTAAAAACTATGATGAAGTAGATAGGGCTTTAGAAAAAGCAGTAGAAAACTATTCATATGTTAAAAATCAAGGAACAGAATATAATAAACTACTTAGTGAAGTTTTTACTATAGAAAAATTAACCCCTTATTTTGAATCATTATATAAAAAAGATAATAGTATTTTTGATGGGGAATTAATTAATTGTAATAACTTAGGACTTAGACTCCCAGCCCATTATTTAGATGTACCTTGGAACCACCCTACAGACCCAACAGCTGATATAAAAACTGTGGAACAGTTGAATAAATTTATTACATTCATACAAAACAATAATTAAAATGGTAAAAATAATAGGAGAAATAGGTATTAATCATAATGGAGATTTAGATCTATGTAAAAGAATAATTGACGCCGCTGTACTTGCAGGGTGTGATTACGTTAAATTCCAAAAACGAAACCCAGATGTTTGTGTTCCTGAGGAGCAAAAATCTAAACCAAAATCAACCCCATGGGGAGAAATGACTTATTTAGACTATAAGTATAAAGTTGAATTTGGTAAAGAAGAATATGATGAAATAGATCGTTATTGTAAAGAAAAAGGAATTGGGTGGTTTGCTTCTGTATGGGATAAAGATTCAGTTGATTTTATGTCCCAATATAATAATATTTCAAAAATACCTTCTGCTTTAATTACTAATAAAGAGTTAGTTGAATATGCTAGAAGCAAATTTGATTATTTAATTATCTCAACAGGAATGTCAACTGAAGATGAAATTGAAAAGGCAGTTGAATATAGCTCCCCAGATGTAATAATGCATACAAATTCAACTTACCCTTCTCCAATTAATGAATTAAATTTAGAATACATTACTTGGTTAAAAAATAAATACAATAAAGAAGTAGGATATAGTGGGCATGAATATGGTTTAGTTACTACATTTGCTACTATCCCTATGGGAGTTACTTGGATTGAAAGACACATAACCTTAGATAGAACCCTATGGGGTTCAGACCAAGTAGCTTCAGTTGAACCCGCAGGTCTTATAAAATTAGTAAAAGGAATTAGAGATATAGAAAAATCATTAGGAGGTAACTCAGAAAGAAAATTATTACAAAGTGAACTTAGCAAAAGAAAATCATTAAGAGGTTAATGGTAGCAATTATTCCAATTCGTTCTGGTTCTAAAGGAATACCCAATAAAAATATAAAATTGTTAGCAGGTAAACCACTTGTATGGTGGGTTTTAGACGCATTAGAAAATTCTAAGGTAGATAAAATAATAGTTGCTCTGGATAAAGAATACATTGATCTAGTAGAATCCTTTTCTTTTAGTAAACTTGAAATATATCTTAGAGATTTAAATAATTCCCAAGACACCTCATCAACAGAAGATGTTTTACTTGAAGTTATAAATAATTTAAATCTTAAAGATGACATTATGTTAGTTCAAGCAACATCTCCTTTAACAAGTTATAAAGATTTTAATGGGGCTATTGATTTTTATAAAAATTATGATAGTGTTTTATCTGTTGTTAAACAAAAGAGATTTATTTGGGATAACAAAGGAAATTCATTAAATTATAATTACACTAAAAGACCTAGAAGGCAAGATTGGAACGGTTACTTTGTTGAAAATGGTGCTTTTTATATAAATCATAGTTCCAACATACTTAAAAACAAAAATAGATTAAGTGGAAATATAGGTTGTTATGAAATGGATGAAAAAACTTATTACGAAATAGATTCAGAAGATGATTGGAAAATAATAGAAAATTTAATTAAATGAAAATAAATATAGGAAACCAAGAAATTCCATTAGTTTTAAATTACAATGCTTCTATTCTCGAAAATTTAATAGATAAAAAAGTTGCTATTGTAGGTAGTAGTGGGAATTTATTAGATACAGAATATGGGGAAGAAATTGATAAACATGATATTATAGTTAGATTTAATGTAGCTAGGGTATCAGGATATGAAAAACACGTAGGTTCGAGAACCGATATTAGATTCTTTAATGGTCATGCTTTTGCGGGTACATCAGACCCACAAAGATTTAAGGCACATGACCCAAATTTTGTATCTAAACTAGATAATGAATTACTTATTGTTAAATCCTGGAATACTAATGAAATGGTAAATGGTTTATTAAAAAATACTCCTCAAAATAAAGTTTTATTTATAAACCCACCTTTTACTCAATATTGCAACACCTTGGTTCAAAATACTGAAGCAACTTGTGGTTTAGTAGGTGTTTCTTTTATTAACTTATTTACTAAAAATATATCTTGTTATGGTTTTGGTCATTATAAAGAAAACAGAAATAAAATTCATTATTGGGAAGAAGTTGGAGATGCTGATAATTGGAAGTTAGGACAAAGTCATTCCTTTTCCCACGAAGAAAAAGTATTTAAACAATTTGAAGAACAGGGATTAATAAGAATTATAAAATGAATTTAACTATAGCTATTGATGATGTTAATCCTAAAAAGGATTGGAGAATACTTGGTGATAAGACTGAAAAGTATTTATTTGATTTAAATAAAGAATTTGGTGCTAAATTTACTTTATTTATACCTTCAAACCACCACAAAAATTCCCCTATCTCAGAACATTCTAATTGGGTTAATGAATTGAAAGATTCAAATATATTTGAGTTAGCGGCACATGGGCATTACCACGAAACATCAGATAAAAATAAATTTGGTGAATGTGAATTTTTGGACATGACTGAAAATGAATGTATTGAAAGAATTAAATTAATGAATAGTGAGTGGGAAAAAGTTAACCATAACCCAACAGGATGGAGAAACCCAGGTTGGTTATGTCATCCCCATTGTGTAGACCATTTAAGTTCAAATTTTGAATATGCTGCTTTACATTATGACCATAATCATAATTTTAAATGGAATTTAAAAATGATATTTGGTTCTGATGGGATACATAATACTGATATTACTACTCATGATGATAATATAATGTTACATTCTCATATTTTTGGGGATTGGAATGATAATGTTTGGAATGAAGATAATTACAATCAAGTGAAATTAAGCTTAGAGTATTTAGTAGAAAACTTTGATATAAAATTTAAAACTATAAGTGAAATATGAAAATAGCCTTTTTTACTGAAATGGGGTTTAAAGGTAAAATTCCTCGTAATCATAAAAATATGAGAACAGAATTTGCTTGGATGGTAGCTTTAGATGCTGATCATTACCACTTACAAGATAAAGTAAATCAAAAATATGATTTAGGAATTGCCATTAATTCTAAAAAACACCCTGAGTGGGTAAATGTTGACCGATTAAAAGAATTTTGTTCTAAAGTAGCAGTAATGCAAGAGGGACCATTTTGGTTATTTCAAGATTATGAATTACCAAACCAAATCCATTATTTTAACAACTTAACAAGTGCCGATATTGTATTATCTCATAATGAACAAGATAAAAACTACTACCAAGGATTAACAAACCACCCAGATGTAAGAGTTATGCCTTCATTAATGGTAGAAGACCCAATTAAAATTTCAACCCCTATAAATCGTAGTGGAATAATGATTGGGGGTAATATGGTTAGTTGGTATGGTGGTTTTGATTCTTTTATGTTAGCTTCATCTACTACAGATGAAATATATTCCCCTAAAATGGGTAGAGCAATTGAAGGAGAAGAACAGTTGGGGATAAAACAATTACCCTATTTACAATGGAATGAATGGATATCAGCTTTAAATAAATGTAAAATTGGAATCCACATGATGAGAACACATGCTGCTGGTACATTTGCTTTAAATTGTTCCTATTTAGGAATACCTTGTATTGGGTATGAGGGACTAGATACACAAAGAATATTACATCCAAATTTAACAGTAAAAGATGGGGATTTAAACCAAGCTAGAATAATTTTAAATAAATTATGGAATGATGTGGATTTTTACAAAGAAAATAGTATATTAACGAAACAATTATATAAAGAAAATTACCATGAAAATATCTTTAATTCAACCTTCAAGAAACAACTTGAAGTATCTTAAATGGAGTTACAATTCTATTAGAAAAAACCAGGGAGAACATGAAGTAGAAATTTGTATAGCAGATGATGCCTCTACAGATGACACTTGGAAGTGGTGTCTAGAAATGATGGATAAAGACCCCCATTTTAAAGCAATACAAAATACTACAGGTAAACGTTTAGGTCATACCATTCTTTACGATAGATTAATAAATGAGGTTGCTACTAACGATATAGCCATGATTTACCACGCAGATATGTATTTGTGTCCAAATGCATTGACTGCTATAGAAAAATACATTAAACCACGTAGTATAGTGTCATTAACGCGTATAGAACCACCTTTACACCCTAAGGGACCTGAAAAGATTTTATGGCATGGAGGTGTAGAACCTGAAGAATTTAAAGAACAAGATTTATTAGATAAATTAAATAAATTTACTGATGTAGATAAAACAACAGGTGGTATATTTGCACCTTGGGCTTTTTATAGAAAAGATTTTCAAGAAATTGGAGGTCATGATCCATTATACGCTCCTCAATCTAAAGAAGATTCTGATATATTTAATCGTTTCCAATTAAATGGTATTAAATTTATCCAAACATGGGAAGGTTTTGTATATCATATGACTTGTAGAGGGAGTAGAAGAAATACTTTAGATAAAGCTAAAAACATATATGAGGATAGTCCTGAATGGTTAGCCCAAAACCAAAGATCAACTCGTAATTTTATACGTAAATGGGGGCATTTTGTAATGCATGATCCTCTTTTAGTTCCTATTGTACCACCTAAATATAATATGGGGTTTATAGTTAAAAATTGTAACCTTCAATTATTGGAGATATTAGAACCCTGGTGTGATGTAATTTACATTGATGAAGGGAATACACCAACATTAATTAAAGATTATATAGAAAAAGAACAAACAAATACCGTTATAGATTTAAATAGAAGGGTTTTACCTTATGATAATGAAAAAAACTGTGAAATGTTAGTTCAGATAGACGGTAGTACTTTTACACAAAATGATTTTACTAACATTCAAAGATTATCCCAAATAATCCAACATAGTGGGGAAATTGGTAGTTTTGAGTTAGATAACTTAAAAGTAGAAATAGTACAAATTAATGAATATACTAAGGATTTAATTAAATTATGATAGGAATCATAGGGCAAGGTTTTGTAGGTAATGCTATATACCAAAAATTTAAAAATTACTTTGAAGTAAAGACATTTGATTTAGATGAATCAAAATGTAATTCTTCTGAACAAGAAACTTTAGATAATGAAATAATTTTTATTTGCTTACCAACACCTATGAAATCGGATGGTAGATGTGAAACATCAATAGTTGAAAAAGCTGTAAAAAGATGTGCTGAATTTGGAGTTGCTAAAACCGTTGTAATAAAGTCAACAGTTACTCCTGGAACTACAGCTAAAATTAATTCACTCTATAAAAACCTAGATGTAGTATTCAACCCAGAATTTTTAACAGAAGCCAATGCCCTAGAAGATTTTAATAATCAAAATAGAATTATTTTAGGTGGACCAAGACCTTCTACTACCAAATTAAAAACTATTTACAGAAAAGCATTCCCAGAAGCTCATATAGTTAAAACTGGATCTACCCATGCTGAAATGGTAAAGTATGTTACTAATACTTTTTTGGCTACTAAAGTATCTTTTGCAAATGAAATTTATGAAATTTGTAATGGATTAGATTTAGACTATGATAAAGTAATTGAATATGCTACCTTTGATAAGAGGCTCGGAAAATCCCATTGGGCGGTACCAGGACCAGATGGTGATTTAGGATTTGGAGGGCATTGTTTTCCTAAAGACCTTTCTGCACTTTTAAGACTAGCAGAAGATTTAAACACAACTGATAATGTACTTTCTGCCGTGGAACAAACTAATTACAAAGTACGTGATAATAGAGACTGGGAAAAAATGAAAGGAAGAGCAGTAATTTAACTAAATCAAATACGTATACCTCAGATTATAAAATTATAAAAATGAAAATGGAACAAATATCATGTGAAAAATGTGGTCATCCTATGCCTAAGCTAAGGAAAACTAAATATGGTTATACCTTCTGTATATCATGTTCTGAAAAATACAACCTAGTAAGTAAATTACGTGGTGTATCCGTGCAAATGGGAGAAGGTGATCATACATGGACAGAAACAATATTCATGAGTGAAGAAGAATATAAAAGTTACATTAATCCTGAAGGTAACCCTGAAATAACTTTTGGGATAGAAGATTCAAAGTAAAAATACATGCCTAAACCTAAACCACTTAGCAAAGAAATGATAACAGCAGCCCAGGCTAAGACTATGTCAAACATGGGTGCTGCTCGTTACTTACACGTTTCATATCAACACTACAAACGTTATGCCAAGTTATATGGTTTATTTGAAGGCCACAAAAACCAGTCTGGTAAAGGTATCCCTAAGTTTTTAAAAAATAGTAAAAAAGACCCGGCATTATTAGATATAATAGAAGGTAGAGTATCAGCTGCTCATTTTTCACCTGATAAAATAAAATATCGTCTAATAGAAGAGGGATATTTATTAGAGGAATGTTCAATGTGTGGTTTTAAAGAACGTAGAGTACTAGACTATAAAATGCCATTACTACTACACTTTAAAGACAATAATAAATCAAATTATAGTAAAGAAAATACTGAATTATTATGTTACAACCATTATTTTCTATCAGTTGGAGATGTTTTTACTGAAAGAGATGAAAAGCAAATTGAATCACATACTGAATACCATAAAACAACAGATAGAGTTGAATGGGAGGTAGATGATTACCACTTACAACGTTTAAGGGAATTAGGATTAAGTGATGATGATGAAGATGATGTTAACCAATATATTTCAAGAATATAATGAAACATAAAAAACATAATAAAATAGTTAAAGATTACGATAAACAAAAATCTAGACATCTTGAAAAATTAGCTAGTAAAAGTTTGGCTACTGATGAGAAATTTCGTATATTAAAGGATAAGAAAATCAAAGGTGACTTTCTTAAAAATTTTTAACTATGAAATTTAAACACAATTGGGAATTTGATACTACAGAAGAATTAAATGATATTTTTAATGGTGGTATGAAGGAATTAAATGATTTAATTGTAGATGAGGCACTAAAAAATCTTAAAACAAAAACTAAACAAATCCCTGTAGTATCAATCTACACTAAGGATGAAGATTTAATTTATGATATCTTAATTGATCGTCCTGATATTGTTGAAACATTAGAACAGAACCTGGATACGATGGAGGATTATGAAGATTATGAACGTTGTCAAAAAATTGTCAAAGCCTTAGATTATTTAAAATCAAAATCTTAATTATGAGAAATATTTTAACTATTATAATTATTTTATTATCACTTAATGCTGTAGCACAAAAAAAAGTACATGCCACAGTATATAATGCAGTACCAGCTCAAACTAATAACGACCCAGGACATACTGCTTTTATGTTTAAATTAGACTTAGATAACCCATATAAACATAAAATAATAGCAGTATCTAGAGATTTATTAAAAGAATACCCAAAAGGTACTAAAGTATATGTAGAAGGAACAATATATGATGGTGTATATACAGTAATGGATAAAATGAATAAACGATATACAAATAGAGTAGATTTACTTATTAATGAAGAAATGCAAATAGGTAGTTGGCCCAATACTACTATAACTAAATTGTAGTAAAGGATATGGAAATGAGAACAATAGATTTATTTAATACCTTAACAGATGAAGACTTTATAGCTATTCATAATGCTGGTCAATTAAAAAAATTATGCCTTGCCCTAAGCTTAGATTTAAATTCAGGATATAATGAAAAAAGTACAACTTACACAGCATGAATGGTTTGACGCCATGAAACTTCCTACACCTCATAGGAATAGGAAGAAATATAGACGTAAAGAAAAACATAAGAAAATGGGAGCCAAATTTGGTTCCCATAATTGTCCTTCGTATATTCCAGTATAATAAAAAATAAAGGTTATGGCACTTTGGGAATTTAGAAATTTAAACAAACACGGAAATTATAGAAAACGAATTATCCATACTGAAGGGGCATTAAGCATCCCCGGTAGTGGATTTGGCCCTTCTGTAATGGCAAATAGATTTAAATACAAATATGAGCATCCTATTATGCCTCCAATGATTTGGAAACATAATGGTAAAACATATTTGATGCCTATATGGAAAGAAGTAGTTGATGGTACTACAGTTAATGATATAGAATGGGTTAAACCAAAACCTAAAGTTATAGTTAAACAAGAACCTATTATTGAAACCCATACCAGTAGTAGCAGTGCAGATAAAACGTATAAAACAGTATATTACCCAGATTCAGGTAAGTTTTACTGTGATTGTATGGGACGATTTAGAGCGCGGGATGGCCGTTGTAAACACATAAAAGAATTAGAAAAAAAAGTAAAGTAATGCGTGAGAAATTTCTTTACTCAAAAGAAAGGTCGTATATTGGGGTATAATTAAAAATAGCAGTTATGAATTATAATTTTAAATTTAAAACAGTTTTTTATTTAGAAAAAACAGGAGATGAAGAAATATTAGTCCCTTCAGTTCCTAAAGAATTTCGTTTTAAAAATGGAGTTTATTTTTGGATTTATCTAAATAAGGTAATTAAAGTTGGTATTTTTGGAGAAGGAGTTTCAAGTAACTCAAATTCAAGATATTCTACCTATAAAACAGTAGGTAAACATCTTTGGAAGTATATAGCTAAAATCAATAAATCAAATGGTAGTGTTAAACCATTACAAACTTTATGTGAAAAAATTAAAGTGGGTGAAAAAGTAGAAGTACAATTTGTTGAATTACCTAAAGATATTAAATATGTAAATGGTCTTCCTTATCGTTTAGACCTTTATACATTAGAAGAATATTTTAAAAATCAATACAAAGAAAATCTTTGGTTAAATTAAAAATTAAATTATGAGCAGAGGTAGACCAAGTGAGCAAGTAGAAAGATTAGATAAGTGGACTATAGATAGTACTGATTATGATGGCTCCAGATCAATAATTAAATTTGATAAATCTAAGTCACCAAATGGTCCTTATTCAATTGAAAATATTCCACCTAAAGGATTTAGACAACCTAAATTTAAACCTGAAAAAGGTAAAGCATACGGTAAACAACCTGTAGTGTTAGTATTTAAGACATCAAATCGTTCTAATGCTAAAACTAAAATTAAAGTATTTAAAAATGAAAATATAGATTATATATTAACTGCTGNTAAATTAGTTGGTGTACCATCTACGGCTGAAATACTTGATATTGGAGTAGGTATTTCATCAGTGGAACGATATAAACAAAAATATAATTTAGCCTAATCTTTATATATTTATAATAAACATTTAAAAAATATAATTATGAAATTATTCTTATTTATTCTGGTTGTAATATTATTAGGAGCTGGTGCTGTAGTTTATTACATTAAGAAAGGTAAAATTGCTGATCGTGATGGTGATTTAATTCCTGATGTAGTAGAAGATACTATTGAAGAAGTTAAAGAAACAACAGCTGAAGTAAAACGTAGAGCTAAAGCTGTAAAAGCGGAAATTAAAGATGTAGTTAAAGAAGCTAAAGACGTAGTTGATGCTGCAAAAGGTAAAAAACGTAGAGGTAGAAAACCAAAAACAAAAAAATAAATTATGAGTAAATATAACTTAATAGATATATTCGAACAATACAAAATAGGTTCAGGATGGACTAA
>JGI20154J14316_10004568_pt1 | contig 10558 bp, 7 predicted proteins | sample COG_04_FD_14316 | JGI IMG/M metagenome (IMG submission 14316) | reverse complement strand
ACTGCAGAAGAAGGAACCGGAGGAGAATGGGGATGGGGAAATGGCGAAAAACAATTCTACTTGAGAGGCAATGCCAATGCAGAAAATGGCATCTTATCCATCACTGCAAGAGAAGAACAATTCCAAGACTCTGACTACACCTCAGCACGTATCATTACCAAAAACAAATTTGACTTTACACACGGTCGTGTTGAAGTACGCGCAAAATTACCTGCTGCCAAAGGAACCTGGCCGGCTATCTGGATGCTAGGAAGTGATTACTTAACCAATACCTGGCCAAGATGTGGAGAGATTGACATCATGGAACAAAAAGGTCAGTATAAAAATACCGTTCTAGGAACCACACATTGGTATGCCAATGGAAATGCCAGTTACAGCAGAAATAAAAGCCTACCTACGAGCACCACTGAATTTCATGTGTACGCAATGGAATGGACGACTACACAAATCAAAATGTTTGTAGACGATCAGCATTACTATACAATAACACTGAATGACACCATGCCTTTTGACAGTGATTTTTTCATCATTCTAAATGTAGCCGTAGGAGGGACTTTAGGAGGAACAAACATTGAAGCAGGTTTGGAATCTAGCATGGAAGTAGATTATGTAAGGGTCTACCAATAAAAGAATTGATGTGATCAAGCGCCAGGGACCTATTTGCAATCGGTACAAACTTTGGCTCCATTAAAAAAAGTGAAATACTGCGTGTGTTTTCTGATGCACAACAAAAAAGAGGAAAACAATGGAATTCACATTTGCAATTTTGGGATTTGTCTTCGGAATAATTGGCTTTGCCCTGGCAATTGTTTGTTTGGTCAAAATGCAAAAGCTGGAAACATCCCTGAAAGAAAAAGGAATTTTTAAGGAAAATTTCAAGGAAGAGTAAATCACTGTTTAAAAATACCGAAAATGAAAACCCGTCACATAAAACAAACAACACTGCTCTGCGCACTCTTTGCAAATACCTTGTTGTTTTTGGGATTCTCACAAAGTGTGGCCCCAGAAACTGCGATGTGATCAAGCGCCAGGGACCTATTTGCAATCGGTACAAACTTTGGCTCCATTAAAAAAAGTGAAATACTGCGTGTGTTTTCTGATACACAACAAAAAAGAAGAAAGCCATGGAATTCACATTTGCAATTTTGGGATTTGTCTTCGGAATAATTGGCTTTGCCCTTGCAATTGTCTGTTTGGTCAAAATGCAAAAGCTGGAAACATTCCTGAAAGAAAAAGGAATTTTTAAGGAAAATTTCAAGGAAGAGTAAATCACTGTTTATAAATACCAAAAATGAAAACCCGTCACATAAAACACACAACACTGCTCTGCACACTCTTTGCAAATACCTTGTTGTTTTTGGGATTCTCACAAAGTGTGGCCCCAGAAACTGCCAAACGAAAACAAGAGCCGTCCAATACGATTTACGCCACAGCGCACGGCACAAACCTCAAACTTTCTGAAACAGGGAGTTTGACTTTCAAGGCTTACAAACAACCCTTGGAGACAGATATTTGCATTGTGGTCGATCCTACAAAGCAATTTCAATCCTTGTTGGGAATCGGTGCTGCCTTGACAGACGCAGCTGCGGAAACCTATGCAAAACTTCCGAAAGCTGCGCAAAAAGAAGTCTTAGAAGCCTATTTTGACCAAGAAAAAGGCATTGGGTACAGCTTGGGACGCACCTCCATTCACAGCTGCGATTTCGGAACAGGCAGTTTTACCTATATCGAAGAAGGGGATGCAGCCTTGGAAACCTTCTCCATCGATCACGACCAAAAATACCGATTGCCCTTTATCAAAACTGCCATCGCTGCAGCAGGAGGCAGTCTTACTTTTTATGTGAGCCCTTGGTCCCCTCCCGCATTTATGAAGACCAACAACAACATGCTCCGAGGAGGAAAACTGAAAAAAGAATACTACCAACCCTGGGCCAATTACTACGCAAAATTTATCAAGGCCTATGAAAAGGAAGGCATCCCAATATGGGGCTTGACCATTCAAAACGAGCCCATGGCAGTGCAACGTTGGGAATCGTGCATTTACACCGCAGAAGAAGAACGTGATTTTCTCAAATACAACTTGGGGCCTACCTTGGAAAAAGAAGGTCTTGGTGCTAAAAAAATTGTGGTGTGGGACCACAACCGCGATTTGCTCTTCCAAAGAGCAAACACCATTTTCAACGACCCAGAAGCGTCCAAATACGCTTGGGGCTCTGGCTTTCATTGGTACGAAGATTGGAAAGACGGACAGCCCATGTTCAATAGCGTAAAAGCTGTAAACGAAGCCTATCCCGACAAAAAACTTCTCTTTACAGAGGGCTGCAACGAGGGCTACAATTTGGATAGAATTCGAAACGAAGACCCCAAATTGGCAGAGCGTTATGGAAAATCAATGATCAACGACTTTAACAACGGAACAGTAGGTTGGACAGATTGGAACATTTTATTGGACCAAACAGGAGGTCCTAACCACGTAGGAAACCTTTGCTTTGCCCCTGTGCACGGAGACACCAACACAGGAGAATTGACCTTTACACATTCCTACTACTACATCGGTCATTTTTCAAAATTTATCCGTCCTGAAGCCAAACGCATCTCGAGCATTTCTAGTGGAAATCAATTGCTTTCTACTGCCTTTGTGAATCCAGATGGCAGCACCGCCATCGTGGTCATGAATCAAGGAGACACAGCCCGCAACTACAGCATTCAATTGGATGGAAAAACAGCGCAACACAATGCCTTACCGCATTCCATTCAAACCATAGTCATCAACTAAAAACAACCTATACCCATGTCAAAAAAAGTAATTTTTATCGCCTTTGTCGTCTCCCTTGGAGGATTTTTATTTGGATTTGATGCTGGAATCATCTCCGGTGTCATGTCTTATGTTGGACCTGAGTTTGATTTGAACGATGTCCAATCCGGTTGGGTGGTTAGCTCCCCTTCCTTTGCTGCTATGATTGCCATGCTGGTCTCAGGAAGACTGAGTGATGTGGTTGGACGTAAAAAAATATTGATCCTCGTGGCATTCTTATATGCCGTATCCGCTTTGTTTTCTGCTTATGCCCTTTCCTATGAAATGCTGTACATCGCACGCATGATCGGTGGGTTGGCATTTGGAGCAGCACTCATCCTCGCTCCTACCTACATCGCTGAGATCTCGACAGCTGAAAACCGTGGTAAGCTAGTTTCAATTCAACAATTGAACATCGTACTTGGGTTTTTTGCTGCCTTTTTAAGCAACAATTATTTGAACGAATTGAACACCTCTGGCGAATCGTTTTTAAGCGATGAAAATGTGTGGAGATGGATGTTGGGCTTGGAATTGATCCCTGCAGTCCTCTACTTTTTCTTTTTGTTCTTTGTCCCTAGAAGTCCCCGTTGGTTGTATTCCCAAAACAAAGTAGCAGAAGCCAAAGAAGTGCTCGAACAAATTCACGGGGAAGGAACCGCTGCAATAGAGATAGAATCCATTGAAGAAAATATCAAAGAAGCAGATCAAAAGGAAAAAGTAGCGCTTTTGGAATTGTTAAAACCTTCTCTTCGATTGATTTTAATCATTGGACTGGTCCTCGGAGTATTGCAACAAATCACGGGAATCAATGCCGTTTATTTCTACGCAACCTCTATTTTCAAGCAAACGGGAATGGGAACAAATGCAGCCTTCGAATCCGGTGTTTTGATGAGCCTGATTACAGTGGTTTTTACTTTTATCGCCATCTTTTTGATCGACCGCGTGGGAAGAAGGCCTTTGCTGCTCTTCGGAATTGCAGGGATTGCCATAAGCCTGTTGATTTGTGGCTATGGATTCCAACAAGCGACTTACGAGCTAAGTTCGGAAGAGGTTGCGCAATTTGAAAATTTTGACGCCACTTCACTCAACCCCTATGTAGGAAAGCAATACACCGATGATTTGAGTTTTAAAAATGACATGAAAGAAGCGCTAGGCTCTCAAACATACGGAAAGAATGAAGGAGACATCTTAGAAGCTGCCACGACCATGAATGCTACTTTGGTACTCGTTGGAATCTTAGGATTTATCGCTTGTTTCGCCTTTTCATTAGGTCCTGTAATGTGGGTCATGCTATCGGAAATGTACCCCAACAAATACCGAGGCCTCGCCATTGGAGTAATTGGATTTGTCAATTCCTTTGCCAGTTGGGTCATTCAACAGATCTTCCCTTGGGAACTCTCCAATTTAGGAAATGCGATGAGTTTTTATATTTTTGGAATGATTGCTGCTGTCGGATTTTTTGCCCTCCTAAAAATCCTTCCGGAAACAAAAGGAAAATCTTTGGAACAAATTGAACAAGAACTCGTTCGAGGCTAAGAAAAAGGTGAAAACATAGAATAAAAAAAACATAGAACCCGAATAAAAATGAAACGAATTCTCATCATCCTTCTCTGCGCATATTGCATACAGAGCTGTAAAAAAGGAAACGCACAAAAAACCATGAATCCCATTCCCAACCAACCCGCAAAAGTTGAACTGAGTCAAGAAAACGGCAAATTTCAACTGCTCGTAAACAAAGCCCCTTTCTACATCAAAGGAGCGGGATTGGAGTTTGGTGACATCCCTTCTTTGGCCAAACACCAAGCCAACTCTTTTCGAACTTGGCGTACGGAAAACGGTCAAAAAAGCGGCAAAGAAGTCTTGGACGAAGCCTATAAAAATGGCTTGATGGTCACTATGGGAATCGAAGTAGAAAGAGAACGTCATGGCTTTGACTACGACAATGCGGAAGAAGTAAACAAACAACTGCAACGCATTCGCAAAGAAGTCCTCGAACTGAAAGACCATCCTGCCCTATTGATCTGGGCCATCGGAAATGAATTGAACCACCATTCTAAAAACCCAAAAGTATGGAATGCTGTCAATGAAATTTCGAAAATGATTCACGAAGTAGACCCCAATCACTTGACAACAACCACTTTGGCGGGCATCGCAAAAAAAGAGATTGACCTGATCAAAGAAAGAGCAAACGACATAGACATTCTCTCTGTACAGATGTATGGAGACTTGCCAAACCTTCCCATCTTGATCCGTGATTTTGGATGGACAGGTGCCTATATGGTAACCGAGTGGGGTGCCACTGGCCACTGGGAAGTACCCACCACAAAATGGGGCGCTCCTGTTGAAGAAAACAGTACGGTAAAAGCCGCCAATTATATGAAACGCTACAAAGGCGGAATTGAAGCGGACACACAACAATGCATCGGTTCCTATGTATTCCTTTGGGGAAACAAACAAGAACGAACCCCTACTTGGTACGGTGTCTTCTTGGAAGATGGACAAGAGACAGAATCCATAGATGTCATGCATTTTATCTGGAACAAAAAATGGCCAAAAAACAGAACCCCTCAAATCGCATCCTTTGCCCTTGAAAACAAAACTGCCTATGAAAGTGTCACTTTGATTTCTGGTCAAAACTCCCAAGCATTGGCTGTCATCAACGACTATGAAAAAGATGCACTTTCTTACAAATGGGAAATCTTGTCAGAAAGCGAAGCCAAACAAGAAGGAGGCGATCATGAAGAACGCCCCAAAAGCATCAAAGGTCTTTTCCAAAATGCCGAAGGGGGCGTGTTGAAATTTACAGCGCCAACTCCCGGTCATTACCGCCTGTTTGTATACGCTGATGACGGGCAAGGTCATGCCGCAACTGCAAACATTCCCTTTAAAGTAAAGTAACAAAAAATACGTATTATATAAAAAACACAAACCTCTTTAAAACATTCGTTTTTACAGGGGTTTTTACAAAATACAAACAGATAAAAATGAGCCAAAAACCCATCTACATCGGCGAAAAAAAAGCCTCTTTTTCAAACAAAGAAGTCAAAGGAAGCTTGGGGTCTCTTGAAGGAGAAACCTATTACAAAATAACGAACAACGACAGCATGAGGCCTTTCTTTATGAGTCTTGTCAGCAATTCCAACCATTGGATGTTTGTCGCGAGCAATGGAGGGCTTACTGCAGGAAGAAAAGACAGCAACAACGCGTTGTTTCCTTACTATACAGATGACAAAATTACGGAGTCCTTTGAAATTACGGGCTCTAAAACCCTCTTGCAAATTCACAAAGCTGACAAAACCTTTTTGTGGGAACCTTTTTCCGACAACTATGCAGGGGTTTACAAAACTCAGCGCAACCTGTACAAAAATAGCTGGGGCAACAAATTGATTTTTGAGGAAGTCAACGAAGATTTGGGACTTACCTTTCGCTACCAATGGTCGAGCAGCGATCGTTTTGGTTTTGTTAAAAAAGCCACTTTGTGCAACGACCAAAAAGAAGCGGTTCAAGTTAGTATTTTGGACGGCTTGCAAAACCTACTTCCCTACGGATTGAATTCTGACATGCAAAACAACCGTTCCAACTTGGTGGACGCCTATAAAAAAAGTGAACTTTTGGAAGCCTCTGGATTGGGAATCTACAGTTTGAGTTCTGTCATCGTAGACCGCGCGGAACCCAGTGAAGCACTCAAAGCAAACATCGCCTGGTCCGTAGGATTGGAAACGCCTTCTTATTTGATTTGCTCAAAACAAATCCAACAATTTCGAGAAGGAAAAGAACTCGAAAAAGAAACAGAAGTAAGAGCAGAAAAAAGTGCATATTTTGTAAACGCCACCCTCGATCTAGCCGCTGGTAGTGAAAAAACATGGATGCTCGTCGCCAATGTCAACCAAGGTCCTTCTGATGTGGTCGCCATCGCGGCACTTATCAACTCAGAAAACAACCTTTTTGACACCGTTTTGGAAGACGTCGCTGAAGGAACTAGAGAATTGATTGAACTGAATGCAACGGCAGACGGAATCCAATTGACAGCCGACCCTCTTCGTGACACACGTCATTTTGCAAACGTGCTTTTCAACAACATGAGAGGCGGTATTTTTGATCACAATTACCAAATCGAACAAGCCTACTTTACAAAATACGTGCGGCAAGCAAACCTAGAAGCCTATACGAGAAACCAAACGTTGTTAGAAGGACTTCCAGAAACACTCCCTTTTTCAAAATTAAAAACCTTGGCCGTAGAAAGTAAGGATTCCGACTTTGAACGGCTGACCATGGAGTATTTGCCCTTGAAATTTAGTCGTCGACACGGAGATCCAAGCAGGCCTTGGAACAAATTTTCCATCAACACCAAAAGTGAGATAGACGGTTCGAAAATACTCGACTACGAAGGCAACTGGAGGGATATTTTTCAAAACTGGGAAACCTTGGCACACGCCTATCCTGAGTTCATTGAAAACATGATCCACAAATTTTTAAACGCCACTACTTTCGAAGGATACAACCCTTATCGTGTCACAAAAGATGGGTTTGATTGGGAAACCATTGAACCAGACGATGCTTGGTCGTTTATCGGATATTGGGGAGACCACCAAATTGTCTACCTCCTAAAATTCTTGGAATTTATAGAAAACCACCAGCCGGACCGATTGGCAGAACTATTTGACAAAGACCTTTTTGTCTATGCAAACGTGCCTTACAAAATCAAAAGCTATGCAGAGACACTGAAAGACCCCAAAGACACGATCTCTTTTGACGATGCACTGGACCAAACCATCCGAAATAGAAAAGAAGAATTGGGCGCAGATGGCGCTTTGTTGCGCGCGCAAAACGACACCATTTACAAAGTGAATGGAATCGAAAAACTACTGGCAACAGTCCTCTCTAAAATTTCCAATTTCATTCCAGAAGGAGGCATTTGGATGAACACACAAAGGCCCGAATGGAACGATGCCAACAATGCGCTTGTTGGAAACGGTGTTTCCATGGTGACGCTTTACTACTTGAGACGTTTCCTGAAATTCTTTGAGAAAACCGCTGCACAAGGACTCGGAAAAGAGTTGGCGCTTTCTTCCGAATTGGCTGAATTTTTCAAGGAAATACACCACACATTTGAACAGTTTCGTGGAAAACTCGACGGAAAAATTACAGATCGTGAGCGCAAACAGATTCTCGACGGACTCGGGAAAGCCGGAAGCACATACAGAACAACCATCTACAACTCGAATTTTAGTGGCGACAAAACACAGCTGCCAAAAAGTGAACTCCTACAGTTCTTAAAGCTCGCATTGGACTTTTTGGACCACACCATTGCCGCAAACAAAAGAGCTGACAACTTGTACCATTCTTACAATTTGATGTCGCTTACAAACGATGAAGAAATCCGTATTTCAAACCTCCCAGAGATGTTAGAAGGACAAGTTGCCATCTTGGGATCCAATTGCATTTCTTCCGAAAAAAGTTTGGCACTTTTGGATGCCTTAAAAGCAAGTGCTTTGTACCGAAAAGACCAATACAGCTATGTATTGTACCCGGACAAACAATTGCCCATTTACATCCATAAAAATACCATTCCCGCAAAAGACGTGGAAAACTCCGCTTTGTTAAGCCAGCTTGTAAAAGAAGGAAATACACAAATCTTGGAACAAGACCTCAAAGGTGTTTGCCATTTCAATGGCAACTTCAACAACGCCAACAGTTTGAAAGAAGCCTTGGGAAAACTTCCAAAGCACTTTCAAAAATTGGTAGAAAAAGACAATGGCCAGGTATTCAATACCTTTGAAAACTTGTTTGATCACAAATCCTTCACGGGAAGATCGGGTACCTTTTTTGGATATGAAGGATTGGGATCCATCTATTGGCACATGGTTTCAAAACTGTTATTGGCCACGCAAGAAACGGCATTGACTGCGATCCATGCAAAAGAAAGCAAAGAAGTTGTTGACGGCTTGGTACAGCACTATTTCGAAATCAACGATGGAATTGGCGTTCACAAATCTCCAGAATTGTACGGAGCCTTCCCGACCGATCCTTATTCGCATACCCCAGCTGGTAAAGGCGCACAACAACCCGGAATGACCGGACAAGTAAAAGAAGATGTCTTGAGTCGATTTGGAGAATTGGGCATTGCTGTCAAAGAAGGAAAATTAGGATTCAACATTCAACTCTTAAAAGAAGAAGCGTTTTTGAAAACTTCCGAAGTGTTCCGTTACATCGATGTTNANAAAGAAGNCAAAAAAATCNCGTTGAAGCCCAACTCACTTTGTTTTACCTATTGTCAAATTCCAATTGTTTTTCAATTGGCAGACAAAGAAGGCATCGAGGTGCAACAAAACTCGGCATCCGTTGTCAAATTTGACAGCCTTCAACTCGACAAAGAAACGAGCAACAACCTCTTCGAAAGAAATGGTAAAATTGAACAACTCGTAGTTTCCATCAACAAATCATCCCTTCGATAAATGAAAAAGGCAATCCTTCTCTTTTGCAGTGTGTTCCTTCTGTGGAATTGTGCACCGACGACAGTTGAGCATCAACAAGCAGCGGGTTTGGATCCGGAAACAGAAGTGAAAATCGCCGAAATATTAAAACAGATGACGCTGCGAGAAAAAGCAGGGCAAATGTTGAATATTGGATTGCCAACGATTTTAAAAGGAGACTATTGGTCGGAAAGAGACCGTGCCGAATTTGACCCTGTAAAATTTAGAAAATTCATACAAAAAGTCGGCGTGGGGTCCATTCACAATACCCCAGGCTATTTGGCAGATTCCGATGCTTGGTTCCAAATTGTAAAAACAATACAGGATTCGGCCATGCTGAAAACGCGTTTGGGAATTCCCGTATTGTATGGGATAGACAACATACACGGAGCCAATTATATCAAAGGATCTGTGCTCTTACCCCAACAGATTGCCCTTGCGGCAACTTGGAACCGAGCACTGTGTGAAGAGAAGTGCTGAAATCACGTCTTATGAGTCGCGAGCAGCCTCTTTGCCTTGGAATTTCAACCCGAACATCGACATCGCTGCAAACCCACTTTGGGGTCGTATCGCTGAGAGTTTTGGCGAAGATCCTTACTTGGTCGCTGAAATGGGCGCTGCCTATACAAAAGGATCGCATGGAACTTCCTTGAAAAACCCGAAACAAACAGCCGTTTGTTTGAAACATTTTATCGGTTACGGTGCCGGGAAAAACGGAAAAGACAGGGCCAATGCCCTGATCCCAGAAAGCAGTCTGAGACAGTATTTTTTGCCTCCTTTTGAAAAGGCCATTGCCGCCGGGGCGAAAGGTGTCATGATCAGCTCCAACGCCGTCAACGGGATCCCTTGCCACATCAACAAAACCTACATCACCGATATCCTCAAAGGAGAACTCCAATTTCAGGGTGTGGTCATTTCCGATTTCAGCGATGTAGAATTTTTGGTCAAAGCCCATCACAGTGCTGAAAATTTACGAGAAGCCACAAAATTAGCCGTCAACGCAGGTTTGGATTTATTGATGAACCCCTACGATGCCAAGGTCGTTGATCACATTGTAGACTTGGTCAACAACAAGGAAATTTCCATGGCGCGCATTGACGATGCCGTCACACGTGTCCTGCGCCTTAAATTTGACTTGAATTTGTTTGAAGTTCCTTACAATTCTCCAAAGGAATACCCTGAATTTGCCAGTCAAAAACACAGCGAGGAAAACTATCAAATGGCAAGTGAAGCCATCACGCTTTTAAAGAACAACGAAAATGTGCTTCCTTTAGACCCTTCGAAAAAAGTG
>JGI20154J14316_10004562_pt1 | contig 10563 bp, 22 predicted proteins | sample COG_04_FD_14316 | JGI IMG/M metagenome (IMG submission 14316) | reverse complement strand
ATATAGGATGGATAATGTATATTCATGTTTCATGATGAATCCTTTGACCCGTTCTCGGTGGCTGCCGAGGCGGGTCTAATCTTTTCAAGCGTTGGCGACAGGAAGCTGCTGCAAGAAATGTTCGAGGTCGCCGCGTAAGATGATCGTCCTGCGACCAAATTTACGGGCTTTCAAATTACCCTTGCGAATTTCTTGAAATATCGATGTGCGATTGAGGCCAGTGGCTTCGCATACGCCCGCGATTGAAAAAGAGAGGTTGGCTTGAGTAGCAGTAGGACATTCCATCTTGGTTGCTCCTGTGTGCGGTTGAGTTTGTGTGGATCAACCTAGGAGCACATCAGGTGCATGTCGTTACCCTAGTCAGGTTTTGTCTGTCCAATTTTGTGTAAATCTGTGGCGATTAATTCTTTTCGGCATGGCTTACAAAGCATAATTCCGTCATAAGGCGGTTCGTAAAGTTCAAACTTATCGTTACAGTTTGTACATTCTTCCGTGACAACGGTGTTGTCATAGTGGTTGGTATGCATGGTGATGTTCTCCTTTAATTCTGGCAGTTATGCTGACTTATTGGTAAGGATTCCTGCCATTTACAGCGCTAACCACTGTTCTGGGGGCGCAGAGGTCGCAGGTTCGAATCCTGTCTTCCCGACCATAATATCAATGGGTTAGCGATTCGTGTAAATTTGACCGTGACAACACCGTTGTCATTGTTGCGGTGCGGCATAACTAAGACCGCTGATAAAATGATGATTTAAAGTGGGTTTTGTAGATATCTAATGGAATTGCGATGCACTTGAAATTTACTGTTGCAAACAGATCAGTGCATTTATAACCAACGCCGATAAGTTTCCCTTCTTTTTTTAAATTTATAGGATTAAATTCTGTTCGGAACATAACCGCCATTGAACCGAATTTGCTGTCTATCCACTCTTCGATTTCTTGGATTGTGCCTTCTTTATGTTTAATCGGGCCTCTTTGTGGGACGAAAACTGCTTTGTACTGGTTTAATGCCATCGAATAATTCTCCATCCATGTGATCTGCGAGTCCTCGCAGGTAGTCGGGGTTAAACTTTCTATATATGCGTTTGACCGTATCGGCGTCTGTGCCTGTCAGGTCGGATATCTGGTCTACTGTGTAGCCTCCTTCTGCCATCCATGAGATTGCAGTGTGTTTTAAGGTGTGTGGCGTACACCAAGGGAACCCGGCTCTCTCCATAGCTCTATCGAAACCCTTTCGTATGTTCTTTATGGGCTTTCCGTTGTATTCAATAACGAAGTCTGTTTCTGCGGTTTGCTTGGCGTCCCTGAGAACGGAAGCGAGTTGCTTTCCAATAGGTACTGATGCTGTTCGCTTCTTGGTCCTTCGCCTTCCGGGTCTTTCAAAGTCTAAAACCATTCTGTCCAAGTCGGCCCGGTCCCAAGTCAGTTGAAGAATACTTGTTTTCCTTTGCCCTGTAGCAAGGGCGATCTGGGTAAAGAGCCGAATATGCCATGACATATGCGTACAGGCTTCAAAGGCTTCCTCACGCGATAGGTATTTTGTTTTGGGTAAAACCCTGTCCGGTAGCCAGAGCTTTTGAACATATCCAGCGAGAGAGAGGGCAGACCGGAGGACGGCAAGCTCTCTTCGCATAGTGCCAGGAGCTTTGCCTCGCCAATTTGCGTAATCACGGCACGTCTCAGGGCCGATATTTTCCGCTCTAATCTCAGCAAAAAATACTTTGAGAGGTTTTGCAGCGTTGATAAGCCTCTCGTAGTCCATAACGTCTTTCCGGGCATCGAGGTATCTATCAATGAGCGCAGAGCATCCGACACGATCTGATCTTTTATGCTCTCCCTTCCTGTAGGCATCTAAGACTGCCCTTGCATCTGATTTATCCGTGCAACCTGTAGATTTAAGTTTTGTCCTGCGGTTTTCTGTCCACGCGATATACCAGTTTCTTCTGTTTGGTTGTCTGACGAGGCGCATCTGTTTATCCAATCCTCAATATGGGGTCTGAGAATACGAATAGAATCAGTTGGGCGTCTTAGGCAAGCAATCTCGCCATCGACAATCATTCTTCGAACTGTTTTATGGTCAAAGTCGAAGGTGCTTGCGAAGGTGTTAATGGTCATTGACGGGGGTAGCTCTGCGACAAATTCCTTTATGGTCATTATGTGGTCTCTCTGAATTTGGGGTTTAGTGCCTCAACGCATTGAGACGCTAGAGTGTGAATCATGTTTTGATTAAGGGGGATTATTACAGGGGCTTTCGCTCCTTGTTGCATGATAAAGAGCTCAAAGCCGTCCGGCTGAAATGTTGGTCGAACGAAAACGAGGTCTGTCATCTAGCCCCCACGTACTGATCGTTAACATGGTATATTTCATGTTTAGCGCATGATCCGCATATTCTGTTCTGAGGGCCATTTGATAAGAACTGCCCTTGGCACTTTAGACACTTTCTTTTGGCTTCCCGTTCACTCTTCGGCTTCGATCTTGGGGATTCCATAGATTTAAACTGAACGGAGACTTCAACAGGTCGTCGTGAAGGTATGGGAAATCGCTCTTCAAGCTCTAAGAATGTCCGTACCTCCCGCACCCATATAAGGTCACGATCATCAAGCCTGTCTGCAATTTCTTGGTCTGTAAAACAGCTTGCGTGTAGATCGACCAATTTTCTCATGTCTTGCATCTTTGTCATTTATTCTGCTCCGAAGGGGCAGCGGGGTTTCCCCCGCCACCTGTTATCACCAAGGAATATCGTCGCCTTCCAAAGGGTTTTCGTCTGTGCCGCTTGCGTCTGCTGGACCGTCGTTAAAGTTAGACGGGGCGTTGTTGCCGCCCTTTTCTCCAAGCATAACCAGCTTGCTTGAGAACCGTTGCAGCACAACTTCTGTTGTGTACTTGGTTTCTCCGTCTTTTTCCCAAGACCGTGTTTGAAGCGATCCTTCGATGTAGATTTTAGACCCCTTTTTCAAATACCGTTCGCAGATATCGGCAAGCTGTGTGTCGAAGATCACGACACGGTGCCATTCGGTCTTTTCCTTCTTTTCGCCAGTTCCCTTGTCTTTCCAAGTTTCAGACGTTGCGAGGGATATATTGCCAATTTTGGCGCCGCTTTGTGTCGTGCGCATTTCGGGGTCTTTGCCGAGATTGCCGACGAGGATTACGCGATTAACTGTAGACATATGGGGTTACTCCGCTGCTTGTGTGAATGATTGCGCTTGTGTGGCAAACGCTGCTTTGACCTTGGCTGAAACGCTGGCTGGCATTTGCTCAACCTCCGCTTTAATCGAGGTTTTTATCTCATGTAATTCTTCAAGAGATTTGGTTGACTCAACGTTTTTTATGAGAGCATTGGTTTTGGCTTCATACTCGCTGTTCGCTGCGTTAGCGATTTGGCTTTTAACGCCTTGGATATACTTATTATCGTCGTACAATCCCAAGAACACGTCAGCTGAGAAGCCAAGATGGGACAGGCCTTTCGTAAGCGCGTCTGTCATGGCCTTCTTCGGCGCGTCATCATCGACACGCCCTTTAGACAAGAGAGGATTGCAGCCGGACACGGGGCCAAACTTGTTCTCTCGTTTGCCGTGCCAGATTGTGACATTGGCAAAGATCAAAGCGGTCTGGTCGTTGAGGGCTTTGTAGTCGTACTCAACGTCATAGCCCCATCCAATCCCAACAGGCCCGAAAGTTTCGGTAGCGCGTTGGACTTGGTATTGGGCGCTGATTGAAGTGAAGCCGCCGCGTTGATTAACGACTTTTGTGTGTGCGGGATCAGTTGTTTTAACTGCATCCCAGATAATCATATTTTTGTCGCTCATGTGAGGTTCCTTATTTCAATTTATAGACACGAATTGTGCGGGCGTGTGCGTTTGGATGCTCTGCTTGGGTGTAGCCGACGGCTTCCCACATCTTTTCCTTGAACACGGCCCCGAGTACGTTTGGATTTACATTGTGGGGAACACCTTCAATGCGTTTTCGAACATCGTTAATGCTGGTTTCGCCGTGATAGATAGCGTGCTCGTGAGCAATGCGACGACAAAGAGAAAGAAAATCAGAACTAGCCTGTGCTGCACGGTCTATTCCTTCGTCTCTGCGGCGTTTTCCTTCTAAGAGATCAAGCTGCATTTTCTAGCTCCTTAAACCGGATAACGTCATTGGCGTTGAGTAAACCCAAGGCTGCGTCCCTATGTCCGATAATGATATCGAGGGCGGCATCGAGGGCGGCTTGGTATTTTTCATCTGCGTGAACGCGGATTACAGATAAAGGGAGGCGGGGACAGTAGAATACGAGGTCACACCACTTTCGTTGTGCAATCAGCATTTGGCCTTGGATTTGAGGCATATATTTACTGTCGAATATGCCTTTTGTTGAGATTTCGTAGAGGGTAAGAACGTGGTTTTCTTCCTTGAGGCACTTAATCTCACCCATGCCATCGTCGTTAATTAGAAAGTCAGGTGAACAACCTCGGCCTTTGTCGTCGAGGATGAATCCGACCTTCGATGTGTTTATATCGTGGTAGAATGTGTACTCGTTGAGAGCCGCTTCTTCGAGCTCCCGGCCTCTCTCCATCCACTCATTGTCAAAGAAGTCTTCGCAAGGTTCGTTTCGATGAAGTTCTAAGGCCAATTTACAGGCGTATGCGGGGGCCTGAGTCGATAGTTCGCCTCTTTTGGGTGTGAGTGCCTTGGAGAACTCAGAGGCCGTAGGAACGCCCATACGCAGCTCATGCCATGCGTCTGATCTTTGCTGGACATTGTGTATCATCATGCCACTTGCTCCAACTCTTTTGCATAGACTGGCCCAGTGTTGTCCCGCTTGGGATTTTTGCGCGCCCACTCGATAAGAGCTTTCAATTCTGTCGCGAGCTTCTCGGCTTCTTCGGGGTTCACAACGATTGCTGTGCTGCCGCCAAAGCGCATCCAAATGTCGTGATCGTCTGGGTTAATGTGCGTGACGACTGAGCCATCGAAATGACCTGTGATTGTCTGGTACATATTGAAGTCCTTAAAAGTCTGGGGTTTGTTTTGGTTGAAGCGTGTCTTCGCAAATGTCTTCGATGTGCGAGAGGGTGCAGACAGCGATGTCTACGCTGGCTGTTTGATTATGCTTTGCGATGCTCTGAATTTTCTTGAGTGCCGCTAGTGCATTTATGTATTGGGTATTGATTGTTTCTTGTTCCTGCATTTCTACCTCCATAGTTATGCGATGTGTAATATTGGCTGCATTTGTGCAGTTAGTCAATCACAGAAAATGCAAAAAAGCATCATTCGTGGCCCAGATAATCTATTCTTGTCTGGCGCAAGTCTTTCATGTTTCGCTGCCTCGCCCAGAGCAATTCTTTAACAGGCTCTACGAAGTCGGCAACGCGGGGGAATGTATTGTAACGATGAGTATCGATAACGTGTTTCCCCATAATATCGATCAGGTCTTGAGGGTACTCGGACAAGAACTGGATATAGTTCGAGAGAACATTTGGGGAAGGTATTGGCGCACCAATCATGGTGGCGACAACCGCAAGCATTTTTCCGATGCGATCTTTGTCTGCTGGTTTCATTCTTTCAGTTGAAGTTACAAGCATTTGATCTAAGCGTTCCCGGCGCTCGTCAAGAGGCACCAACGCCAACGGCTTTAGAGAGGCGAATTGCTTCGTCGAAGGCGTTAAAGATTTCGTCATGGGTTGGATTTTTTGGTTTGAAGAATTTGACATTGTTGGGGCCTTTTTCTTTCAGAACCCATGTGCGGAAGGCACGTTGCCATTGGATGTATTCGTACCCTTTGGCATGGCAGGATTCTATGAATTGGAGTTGGAAGGTTTCGAGGTTAACGTCGGGTCTGTTTTTGGTGCAGAAGGCGATTGTTTCCGGGGTCAAAACAAAATCACTCGGAATTGTCGTGGCCTTCTTTCTATTAACTTCTATTGAGGGTTCAAGGGGTGACATGGGTGACACCCCCCCGGTGACAATTTGACACCCCCCCATAAGGAGGAAATAGAGGTTTGATTGTTGTGAGTTGTTTTCGCGTCTTCGCTCTTCAACTCGCAGGATTCCGTCGTTTTCTAGCTCATTCATCACGCGTTGAAGCGTTCTTTTGGTCACATTCGCTTTCTTCGCAACCAATTTCAGACCGGGCCAGCATTTACCGTCGTCGTCGCAGTGATCGGCTAGGGCAATCAGGACCATTTTCTTCGTTGGTGCGAGGTCTTGTTTAAAAGCCCATGTTATCGCGGCAAGGCTCATGTCGGGGTTCCTCCATTTAATTCTATCCATGTTGTGAGAGGGATAATGGCAAGCGGTTGTTCGCCGTTTACTTTGTAAACAAGAAGGTCTTCTTCCCCGAGCCATTCATGGAATTGTTTTCCCTTGGCACGGGCTTTTACTTCAACAGTTTTGTATCCTGTATTTGTTTCAACGAGTATGTCTGGCATATCGTTATCTTTGAAGGTTTGCATGGGCGCGGTGCGTTTAGCGGGGAGCCCTGATTCTCTGAAACTTGTAACGATCTCGCGTTCTACTCTGGCGCCCTTGTCCCTGCTGAATTTTCCCATTTTCTGTAATATCCAATTTCATGTTGAGGGCGGTTATCCAGCAAAACAAAAGATGCCTTGATGGAAAACGTGCACCGGATTCCCATTTTCCAACGAGCCCGTGTGCGATGCCGATTTGATCTGATAGTTCAATTTGGCTGATCCCCATTTCCATGCGTCTTTGAGCAAGTTGGGCGACCATGAGCGAAAATTTTTGTTCTACGCTCAGATCATCGTCTGAACTGGAGCATGTGGGATGATACTTTTTTGGCCTCCTGCTCACGGGGAGTTGTCGTTCCTTTGTTCCAACGGTAGTAAGTCGTGTCGCTGAGACCTGCATCAATGCATGCATCCCGTAAATCCCATCCAGTTTCATTGGCGGTGTTTTTTAGCTGTGACAAATAGGTTAGAATCATTTTTGGACTCCAAAACGGTAATAATAGGAGATGCATTTATGCAGTCAATTGAATTTATTTGTTGACTTGCTTAGTCGATATGTTGCATTTGTGCAGTTATGGCAGACCATATGGAAAAATTGGCTGCTTGGATGAAAAACGTGATGGCTGTAAATGAGTGGAGCGCCAAGGATTGGGCGCTGAAAGCAGATACCTCGCCCACGACAATCACTAGGTTCTTGGGCCAAAAAAAACACGTACCAAGCGGCAAAACGTTAAACAAGCTGGCGATTGCGGCTCGTTCAACGCCTCCTATCGGGGTTGACCCCCAAACATACGCAACTATACCTCTTTTTAAAGTAGGGATGGATGATATGAAAAATTTAGCAATGGATAGAATAGATGAGGTTGTTGTTGATCTTGATGTTAGTGTTGCGGCGATTGCCGTTAGGCTGGACACGGACAGCATGACGCTTGGCGGCTTATTGCCAAGCGACACGCTTGTCTGTGAGCCAATAGGGAAGTTGAAGCCTAAAGCGGGCTCGGTTATAGCGTTTTATGATGGAGGTGTGAGTGCTGGCAGGTTCTTCCCGCCCTTTATCATCCCTGCGTCGTCAAACGCCGGACACAAGCCTGTAAACTTTGACACTGTTGAGGTGATTGGCAAGGTTGTGCAACAAATTCGCAGACTTTAGCGCCTCTTGAGCCAAGAGTGACGGTACGATACCCGGAAGTATCACCGTCACTCTTGGACTCTCGAAGCTCTGCAATTATTTTACTCTGCTGCGTTTTGAACATAACGCATATCATATTCTTTTTGTGCTGCTTTTGCGGCGTTGTAATCTACGTAAGTAATTTCTCCTTTTTTCACTCTGTAATTTCGATGTGAATTTATTATTATTTCTGGGCAGTCAAATTCATAATAGTAAAACCTTTTCATGTCTTTTTCGTCTGTTGAATAAATAAAATCTAGCGTTTCATAATTGTGCATAGCTGATTCTATTGTATCTAATGCATCCATAACTTCTTTTGTCATAGGAACATTTCCTTTTAATTTTAATTTCATGTAATAGTTCAACATGTTTATTCTCCAATAAGATTAAGTTAAGCGGCAAAACGCTCAAGACGGTTCCAATCAGGTGAATTAAGCATTGAAGCAACTTTTGACTCTCTCGTGCGTTCAATGTTGTGTATTTGGCCGCGTTTTGTTTGGACGTGCGTGGCCCATTCGGTTGCTGCGTTGTAAACGCCGTATAGATTGCGCCCGACTTGGCTGAAATTGCTGTCAATGTTGGCGCGGAGGTCGTCCATGACGTTTGGAGAGTGGTGTTTCCATTTGCCGTCTTCTTCGACGGCTTTTGGTGCAAATGCCAAAGTCTTAGAAAACAATTCCTGGGCTTCTTCTTGGGTAACATTTGTTGAAATCCAACGTTTGAACTTGGCTTCGTCTTCATAGAAGTTCGATACCATGCTCTTCATCGACGTAAGCATACGATTGATGGACTCGTCGCCAGAAATCGACTTTGTGTGCTTGGCGTAGAAGCCCAATTTAAAGGCCGGAGAGGTGCATCCATTGAGACACCACAAGCGCATACCATCGATCCACAACCTGCGGCCCCACGAGCCGTCATAGCTGTCCCAGTCGCGTAACCGGAGCTTGGTAATGTCGCCAATTTGCGGTTCGATGATGTTATTGGGGAAAAGAAGCTCTAATTTAAGCTTTCGCCCGTCTTCATAAACTGAAAACTTGGTTTCAGCGTTGCTGGTATCAAGCTGATCGAGTGTCCCCATCTCTTTAACGGCTTCGATAACATGAGAAACGTGCTTTTTGTATCCGTCGTGATTGTAGCTTGCCGTGTGAACGCCAAGTGTCGCGCCTGTATCTTTGCGGAAGTATTCGTATTTGCCATCAATTTTAGAGAAATGAGAGAAAGAACGTCCTTCGCTATTTTCGTGTGTGCGCTCGCCATAAATAGGCTGGCGTTCGACTTCGAAATCGATTGCGGAGAGGTCCAAATTGTCAATCGATGTGATAGGCTTCGTGAACGGGTTAATCATATTCATTTTATTGTCTTTCTGTTGGGGTTTAAGTGTTGGTATTCGGAGATATTATTGGTATTACTCGTTTAGTTTGGCGTCTCTACGCTTTCTACCTCGGGGATCGGCGGGACTTTCGTTGGGGTTTGTCCCGCCCATTTCCTTCGTTGCCTTCAAGTTCCATAATGAAAAAAGCGTCTTGAATGGCGGCTTTGTCCCTTCGCTGTTGCCTTTTTTGGCGATTAGAAGGGCGTATTCTCTGTCTGTACTTTCTGTCAGCCAGTGATTTTGCGTATGGATCGTCTTTCATTGTCACCTGTCTCCGCTTAAGAGGGCGCACTCGATCTCGTCCTCGTCGTCTTCGGTGACTTTCTCGTACATCGCGTTTGGAAGTTCTCTGCCGGGTTTCCCGGTGTTGAAATAGAGCTTATAATCGTCGAGGTAATAGTTATAGATGCCAATGTCGGGCTCTGGCGGGCATAAATTCCCTTCGACGTACACACTTAGACCCCCAAGTATGCAGCAGGTTCCTTCGCTTTTCATAACTCCTCCTTAAATGCAGGTTTTTGAGGGATTTATTGTTTCAGAATGCATAAATGCAGTCAACGAGTCAAAAAAAAGCCTATTCTTCGGGCCTTTTATTGTGTGTCAACGCGCCAGATATGCGGATTGCGATAAAAATGGCGAATGGGAGAAGGGCAAAGATTGCGCCGAACGTTAACATCACGCCAGACAGGGCAAATATGACAACGACAAGGCCAATGGTGCCAAGATAGGTCATAATAAAGGTGCCAAGACGCAGTGCAGCGTATCGCATCCATGCCGGGGTTGGGACTACTCGTTCGATGAAGTCGATAAACGAGAAGAAGCGTTTTGCCGCTTTTTGTAAAGCCGCCATATCAGGTATTCCTTGTAAATGGGGTGACAAATATACACTCGGACGAGCCCAAATGCGGTGTAAGCCAATAGCGGGACAATAATTAAGAGAAGGATTTCCATGATTGTCTCCAAGCTACATAATCCTTGATTGGATTACGTGATTTTGTTCTTTTCGGCTGCTGCTGCTGTTTCCAGCCTCGCAGCGTGAGCTTTTCAGCGCCAAAGATTATTTTCGCGAAGTAAAGGAAGGCTGAAACGATGCAGCCAGCCGTTACAGCGACCATCATACCAGAGAATGTTCCAAAAAACATAATGCCAATGATAATGGTGGTGCCTACGTCGATCCATTTATCGAACGCGAGTATTCGGGTGATGCGCCCGAACTTTAGAATGAGAAAAATGATTGCAGCGGCGGCTATTGCGCCAGCTATGAGTACGGCCATTACTTTTTCCTATTTATCTCGAGGTAAATTGTGAGGGCTATAACAGGCCCGACGAGGAGCAATGCGATTGTTTCAACCACGGCGAATTTTCTCCCGTATTGTTTCCATCTGAGCATCATAGAAACGCAGGTCAACGAGTTCGTGACCTTCGCAGTCTTGGGTTTCGATGAGAACGTCGAGTCTTTCGCGTTCGAGACGGTCCAGGAGCACAGTGCATTCTAAGATAGACATTAGAAGCGTCTCCCTTCGAGAGCCCAACGAACGAGCAGGGCTGTTGGGACTGCGATAAGCAGAATA
>JGI20154J14316_10004559_pt1 | contig 10566 bp, 7 predicted proteins | sample COG_04_FD_14316 | JGI IMG/M metagenome (IMG submission 14316) | reverse complement strand
AAGATATTGGAGCAAGTGCAGTAGGTGCAGGTGGCTTTGGCGGTTCTCGTCAAGCTATTCAAGAATCTGAACAGCGTAGAAATGAAGCTCAACTTCTTAATGATATTCAAGCTAAAGGACAACAATCTGCATTTGAAACAGGTGCTGCACAATTTGAACGTCAAAAGGGACGAGAGCTTGCAGGTGGTCAACAACTTGCAGGTTTAAGTGAACAAGCTCCAAGAATGGCATTAGCTGAATTAGGTGCATTAAGTGGTGTTGGTGCTGCACAACAACAACAGGGACAACGTGCTCTTGATATTGGTTATCAACAGTTTCAAGAAGAACTTCAATATCCTGAACGAACTCTTCAAGAGTATAGTTCAATTATTAGGGGCTTCCCACTTACGCCTAATCAATTTGGTGTAACACAGACTGCAACTCCACCGCCTAACTTAGCTACGCAATTAGCAGGTGTAGCAGGTGCTGGTGCAGGTGCCTTTAAAGCTTTTGCTAAAGGTGGTGGTCAGATTAAACGTCAGGCTGGCGGTCTTGCTAGTTTAGTACCAAATGATGATGACGATGAAACTATTTTTAATGCAGATGAACCAAGACTATTAGCTGAAGCTTTTAATCTAAGTCGATTAGCTTCTAAAGATAGATCACTTCAACGTAAACGTATTGAAGACTTTTTAGCTGCTCAAGAAACTCGTGATGCCGAAGCTGAAGAAGATCGTCAACGTGATTATGGTTTATCATTAATACAAGCATCTGCTCCACTAATTGCAGGTAAAACTTCGTTACTTGAGGGTTTAGGTTCTGCAGCTTCAAGCTTTGCAGGTGATGCAGGTAAGATTAAGAAAGAAGAAAGAGCAGCTAAACGTGCATCAGAACGTCTTCCACTTGAAATGGGTGGTATGTTAACTGATCTTGCTGCTAGTCAATATGCAGAAGATTTAAAACTTCTTGAAATTACTGGTGATATAAATACAGCTAATAGAAAATTTGCAAATGATAATAAAATTGATGCTAAAACATATGCTGCATTTAATAAAAATATTAATGACTCATTAACAACAAGAATAAAGGTAGACGATAAAAAAGCGGGTGTTCTGGGAGGACAAGCATTAAAAGCAGGACTTGCCGCATATACAGCCGCAATGCAAACGGGAGACCCTGATGCCTTTATACTTGCTCAGGAAGCAATAAACAGCGTACTTGAGCCATATTTTGAGGGGGCTGGCGCTGTAACTGGTAATCCTCAAGCTGGTGGTAATAATCCGGGTGCTGGTAGAACACCAACAAATCCCGGTGGTAGTGCAGGAGCAGTTTTAAATAAGGCTCCAAATGTAAATACTATAGGTAAACAACCGAGTTAGGATTTTTAAAATGGCTTTAAGTGTTCGTTCTCAAACATTTCAAAATACGTTAAATGAAATTTTAACTTCTGGAGAAGATAAGGATAATCAACAAATCTTACAGGAAAGAGGTGTTGATGAAGAAGACTTTCTTTCTACCTATAATGAAGAATATATTCCTTTATATAAAGAAACAGTTAAAGAAACTTTTGGTGATCCAGATATTCAAACGCTTTCTTCTGAGCAGAAAGAAGAATTACAAAGTAAATTAGATGAAAAACTTATTGTTGGATCAGATTCTTTTGATCCCGGTAGAACTGCTGCAAAACTTGTTGGCGGTATTGGAAGAGGTTTAATTGAGGCAATTGATACGGCTGCAGATCAAACAGAAATAGGAAGAGACGTTACTGATTTTATTTCTGATAAAACAGAAGAATATATACCTGAATCAGCACGAGAATATTTAAGTGAAATGTTTGATCCTTATGCAGGTCTAGATACTTCAGAAGACACAGTTGCAAATATAGCAGGGTTAATTGGAGGTGGAGGACTTATAGTTAAGGGTGTACAAGTAGCAGCTAAAGCATTACCTTTTGCTACACCAGCTACACGTTCTTTTGTATCTCAATTAAAAAGAAAAGGTATTAAAACAATTGGAAAACCAGCTACTAAAGCAGCAACAGCGGCTACATATGGAGCAGGTGCAGGATTAGCTTATACAGCAGCAGAGCCTCTTATTGGCGATGTAAGACAATTGTTAATTGACTATGACATTGATCCTACTGGAATGTCTAGAGGTGAAATGTACTCTACATACTATTCAAAAATAGGACCAAAAAATTTAGCGTTTGATGCTGGAATAGGAGCCGCAACTTTAGGCGCTATTCCTATTATTAAAGCAGTTGGAAAAACTTATAAAGGAACTAAATTAGATAGGTTCCTTAAAGAGAATCTTACATCTCAAAGAGGTGTAGATAATGAAACATTTTCAGCTGTAATAAAACGAGATAAAGCTAGTTCTAAAGCACTTACAGAAACTGAAGGATTAAATAAAGATTTTATAAAAGAAATTAAAAGTAATCCTACATTAAAAGCTATACCTAAAGATCAATTAGATGAAGTAATTAATAAATCTTTAGAAGGTAATCAAAATGCTATTCAACTTATAAATCAAATTAGCCCAGAACTTAGTGGTATTCTTTCAAAAATGAGAAACAATATTGATACACTTTCTTCTAATGTAAGTAATAATCTAGTAGGATCGTCTCAACTTAAAGCAACTATTGATTCTAATAACGGTATTTATTTAAATACATCTTATGATGCATTTGATGATCCTGTTTTTAGAAATGAGTTGGTAAAACGAGTTAAATCTTTTAAGGGCAGTGACAAGATTGTTCAAGATGCAGCTAATTATATTAAATCAAATGTTAGCGGTGTAAACGATACTGAAGCTAAACGTATGTTATTAGCTATGATAAAAGAATCTCCTGCAGATCAAGTTAAAAAAGAATTAGGAAGTTTATCTAAATTATTTACTACTGGTCCTTCAGGTGTGTTTAGGCCTAAAGAAAAAAATATGCCTAAAGAATTAAAAGCTTTCTTTGGAGAGGTAAGAGACCCTGCAACTCGTTACTCAAAGACTATGGAAAAACTATCTCGTATTTCAGCTGAATCAGACTTTATAAAAGAAGTAGGGCAAAACTTAGTTTCTAAAGGTTTAGCTAAATCTGGAACAAAAGCAGATACTTTAGCTTGGGAAGAGGCATCAGAGTTAGTTAGAAACAGGCTTGAAAGAGTGATGGGAAGAGAAGCCGCACAAGAAGTTGATTTAAGCACAGTAGCTGGTCAATTAGATGGCTTATATGTTGACCCTACATACTCTAAAATTATGAGGGAAGGTTTAACAGATTGGACAGATACTGCAAATAGTACACTTGGTAAATTTTTTGGAACATTTTTAAAATTAAAAGGTGCTTCTCAAGCAGCTAAAACTATATATAATCCAAGTACTCATGCAGCTAACATTACTGGTCAGGGAGCTATTCTTTTTGCAAATGGTATGATACCGATTGGAAAGGAAGCTAGAAAAGCTGGAGAAGCTACCCTAAAGTCATTAACTGGACAAAGCAATGAACAACTTGGGCAGTACTTAGGTAAGTTAAGTTCGTTAGGTGTTACTAGCAGTAACTTAACAACGTCAATGATCCGTAGAAACTTAAATGCCGCTGGAGTTAGTCCACTTGATTGGATGGATAAAATAGGATTAAATCGTGTAAAAAATGCAGGTAAAAAGATTAATGAAAAATTAACAGACGTTTATCAAGCAGAAGATGATGTCTTTAAAATTATGCATTTTGAAAAAACTAAAAATTATTTAAGAAAAGCTGATCCTAATATAGATGAAGATCAGCTTGATATACTAGCAGCACAACGTACTCGTGATTTAATGCCTAACTATGCTCAAGTTAGTAAATTAATATCAGGTATGCGTAGTCTTCCGTTAGGAGATTTTTTATCTTTCCCAGCTGAAATGATTAGAATTTCAAAAAACTTAGCAAAATACACTCTTAAAGATGCAACAAGTGGAAACGCTGTACTTCAAAAAGAAGCAGCTAAGAAACTTGCAGGTATGACTTCAATAGGGTTGTTGCCGGGAGCAGCAATGGAATACTCTAAACAAGCTCATGGTATTACTAATGACGAAGAAGATGCTATTAATACTACAGCGCCTACCTTTGAAGCTTTCTCTAATAGAATTTATATGAGTGGTCTAAACACTGATAAAAATAATCATAAAGGAGTTAACTATTTACGTTTAGGTTCTCTTGATCCATATGATTATTTAAAATCTATGGCTGCAGCTACACATCAAATTATTAATTCTATTGGTCTTAATGTAGATGATAACGATGATTTAACTTTGGAAATTGCAAATAGACCAGAATTAAATCAAGCAGCTTTATCTTTGTTTGAAAATCAAATGGCTCCCTTTATTGCCCCTTCAATGATTACGGATGCATTTGGAAAACTAGTCAGTAATAAACCAGTTGGTGAAGCTTTTGTTCCTTCTTCTGATTTTGTTGGATCAGGATTAACTTCATTAGGTGTTCCTGATTTATTAGCTAATACTTTATCAATTGCGCTTGATCCATTTACTCCCGGCTTTATGAACTTTGTAAAAAAGAAACAGGAGTATAATAAAGGTCAGGGAATGCGTCTTAAAAGTAAAGCAACTATGAACCCATCTGAAGTAGATATAGAAGGTTTGTTTGGTTTTGGAACTAAGCGTCTTGATTTTACTGCTGGTTTAAATTATCAACTTCAACCTTTAGAAGGTCAATTTAAAAATGCAGGTAAAAAAGTTTCTAAAGAAATAGAAAATTTAGGGTCTACTTCAGAATCTATTTATAATGCATATTTGTCTGGTAATAAAGATAGATTTAAAGCACAAGAAGAAATGAAAGCTGTTTTACAAGCTTATCGTTCATTAGGTTTTAGTAACGACGATATTATGAATGCTCTCGCTATTAAAAAAGGAGTTCCTTCACAGGTAGGAAGATTAAAAACATTATATCAAACTGAAAATAATCAGTTCGTTCCTTTGCAGTTAAATCAAACAGATTATATTATGAATGAAATGGCTAATCGTAAACTACCAACTGAAATAGATACCCTTTATGAGTCATTATTAGATACAAATATTACACCTTTACCTGAATATCAACCTGTAACTCCAGAACTTTCTAAGCCCAGAGATGTTTATGGTTCTATTATTGATACATTACAACAGGAGTAAATAATATGTTATCACTTTTAGGTTCACTCTTAGGTTTTGGTACATCCTTCCTTCCTTCTGTGATGTCCTTCTTCCAAGATCGTGCAGATAAATCTCATGAACTAAAGGTTATGGAGATACAGATTAAATCGCAATCTGAAGCCCATGTGCAGCGATTAGAAGAAATCAATACCAAAGCTGACGTAGACCAGATGAAAGCCATGTACAAGCACGACAGCAGCCTACAGGAGCATTCTGCATCATGGACATCCACACTGTCTGCAACTGTACGTCCAGTTATTACATATGCTTTCTTTGGTCTATTCTGTTTTGTTGAAGTAAGTGCTTATCTTGCACTGACAGCTAAAGGAGTAGCCGCCTCTGATGCAGTAGCATTAGTTTGGTCAGAAGATACTCAAGCATTATTTGCTGCAGTAATTTCATTTTGGTTTGGAAATAGAATGGTATCAAAGTGGAACAAGAAGTAAAAAAAGCTATTGAGTTAGCTGTTCCAATTATAAAACATTTTGAAGGCTGTCATCTATATGCTTATCTTTGTCCTGCTAACGTAGCAACGATAGCTTACGGAGCTACAAGATATCCTGATGGTAAGCGTGTAACAATAGACGATCCTGATGTAACGCAACAGGAAGCTGAAGATATCTTAGAACACGATTTACAGAAGTTTGCTTATGGTGTACTACGTTTAATTAATAAAGTTAAACTTGAACCACATGAACATGCGGCTCTGATATCCTTCTCATATAATTTAGGATTAGGGAACCTGCAAAATTCCACACTTAGAATGAAGTTAAATAGAAATGAAAGACTAGCAGCTGCTAATGAACTGCCTAAGTGGGTCCGTGCAGGTGGACGTAAATTAAGAGGATTAGTACTAAGAAGAGAAGCAGAGAGAGAATTATTTTTATCCTAATTTATTCTTCTATGTCTTCAGTAATATCTGGTTCTTCTGTGAGTGACTCTTCTAGAATATATTCAATTTCTTCTTTTTCTTCAAGAGTAGGTAGACTGTAGTTCCATTTACAATTAGCAACTAAATCAATTACCTTTTGTTCACCTAATATTTCTAAACACCTGATAATTTCTCTCTCTAAAGTTTCAGGAGATTGTTCAACATTATCAGGATTAGCACCTCTAATTCTTCCTAACATCTCCAATGCTTTAATAGCAGTCTGTCCATGATTATTGGACTTAGCTGTCATGTATTGCTTTTCAAGTTCTGTGACAACATCAATATTAGTAGATAGTTCTCCAGTTATTTCTAGAATACGTTCTTGTATTTCACTTCGTTGAAGTAATCTAGAAGCTTGATTAGCAGCTGATTTATTACTGTATCCTGCTTGTTTAGCTGACTCAGTTCCATTACGGCTTAGTGCATAATGTTGACAAAAGATTTCATACTTTTCACTTACAGACATAGGTCTTCTACATAATCAAGTTCATTAGCCTTTAATGAAGTTCTAAAGACTTCAGATGCTAATGTATTACTGCCATTAAATATAATGTTAAAATCAATGTCTTCTCTTCCAAACAATTTCTCACAGTCTTGAGCCATTGCTAAGAGTTCTCCGGTTGTCCAGAACTTTTCACCATTTGTTTCAACCTGCATATACTTCGACTGACCTGTATCAAGAAGCTCTTTCTTATCGTCGTCAGACGGCTCTCTGACGGAGCAATCAAATCCAAACATCTGAAAAGTTCTAAACCCCAATACATGAAACATTCCTAAAGTTCTCATTGCTGCACAAGTTCCACCAGTTACTAAAACTGCATCATTAGCAATGTTACAATCATCATGTGTCTTTAGCTCTTTAGCATCTTTATCTCGTATAGCTTCACTGTAAGCATGCCATACTTTAATATTAGCTTTTTTATCTAAGAGGTATTGAGTAACAGAAGGATCAGTCATACTAGCGACTAAGAATAGTGTATCTTTACGTATCTTTTTAAACAAATCTTTTCTTACTACACCGTGAGTTGATAGTCCATCAATAGGTCTTGGATCAAGAATAATACAGAAGTGAGGATAAATTTTATGCTTCAAGAGTTTCGGGTAAGCATGTTTAACACACGCAATCCTATAACCAATCTTATCAGCTTTTAAATTATCAATTGTATTTTTTAATGATTCATAATCAATGTCTCCACCTGAAACAATAATTAATTGATCATCTGTAATACGGCAACGCTTAATCCAACGATCATCTTCGAGAAGCTTTAAATTCTCATTTACATTATTAATTATGTAGTCATCAGGCATACAGTCTTTTGGATTAACTACAATAGGAATGCGAGAGAACTCTTCAGGAAGGGCTGGAAGATTATCATCTTTAAGGACTACAGCTAGATGCGTTACACCACCATCTCTAACACCGTCTTGAGAAGGGAGAACTTTAATCCTCCACTTTTTACCATCCTCATTAATTTGCTTTGTGATGTCTGTAATTACAAAGTTAGTACCACAACCGTCATCATCAGGTTTCTTACCCTGCATGTCTTCTGAAAAGAAATCATCAAAGACTACAACATCAGCTGATGTATTTAGCCAATCACTTTTAGTTGTCTCATATGAATGTCCACCATCAATATAGATTAAATCTGCTGATGGAGATAGAGCAGGTACAGTCTTATTAGTGTCACCTTTATGAAGGGTGAAGTTAAATGTCTTACCATCTTCTGCTACTTTAGCTTGATACTCTTTAAGTCTATTACCTACAGCTTCGACTGTGTTATGTGCTTTAGTATTAAGTTCTCTCTTGTCACTCTCTTCTGTAGCTTCTTCAAAAAGATCAAAGCCAGTATAAGTAAATTCTTTATTGCCAGTAGAGAAGCTTGCTTCAGCCATCTGAATAGCTCTACCACCGTTCCATGTGCCAGTTTCTACAACTGATTTAGCTTTGTAATGCTTAACAATTTTAAGAAGTTGACCATATCGTTTAGGTCCATTTATATCAGGAGCTACAACATTAACATCTGAGATTAAGTTTTTCTTATTACCTTTAAAGTGGATCATCCATTGTGATAGAGGAGACACTCCAAATGCGTCTAAGTCTTTTACATCAGGTGTAAGATTGTGTACGTTAGTTCCATGTGCTTTATAGATATTAAGTAGACGCTCAAAGATAAAACCATCATGCCATTCACGATAGCTGAGTACTTCTCCACTCATATAAGCCCCACGTAAATCTGCAATAAATCTAATAGCATTCTCTCTATTTAAATTAAACCCTACAAAAGAAGTTTCACTATAATCAGTAGCAATACGTCCTAAATGTACGAGTGATACTTTATTATTAAGATAAGGTTTAATATCTTTAGCACTAAAAGGTTTAGTGGTGACGGTATCCGCATCAATCCAAACCATCCAACCAGCTTCAATAGATTCTTCAGCCATGTCGAATGCTTGTTCGGATAGTGCGAATACCTTATGGCACCACTTTATAGCATCCAGTCTCCAGTTATAGGAACCGGACATGTTGCCATCATGTTTTTTAAAAGTTTCTCGATAGTCTAAAAGGTCTTCAAGTTCATTTAGATTACGAAAATGTATCCTGTCACTAACAACTGGATTATACTTATTAATGTCAAAATCGTGATAAAAACAGACCAGACGCAAGTCTTCAGCCCAAAATTTATGGACTGCTTCAAGCATTTGTTTACCATATTTATTGTATCCTTCTTCGTTTAATGATGTTACAAATGTGATCTGATTTTTCATAGTGTTTTCATTGCCTCTTTGTGAGTTAATTTAAATTGATACGCTTTCCACTCATGCGTATATGTAGCATCAATAGGTCGAGAAGGTTTCCAATCTGAAAATTGAGGTCCACCAGTAGTAAAGTGAACATTCTTTGCGTTGATATAATCAGGGGACCAATCATCAAGCCAGTTCCACTCTTCACCAATCTTTCCAATTTGTTCATACTCTAGCCATCCAAAAGCATGTAACCAGCTTCCAGTTTTAACTGATACGTCATCTACTGTGATAAGTTTATTAGCATCATGACTGCAATTAAANACCATGAAACTAGACCAGTTTTTTCTATTATAGCTTTCTTGAATTTGTCCATCCATCTTTCTTACAGNTTTAGGATTNTAATTATGAGGGACAGTCCAGACAGCTGANTCATCTTTGCATATCGTGTCAAANAGTTCCCATATATCAGAACGCAACATCATGTCACAATCCATAAATAGTGCCAACCCTTCGTATTGATTAAGGGCTGGCACCAAGAAACGAGTGAATGAAAATTCAGTTGAGAAAGGTTTGTTGTCAAAGCAATCGTACTTTTGATCCCCTACATTATAATGACTACGTTTAAATAAACCTGCTCTTCGTAAAGCTTCTTGCTTTAGAGGAACAATGTTAATTGGTTTACTTGCATGTTTTTTAATTGAAGCTACAGCTACTTGAAAGGCTGAGTCTTCTTTAACATCATAACCAATATAAATTGTAGGAGGTTTAGAGTACATACTTAGACAGCTTCCCGTTCTTCTTTAGTATTGTCAAGTTTATTGGAAGCGGTATAATAATCTTCAATCCCTTTACGGGTTTCTTGTAGTTGTTTAATCTGATTATCAATCACTTTAAGTGACTGCTCTTTTTGTTTTTCTTGCCAATCTTTCATAGTTGAATCGGATACAACGTAGACAGATGGACGAGTTAGATAAGAATTAAAAACATCATCTAGATAGTGTTTNGTAAACATAATTTTCTCCTTAATTAAAAGCAAGTTAAAATGTAGACCCTTTATGGCATCTACTTCCATCTTGAAGTATATACCATATTGCACTGCGAAGTCAAGCTATTTTTATAAATAAGTACTATAACTTACAGGCCAATGTTGTTTAACAATTTTAGCAATCATTATAGCAATCTGTCTAGTTTCTTGTTGTGTGTCACATTTAAGTCTCAGCTTTAACATTTCTAAGAAAGCTCCTAACGTACCACTCCAGTACCACTCAGTATAAACTGATTGAGGTAAAACCATACGTGCTTGTTCAGGACACACACCATCAGCAAGCATGTTCGTGTAACATTGATAGGCATACTGATAAGCTGGATTAAGAGAATACTCTACCGTATCAGAACTGCTTCCCTGTTTCTTATCTTCTGCACGTTGACGTAACGGAGAAGGATTATAAAATTCTGGTGGACTGTCCACATAACGTCTACTGATCTCATTCCACGGCATAAACTTATGCTTAACTAACTGACGAGCTACAAAGATAGGAGCTTTAACACGTACAGTTAAGAAGGCATGATTGAACGGTGATGTGTGATCGTGATCTGAAAGATACTTGATTAGTTTTTTATCTTTATCAGCTAATTGGTTGTCTGAAATAAAATCACTTTCTTTATCAAAGGAAACTCGCGCTGCATTAACAACGCTTAGATCACTTCCGCAATGCTGTATATAAGTAACATTC
>JGI20154J14316_10004557_pt1 | contig 10567 bp, 18 predicted proteins | sample COG_04_FD_14316 | JGI IMG/M metagenome (IMG submission 14316) | reverse complement strand
GGGTATTGAAGATAAAAAAATAAAAAAATTAATTAAAGAATCAAAAATATAAAAACATGCCAGGTAAAAGTATAGATGATAAAACCCTTTGGTATTCTAATTCAACAGAAGATCCTAAAGTAGAATATAAAAAAGGATCATATGTCGAAAGTAAAGCAAGCTATGATGAAATTATAGGTTCAACAATAGGGGATTTTGAAAGATTATATCCTGAATTAGCCGAGGAATTTCAAGCAGTTCAAAAAGAACAATACGAATTATTTGCTTCTAAAATGTTAGATTATGGATTATCAAACATTTCTTTAGGTTCCGATTTATCTACTAAAGAAGATAAAAATCTTTCCCTTACAGGTATTTGGTTACGTTGTAATGATAAAATCAATCGCCTAAAAAATATGTTAAAACGCCAAGGTAAAAATTACGTTCAAGGTGAAGCAATGATTGATAGTTTTATAGATATTGCTAATTATGGAATCATTGCTATGTTGGTAATGAGAAATAAATGGAAATAAATTATGTTAGAAAAATTATTTAAAAATAAAAAAGACCAACCTGTAATTAATATTATTACAAGGGCATCACGTCCTAATTTTTTCAAGTTAAATTATGATTCGATTCATAACCAAACTTATAAAAATATAAATCATATTGTAACATATGAGACCCCAGAAATGTATGAGGAATTACAACAATATGATAATCTAACTTTAGTTAAAGTCCCACATAAAGCAAGAATTCCAGGATTAAAAGTATGTTGGAATCATAATGTTAAAACTGAAGGATATTTAACACCAAATCATGAATTTTTAGATTATAGAGCCTTAAATCATGATGAGGATCATGATAATAATAGGTATATGACTGAACATAAAGAAGTTGAACCTGATAAATATGAATGGCAAGAAGGAAATATCAGATACCATTTGACAGGCACTCATACTTGGAGAGAATATGCTATTCACGCCCCTTATAATTGGTATATGAAAATTGCTGAACGAGCAATCCAACCAGGCTGGGTTATGTACGTTGATGATGATGATCAATTAAATGGAAACCATGTATTAGATCAAGTAGTAAGTGAAATAAATGAATACGATGAAGATACTTTTCATATATTTAGATTTACCTACCCAAATGGAGATCTAATCCCAGATGATAGACGAGTAAAAGCTTATAGACATGGTTTTCCTTTTGTTCACAGACAGGTAAGTAGTGTATCTATGTGTTTTCATTCAAAATATCAAGATTATACTTATTGGGATGAATGGAGTAGTGCTGATTATAGAACAGCAGTCTCACTAAGAGAAGCAATCCCAGAATTACATATATCAGATATCATTGCGGTTAAATTAACAGAGGGAACTCATGGAGGTTCTAGAGATGACTTAAAAATATAATTTTGGCTAAAAAGAAAAAGGTTTTACCTCTAATAAGAGAAATAAGAAAAAAGTCTGAACGTGAAGTAAATTACGGGTACGAAAAGGCAATTTCTTTTTCCCAAATGTCAATGTATAGAAGCTGCCCTAAAAAATGGGCACTTCAATACAGAGACGGACATAAAATATCCGAACAATCCATCCATATGACTTTTGGAACAGCAATCCACGAAGCTATCCAACATTATTTAGATACAATGTATGATGTTAGTGGTGCTGAGGCTGATAGGATTAATATTGAAGATTATTTTGAAGAACGTTTTAGAGAAACATACCTAAAAGATTATAAGTCAAATAAAAATGTTCATTTTAGCAACCCAGCTGAAATGAAGGAATTCTATGATGATGGGATTAATATATTAACTTATTTTAAGAAAAAACGAGGGTCATATTTTAATAAAAAAGGATGGAAATTGGTTCAATGTGAATTACCATTATTAGTTTCACCTAATCCCACGTATAAAAACGTATTATATCGCGGTTATCTGGATGTTGTCATGTACCACGAACCAACTAACACTATTAAAATAATCGATATAAAAACATCAACTCGTGGATGGAATGATAAGGCTAAAAAAGATGAGGATAAACAATTCCAATTAATTTTATATAAAAAGTTATTCGCAGAACAATATAACTTCCCAGTAGAAAATATCAATGTTGAATTTTTTATAGTTAAACGTAAATTGTATGAGAGTGAGGATTATGTTATTCCTCGTATCCAAATATTCAAACCAGCATCTGGTAAAATAAAAATGAGTCGTGCTGAAAAAGCAATGAATGAATTTATTGAAGATGTATTTACTAAGGATGCTAAGTTTAAAGAAGTAATATTATCCCCAAACCCATCAAAATGGAATTGTGGTTTTTGTCCATATAAAAATAAAAAAGAATTATGTAATGTTGGTATTTCTTAAGAATCCGCATATATGTATATAAAAAATTAATTAATAATAAAGATTATGAGTAAAAAAGACATGACACTAACATCGGTTAAAGTTCAATCCGAATTATTTGAAGAATTTAAAATATCTTGTGTAAGATATAAATTTTCTTTACAAAAACTTGCCGACCGCACTATCCATTTGTATCTTACTGATGAAGATTTTCGTAAGAAAGTCCATAGTCACACTAATTTAGATATAAACGAATAATACGATTAAATTAATGAAAAGTAGTTTTGAACACCTTCCCCAAGATAAGAGGAAGAAAATTTTACTCATCTGTGATGATATTAGAGTCCATTCAGGTGTAGCAACAGTAGCAAGGGAAATAGTTGTAAAAACATCCCATCATTTTAATTGGGTTAACTTAGCAGGTTCCGTATCCCATCCAGATAAAAATAAACGTTTAGATTTATCAGCAGATACTAGTAAAAATGCTGGTATAGATGATGCTTATACTATGTTATATCCTGTAGATGGTTATGGTACTCCAGATCATATTAGGGAAATAATTAAATTGGAAAATCCGGATGCTATAATGTTAATTACAGATCCAAGGTATTTTGAATTTATATTCCAAATGGAAAATGAAATACGTAAACAAATACCTATTACATATCTAAACATATGGGATGATTATCCAGCTCCGTTATATAATTCAGCATTTTATGAAGCGTGTGATTTGTTGATGGGTATTAGTAAACAAACGGTAAACATTAATAGACTGGTATTAGACGATAAAGCTGATAGTAAAGTACTTCGTTATATTCCCCATGGATTAGATAAAGATAAATTCTATCCTATGTCTGAAAGTGAGTTACTTAGTAAAGATTTTATTGAATTTAAAAAATCTATATTTACTAAAAAAGAATTTGAATTCGTTCTGTTTTTTAATTCTAGAAATATTAGACGTAAGCAAATTCCAGACACATTATTAGCCTTTAGATATTTTTTAGATAAACTACCTAAAGAACAAGCAGATAAATGTGCTATATTATTACACACAGATAAAGTAAGTGACCACGGAACTGATTTATTAGCAGTAAAAGAATTATTATTCGATGGATTTATGGATAATGTAATTTTTACTGAAGGTAAATTTGCTACTGAACAAATGAATTGGTTATATAATATGGCTGATGTACAAATATTATTAAGTTCAAATGAAGGGTGGGGATTATCATTAACCGAAGCGTTATTAACTGGTACTCCACTTATAGCAAATGTAACTGGTGGTATGCAGGATCAAATGAGATTCTTAGATAAAAAAGATAATTGGTTTACCCCAGACGAAAATATACCTTCAAACCATAGAGGTACTTATAAAAATTGTGGTGAATGGGTTAAACCCATATTCCCAACAAGTAGGTCAATGCAAGGCTCACCTAAAACTCCTTATATATGGGATGATAGATGTAGTCCTGAGGATGCATCATATGCCATATTTGATTGGTATTCTATTAAAAACAGGAAAGAATATGGAATTAAAGGTAGAGAATGGGCTATAAGTGATGAAGCTGGTTTTACATCTGAACATCAAGCCGATAGGGTTATAGAAGCATTTANTACCTTATTNAAAACTTGGAAACCAAGACCTAAGTATGAGTTTATCAATACTAATGAAGTGAAAAAGAAAGTTGTACCCCATAAATTGTTATATTAATGAAACCTACATTTATAATTAGTTCTCCATTTGATACCTTTAGTGGGTATGGAGCAAGATCACGTGATGTTATTAAAGCAATAATAGCCACAGACAAATATGATGTTAAATTACTCTCTCAACGTTGGGGTAATACTCCATTTGGATTTTGTAAAGAAAACCCTCAATTTACTGATTTACTAGAATTAGTAATTCCATCCCCCTTAACATCAAAACCAGATATTTGGATGCAAATAACAGTTCCTAATGAATTTCAACCAGTAGGAAATTACAATATTGGGGTAACAGCAGGAATTGAAACAACAGTAGTACCTGGGGAATTTGTAGAAGGAGTAAATAGAATGGATATTACTTTAACATCATCTAATCATTCAAAGAATGTATTTTTAAATTCTCAATTTGAAAAGAAAGATAATAATGGTAAAGTTCTAGGTACAACCAAAGTTGAAAAACCAATTGAGGTTTTAATGGAAGGTGCTGATTTAGATACATATAAAGTAATTAACACACCCTGTTCATTAGATATTAATATTAAGGAAGATTTTGCTTACTTATTTGTAGGACATTGGTTACCAGGAGATATAGGTGAAGATAGAAAAAATGTTGGTTTATTAGTTAAAGCATTTTTTGAAACCTTCAAAAATAAATCGAAAAAACCAGCATTAATTTTAAAAACCTCTATTGTAGGTGCTTCCCATATGGATAGAGATGAAGTGCTAAAACGTATAAATAGTATTAAACAAACAGTAAATTCAACAGATTTACCTAATATTTATTTATTACATGGTGATTTGACTGATACTGAAATGAATGAGTTATATAATCATTCTAAAGTAAAAGCTATGGTTAGTTTAACTAAAGGTGAAGGTTATGGACGTCCATTACTTGAATTTAGTTTAAGTAAAAAACCAATTATAGTCAGTGGTTGGAGTGGACATATGGATTTTTTAAATCCTGAATTTAATATTATTATTGGAGGAGAATTAAAAAATGTACATCCATCTTCAGCAAATAAATTTTTATTAGCCGAATCTCAATGGTTTAATCCTAATCATGGACAAATTGGTAATTCACTTACTGAAGTGTTTAAAAATTATAAAAAATATAAAGATTTAGGTAAACGCCAATCACATAAAAGTAAAACAGAATATAGTTGGGATGTTATGAAAGATTTATTATCTTCAATATTAGATAAAAACATACCTACTTTTCCAAAACAAATTAAATTAAATATACCAAATGGATAACTTAATAAATTGCCCTCGCTGTGAATCGGATGCGTGTTACGTAGACGAAGTAAATCAAGATATAAAATCATACCTTTGTTATGGGTGTGGTTTTCAAACGAATTCACTTATGAAGGAAGATGAAGAATTTTATAATGAACAATTACTCTCACTTCCAGAATTATATAAAGATTTAATCTATACTGATGAAAATGAATTAAATTGGTTTCCATCTGCTGTTAATGTACCTAATCAAGGGATGGTATTTGCTAATGGTTCTTCCCAATCAGATTGGAAATGGAGTGCTGTTAAAGCAGTCCTAGTAACAGAAGAAGAAAAAACCAAATACCCAATCCCAGGTAAAGAAGGAAAATATTATGAATGGAGAATGGATATGACTACAATATCTTCATATAGTGAACGTGATTATATGGATGCTCTTTCATATATTGGGGTATTACCTGAATAATGAGTGAGTTAGATAAATTAATAGATAATTTAGAACATCTACATAATAAAGGAATACGTACTATTAAATTAGTATTTTGTAATAAAAATATAGAAGTAAAAAAATTATTAGATGAAATTAAGTTACGCAATAACAGTATGTGATGAATTTTTAGAAATTCAAAGATTATTACCTTTTATTATAGCTAAAAAACGTCCCCAAGATGAAGTTGTAGTATTAGTTGATTTATCAAAAAATTCACCAACATCTGAATTATTAGGATACTTACATAAATTAAGTTCTAATAATCATATTATCCTCTCAGAACAAAAATTTAATGGTGATTTTGCTAGATGGAAGAACATATTAAATAATTCATGTAATGGTGATTATATATTTCAAATAGATGCTGATGAAATGCCTACTGAATATATGATAAAAATAATTCCCCAAATAATTGAATCTAATAATGTAGATTTAATTCGAGTACCTCGTATTAACACAGTAGAAGGGTTAACTGAAGAACATATCCAAAAATGGGGATGGAATGTAAATGAACAAGGATGGATTAACTACCCAGACTTCCAATGGAGAATCTATAAAAAGGATCCTAGAATTCAATGGCATGGGAACGTTCATGAAAAAATTATTGGGCATGCTACCTTTGCTCATTTACCTATGGAAGAAACAGAATTAGCATTACGACATGATAAAACAATAGAAAAACAAGAAAAACAAAATTTATTTTATGAAACAATATAAAGTAGGAGTTATAGGTCATGGATTTGTAGGTGAAGCCCAATCATTTGCTTTTAGTCCAATTGCTGAACTAAAAGTTTATGATATAGATCCATTAAAATCTAATGCTACATTAGAAGAAGTTTATCAATGTGATTTTGTATTTGTAGCTGTTCCAACCCCCATGTATGAAAATGGAAAACAAGATGTTTCATATATAAAAGAAGTATTTAGTAATGCTAAATCTGGTCCTATTTATATTATTAAATCAACAATCCTCCCAGGTACCACAGAAAAAATACAAAAAAGATACCCATCATTAGATATTATATTTTGTCCTGAGTTTTTAACCCAACGTACAGCCAAATTAGATATGTTAACACAAGCTCGTATTATATTTGGAGGTGATATAAAATTAACTAAAAGAGTAGAAGATTTATTTAACCAGCGTTTTATGAATCGCAATATTATTCATACAGACCCTACTACAGCCGAATTAATCAAATACATGAATAATTCATTTTTTGCCACTAAAGTATCAATTATGAATGAATTTAAACGTCTATCAGATGCTTTAGGTACTAATTGGAAAGATGCTTCATTTGGGTTTGCTTCGGATTGTAGAATAGGTGACTCACACTTACACGTACCAGGTCCTGATGGTAAATTAGGTTATGGTGGTGTTTGTTTTCCTAAAGATGTAAATGCAATTACTAGTTTAGGTAGAGAATTAGGGGTACCCTTAAATACATTGGAAGCAGGATGGAAGACTAATCTAGAAGTTAGACCCGAACAAGATTGGGTTGATTTAGGAGAAGGCAAAGCAGTAACCAAATCAAACTAAATGACCTCATTAATAATCCCAGCAACATCAAAACATAAAAAATATACTGATAATATCATTAGTAATATTAATAAACTATATCCTAATAGAGATAAAGTTGAATTGATTGTAGAAATTAACGATGATGTTAGTCTAGGGATAAATTATAACAATGCGGTTGCTAGAGCAACTGGAGAAAAAATTATTTTACTACATAACGATATGGTATTAAAACCTGGGTTTGTAGAAACAATGAATAAACATATAAGTAAAGGTAGAATCACTACATATACTAGAATAGAACCACCCATATTCCCAGATACCTATCCTGGTAAATTAATTTACGATTGTGGTAGTGATTTAGAAACATTTGATGAAGATAAATGGTTAAATTGCTCTATAGACGAATGTATGGAAGATGGAGGTTCACAATTGTTTTTCGGTTGTATGAAAGAAGATTACATAGGTATTGATGGGTATACTTTTAAAATGTTTTGTGAAGATGATGATTTACATTTAAGATATAAAATTGCTGGTTTTGAGAAAAAAGTATCATCAGCTCATGTTTACCATTTTGTAAGTAAAACATCTCGTTCACTTAAAAATTCAAAAGAAATAGAACATCAATCAAATATTGCATTTAAAAATAAATGGAAAAATATTATATATATTAAATAAAAACATATGAAAAAATTTAATTTTTATTTTAAAAAAGACAAAAACCAAGAACCAATCTCATATGTTGAGGCTGATAATAGGTTAAAAGCAGCTAAATATTTTGCCGCTATTAAAAAACTAGATTTAAAAACATTTTTATCAATGTTTTCCATCAACAAATGAAAGATTTAGGAAAATATTTAAATATAAAAAAACGAATTAGTCCTTTAGATGAAAAGGAATTGTTTTGTGAAATTGTAGATTTATATGAATCCGTAGCCTTAAGAGGACATAATACTTATGAGGATGTAGGTATTAATTTAGCTGAATATGATGAAGAATTTTATGTAATTATTGAAAATTTAATTTATTTAAAATACGGAGAGTGGAAAACGGAAATTATAACTTGGTATGTTTGGGATAGAAAGAATCTTATTACTGGAGAAGTAGGTTTATTAGAATGGAGTAATGAAAAAACTGAAGAAGTTAAAGAAGTTTTAATAAAATGTGCTGAGGATTTATGGGATATTTTAAAAGAAATTGAAAATCAAGAAGATTAAATTTCCTATATTTATACAAAAATTAAAAAATGAAAAAATATTGTATAGGTTGTGGTGAATTAATCAACCCAAAACGAGTAGAAATTTTACCAAACACTAAAACTTGCACAGATTGTTCTACAACAGGAATAAAACGTAGTGTTACTATAATGCATGGTAATGTTGAAAAAGATGATACCTGGATTGAAACTTTATTTGTAGATGAAGATGAATATAATTTTCACCAAAAATCAACAGGTAGAAGTAATAATATAACTGATTAACAATGCCAAAAGCAAAACCACTTGGAAAAGAAATGATTTTAGCCGCTATGGCTAAAACTAAATCAAATAGAGCAGCATGTAGATACCTAAATGTATCATATCAGCACTATAAGAAGTGGGCAAAGTTATACGAAAGCGATACCCATGATAATTTATTTGAGCAACACAAAAATCAATCAGGTAAAGGTATACCTAAATTTCTAAACCCAGGCAAAAGTGATTTTAATGTTTTAGACATTATTGAAGGTAGATTAGATTCATCATCTTTTAACCCATCCAAAATCAAACATAGGTTAATTGAAGAGGGATATTTAAAAGAAGAATGTAATCAGTGTGGTTATCATGAACGAAGAGTAATTGATTACAAAATGGCCTTACTTTTACATTTTAAGGATGGAAATAAAAAACATTATGGGTTAAATAATGTTGAATTTTTATGTTATAATTGTTATTTCACAACAATAGGTGATATATTTAGTGACAAACAAATTGAGGGGATGGAAGACCATAAACCATTAAATAATTCACAAGTTGATTGGGAATTAGATGATTATACTAAACAACGACTAGCGGAATTAGGTTTAGGTGATGATTCCCAAGATGATGAGTTAGATATAATATCGAGATTATAATTATGGGACGGAAAAAAATACCTTTATTAAAAAAAAAGAAACATCGTAAACATGATAAACTTGTTAATGATTACGATACTCAAAAAGAAAAACACTTAGAAAAGCTTGCTACAAAAATGTTGGATAAGCAAGAAAAACTTAGTATATTACGGGAAAAGAAAATAGATAAAGGATTTTTAGACTTATTTTAATATGAAGTGGAAAGCAGCAGAATTTATAGTAGATAGCACAGAGGAATTTGAGGAAATGGTTATGCAGAAAGATTTTAGAATAGCATCAGCAATAGTTGATGGTATATTTGCAAATTTAAATTCCAAAAAGAAACACATACATTTGTTATCGGTGATAGTAGAATCTGAAAATTCTGTATTTGATGTAACAATTGATAAAAAGCACTTTGCGGAAACATTAGAAGAAAATTTACCACATTACGTTCGTGAAGAACGTTATGAAGATTGCCAACGTATAGCAGATACAATCAATAGATTAAAAATATCCCCAATTTCAGATATATTAGGTCAAATTTCAAGTAAAAAATAAGTTATGAAAAAGGTCATATTATTGTTATTATTTCCCCTATTTGTTAGTAGTGGACACCCAGAGACACCTCAAGAACCTATAACACTAGAACCTATCAAAGAAGTTGTTATAGAACAACCTATTATTTTACCGCCCAAACACATTAATAACTTAGTTAATGCGTTAATATACGTTGAATCTCGCGGTATAGACAGCGCAATCGGTGACAGACATCTAAAAGAACCATCAGTAGGTGTATTACAAATCAGACCTATTATGGTTAGAGAGGTAAACCGCATTTGTAAACGAATTGGTTCACATCAACGATTTACTTTAAAAGATAGGTTTGATAGGCAAAAATCAATTCATATGTTTTTGATATGGAAAGAATTTCATCATAAAGATAGTGATTTTGAAACAATTTCTAGAAGTTGGAATGGAGGGCCTAAAGGTCCTAAATCAAATAGAACCCTTAAATATTGGGAAAAAGTAGAACAACAACTAAATAATAACTAAATAAATTAAATCAATGAGTCAAAACTCAGCAAAACAACGTTACGAATCATTTACAGAATGGCATAAATGGGCTAAAACAACATACCCAAGTTTTAAAGCAGCTAGTAAAAGAAAACCAACCCAAAAACCAATCTGGTCTTTA
>JGI20154J14316_10004555_pt1 | contig 10570 bp, 10 predicted proteins | sample COG_04_FD_14316 | JGI IMG/M metagenome (IMG submission 14316) | reverse complement strand
GTACAAAGTCTACGTCAATGCTAAAGCCATCTTCTGCCATTAATTGCGAAATTTTAATTCGCGCTGTATCGCTTACTTTTATCATAAATTAGAATTCATCTAAATTAGGGTGCAAATATACGATATAAACCTCTTTTTTATACCTAATAAAATATTAAAAATCTATGATACAATAAGGGGTTTGATGTAACCACCTTAGGCTTGAAGGCTATTTTTGTATAATTTAGAAAGTACTTGTTATAGAATTATCTTAATAAATTATACAGATGTACTTGCTTAGTTTGGGTTTTGGTATGCAGAATTGTTTGCCAGGCTAGGGTCAGAGAGGGTTAACAAAAAAGCCTTTAAGGCAGCTTTGTCCTGGGGTGTAAGTTGCACTCCGCCCTGGGCAACAGTTTTCATTAATGGATCTATAGTGGGGCTAAAAACAAGGCCTTCGCTGTAGTGGTCTATCACCTGTTCTAGTGTCTGAAAGCGGCCATCATGCATGTAAGGAGCGGTGTAGGCTAGATTGCGTAATGATGGAGATTTAAACAATCCAAATTGCGCAGGATCTCCAGTGATATCTCCTAGGCCTAGGTCTGTAAAATTTTCATCTAGACCATTGTTATGAAAATCATTGTCTGTCCATAGTGGGTTGCTAGGGCTTCCATGGCAATGAAAACAATCTCCACGATTTTCATCTAAAAAAACGGCAAGACCTTGCTCCTCTAGAGGGGTTAGTGTTGCTTGTCCTAAAAGATAATTATCAAACTTAGCATTCCCAGATACCAGTGTGCGTATAAACTGTGCAAGGGCTTTAGCAACCAGCTCTTGAGATATTGTGCTTGTTCCAAAGGCATTAGAAAATGCAGTGACATACCTAGGGTCTGTTTGCAGTGTTTGCTCAACGTTTGGCCATGTATTGTGCATTTCTATTTCATTGACAACAGGCTCTAGAACTTGCTCTTCTAGAGAATTGGCGCTACCGTCCCAATTAAATTTATTGTTTGTGTTCCAAGCAATATTAACAATAGGCATCGAATTTCTAAACCCGGCAATACCATCTATACCTATGCTATATCTGCGCTGGTCACTAAAACCTTGATTGGGTTTATGACAACCAGCACAGGCCAAGGTGTTGTCTGCAGATAATTTTTTTTCATAAAACAATGCTCTTCCAAGGGCAATTCCTTCTTGTGTGAGCTGGTTATTAGCAGGTATTTCTGGAGCAGGTAGTAATTGCGAGAAAATTGCAGGAACAGCGATATTTACGGGTCTAGGTGAGTACCCTTGATTTTGGTTGTCATCCTCACCGCATGAGATAGCGATACAAAGAAGGCAAAATATAAAAGGGATTTTTTGTATCATAAAATAATAATTAATCACTCATATTACTTGCTAGAGAAAATACGTTTTGACCGTTTTCTTGCATCATTTTTTGGGCGGTGTAGTTTCCCATAAGTAATCCATTAAGCTCACTTAAATTCCAAAGGTTAGGATTTTCAAACCACTGGTCAATGTGCATGTTAACATTAATTTGAGTAGCGCCCTGGGTAACAGTTATTTCTCCTAAATCTATCTCTATAGAGGTGTCCTCTCTTGTGTTTTCTGGACCAGGGTTTTGGACAGCGCTAATAGTGTGGTAAGCATATAGATAAGGCTCGTCAGGGGTGTCACCTGGGTCTAACCATCTTCCTTCCAGTTGCATGTAATGATATCCTCCACCAAGGTTTTCTGGTACATTCCAAGATGCTGCGTTTAAATCTGGGTATATACTTGAGGTGTTTGTAGCTTCTGTAAATCCAAAGCGCATTTTCAAATTATAAGCCCCCGGGGGTAGTAATATATCATTAATTGTAAGACTATTGTCTTGACTTAGATCAACAAGGTGATAGTCTTTTACTATGGTTTTAATACCGTCTTGGTTGGTGAAGCTCACTTGAGATATCAAATAACGAAGCCTTGTGATGCTCAGTGATGTGCCAAAGCCGTTTATGTATTGTATGGTATTAAAGTTTGAGGAAACTACCGCATCTTCATAAAAGTTGTGAAGAAAACCAACACTTACCGGGGTGTTTTGTTGGGCTTGATCATCATCGTTTTTATCACAAGCCACAAAGGGCAAAACTAGCAATACTAAAAAGGCAGCTTTTTTAAACATTTGGGAGCTTATTTTATTTTAATTAATAACGCATCTTGGCTTCCTTTATTTTCTGGGATATCTATATCGTTACTTTCAGTAGATCCTACAATAAGTAGTTTATTGTCTTGAGTCTCTAGAATAGCGTTGGCAAAATCCAAAGAAGAACCTCCAATGATATAATTAAATTTGAGATTTCCATTTGTATCAATTATAAATACCCAGGCATCGTTTTGACCCCTATTCATAAAACCGTCCATGGAGCTTCTTGTATTACCTACGATGGCAAAATTTCCGTTTTGCAACCCTATAATACTCTTTGCAGAATCAAAGGCTGCTTCGCCATATGTTTTTTCCCAAATGATAGCTCCACTAGGTGAGAATTTTACCACCCAAGCATCTGCATTTCCATTTAGAGAACTCACATCACCATCTGTACTTCTGGTATCTCCAACGACGATGTAATTTCCATCTTCAGTTTTAGTAATACCATACCCTTGGTCTATCTCACTTCCTCCTAGAGATTTGGTCCACAATTTATCTCCATTGCTAGCAATGCGAACCATCCAAAAATCATAGGATCCTTTATTGTCTGTAATGTCAAAATCTGTACTCTCTGATCCTCCAATCATAATAAATCCACCATCGTCGGTCTCTACAACATCGTAGCTTCTATCATTGCTGGAGCCCCCAAAGTAGCGCCTCCAGATAGTATCTCCGTTTTGGTCCATGAGGATGCCCCAAAACTCTCCAACACCATGCAAGGTCGCCTTAGAGTGTGTTCCCATTTTACCATCATCATTTCCTTGATTTCCACTTGCTGAAACATCAAAAAAGCCCGTTACAAAAAAGTTTCCATTGGTGGTCTGGATGATTTTAAGGGCTTGGTCTGACCCTGAAAAGCCATGTGTTTTTTCCCAGGAAATTTCTCCTTGAGCGTCTAGTTTTGTTATCCAGTAGTCTTGAAATCCTTCGTTGTTTGAAACATCTCCATCACTACTTGAGCTGTAGCCGCATACAATAAAGCCGCCATCTGCAGTATTGATTAAACTTGTAGCTGTATCTGTGTTAGAGCCTCCGTATACTTTATTGAAGACAATTTCACCTTCCTGTGTTGTTTTTAAAAGCCAAAAATCATCATCAGTACCATTTTTTCCTGTAATGTCTCCATCTGTACTATCTGTGGTGCCCATTAAAACATAGCCGCCATCGCTGGCCTGTACAACAGATACAATGGCCTCATTTTGACTACCCCCAAAGGTTGTAATAAAGTCAATTTCTCCCAAAAAATCTTCTGGATTTGGTGCTGGCAGATTTACCCTGTCGTCATTAGAGCAAGACCCTAGTAATGCTAATGAAAATATAAATAAAGCTGCAAATTTTCTCATTGTGTTTACTTAATAATTAAACGTTTGGTAGTCTCTTCGTTTATTTTAATGAGGTACATCCCACCAATTAAAGAGGTGATATTAATATTTTTTGAGGGTGTTGCATCAAATACCAAATTTAAAACACGTTGCCCAAGGATGTTAAAAATTTCTATAGATTCTATTGGCTCACTAGTAGCTGTAATTGTAATATTTTCTTTTGCAGGGTTTGGAGCTATTTCAAAATCAATTAGTGTTACATCTGCTGCCCCTAGACTTGGATCTCTTACTAAAAAGAACCCGCTATCTATATCACTAATAACGATGTTACCACTGGCAAAAAATGGGTACACGTTCCATGCTCCATTAAAATTTGCGCTGTCACTATCTGGGTATGTATCAAAAAAGCCAACTTCTGTAATATTTTCATTACCAATTTGTGAGATATCAAGAACTCTCATCCCAGCTCTATAGTTTGATAAATAATACTTGTCACCCACCACATAACCATTGTGGTCTATAGCCTCTGTAGGACCTTCATACTCGAAATGAAACGATGGATTGTCTAGGTCTTCAAAATCTAAAATGATGGTTCTTGTGTTAAATCCAACGTTTAGCTCGTCAATTTCATCTCCTACAATAAAATAGCGTTGGTCTTCTGTAAACCACCCCTGGTGAGTGTAAGCTACGTTTGAGTAGGATATTGTAGAAAGGCTATTCGGATTGTTTTTATTTGTAATATCTACAATTGCGATTTCATTTTCATTACTCCCAATCATGATTTCTTTCCCAAGATGCTCTGTGTCTGGCCCAGAATAGGTAACCACCTGCACGTCATGGCTGTATGAGTCATCACTGTAACCGCCAGCTGGTGTAGGGTTTGTTGGGTCTGAAATATCTATAAAATGAGGGCCGCCATTATAGGTTTGTGTTCCAACAGCATAGGCATACCCCGTATCTTCATTTATAAAAATGTTATGACACCTTCCAAATTCTTCATAAAGAGTATCTTCCTCAAAATTTTGAGGAGGGTTAGACACATCTCTTAATCTGGTTAAATCAAAAACTTGCATTCCGTGATCACTAATTTCACTTACAACATAGGCATGGTCTTGATATACCTTTATATCTCTCCAACTTTGTCCAGAATCTAAAAAACCATTTGTTGTGATTAATTTCCCAACATAAATTGGGGCTATTGGGTTTGAAATATCAATAAAGGCTGTTCCGTTATTAAGTCCCATAATAGCATATTCTTTGCCGGTTTGAGAATCTGTCCATCCCCAAGAGTCATTTCCTTCAAAGGCGTCCATTTCATCCAGGCTTATAAAAGATTGAAGATCATAGCCATTACATGGATAATCTCCTGCAGTTCCGTTGGTGCAAGGTGTTTGCCCAGACATGCTAATGATGGATAAAAAAGACAAAATAATTAGTGATTGTTTCATTTTCAGAATTTTTTATTGTAAACCTAATTAATAAGTACTATTAAAATGCCTAAAGTGAGTTTATTATTAGACAAACGTATTAAAAATGAAATACAAAGCCTGCGCTATTAACGTTTTGTAAACACATGACAACGTACATCTCACAATGGCCACACATGCCAATTACCCAGATACAATCAATTAAAGGAGTATAAATTTTAGAAATAGTAATACCATCTGCAATACAAGCCCTATTTTTGCCCAACATAAATAACCACTCATGTTAGAAAATAAAGATTCTTTAAAAACACCCATTTCTTCAATGGGGGAGTTTGCGCTAATAGAGCACCTCACCAAACATTTCGATGTTAAGCAAAGCTCAACAATAAAGAGCATTGGAGATGATGCTGCTGTTATTGATCACAAAAAACAAACGGTGGTAACCACAGATTTGTTGATTGAAGGAGTACATTTTGATTTGAGCTACATGCCTTTAAAGCATTTAGGATATAAGAGCGTGGTTGTTAATGTGAGCGATATTTTTGCCATGAATGCAACGCCTACTCAAATTACAGTTTCTATTGCCGTTTCAAATAGATTTCCGGTAGAGGCCCTAGAGGAGCTATATGCAGGTATTGCTACTGCTGCCAAATATTACAATGTAGATGTAATTGGAGGAGACACAACATCATCTACCCATGGGCTTATGATAAGTATTACCGCTCTTGGAGAAGTTGACAAAAAGCAGGTGGTGTACAGAGATGGCGCAAAAGAGAATGATTTGGTCTTGCTCACTGGAGATCTGGGCGCAGCCTATTTGGGCCTTCAGATTCTAGAAAGAGAGAAGCAGGTGTTTCAAGTAAATCCAAACTCACAACCAGACTTAGAGCCTTATTCATATTTGATAGAAAGACAATTAAAACCAGAGGCTAGAAAAGACATTCCTGCACTATTAAAAGATCTGGGGGTAAAACCCACCTCAATGATTGATGTAAGTGATGGGCTTTCTTCTGAAATATTACACATCTGTAAGCAGTCTGAGGTTGGGTGCACAATTTATGAAGATAAAATACCTCTAGACCCTCAAGTAATTACCACCTCTGAGGAGTTTAATATGGATAGCACAACAATTGCGCTTAATGGAGGAGAAGACTATGAGTTGTTATTTACCATCTCTCAAGAAGATTATCCTAAAATAAAAGCCAACCCCAACATGACAGTAATAGGTCATATTTTAAAGCCTACGGAAGGAACTCACCTTATCACTAGAGACAATACCAAAATACCTCTTATTGCAAGAGGTTGGAGTGCTACTCAAGAAAACGAGTAAGATTTTTTTACAGCAGTTAAACAATACCCTGCAATAGGGAAATACCTCTGGGCCATTGGTTAACCAACTCATGTGGCCACTCTCAATTGGGTGGAGGGTTGTATTGGTTTGTTTTGACACCCTAACAATATCCTGAATGGGTATAATAAGGTCTAACGCTCCAGCAATAATATGCTTTTCACAGGGTATGTTTTTTAGTATTGTACGTCTGTCTTTTCTATCACGCATTGCTTTAATGGCAGCTGTAACACCATTTACTGAAATATGCAGGGCTTCATTTTTAAGGCCCTTAATGGCCAAGGTGTGTTTGGATTTTTCTTCAGCGCTAAATAGATTGCCGATGGCCATGGTGATAAAGGCATCTTTATTTTTATCAATAATAATTAGGGCTCTATCTCTGTTTTCTTTTCGTGAAGCGCTATCTGGTGTAGGGCTTGAGTTTAGTAAAATTAGTTTGTCCAGTTTTTTTGGAAATAATTCTCCAAAGGCCAAAGCTACATAGCCGCCCATAGAATGCCCCAAGAGTGTCGCGCTTTTAAAATTCTCAAATGCTAATACCTCACAAACTATAGTTGCCATGGCTTCCATGGTGTGTGTTTTATTGGGCACACCACTTTGCCCAAACCCCGGAAGGTCTACCATAAGCACAGTATTTTTTTTAGATAATACGGCGGCTATTTTTTGCCACATTGTACTACTTTCCAGAAATCCATGCAGCATCACAATTACAGGACCCGTGCCTTGTTTGTGATAATGTATTGGGGTATTGTGGTAGTGAAAAATCATTTTGGTATATTGAAGCTCGGTTACAAAAATAGCCATTAACAAGATTCTTTTCTATGAATTACACCAAACAAACATACCTTGTTGCATTTGCTTTGTTTTCCTTGTTTTTTGGTGCAGGAAATTTAATATTGCCTCCCTTTTTAGGCTATAATGCCGGGAGTAGTTGGGTGTGGGTGGCCATTGGTTTTGCGCTTTCTGCAGTAGTAATACCCATTTTGGCTATTTACGGGCATTCGCGATTGCAGGGAACTCTTTTGGATTTTGCCAATAAGGTTTCTCCCAAATTTGCAATACTATATGCCATTATCATATATAGTATATGTGTTAGCTTGCCTTCTCCTAGAACGGCATCTGTTGCCTACCAAATTGCTGTTGCACCTTATTTTGATATTTCTTCTCTAAGTATAAGTGCTATTTATTTTACGTTGGTATTGGTCTTTGCCTTAAATAGGACCCGTATTTTAAGTCTTATCGGTACGTTTTTAACCCCTTTAATTGTACTGTTACTTTTACTAATAATTGCTTTAGGCTTCTTTGCAGATTTGGCGCCTATGGGGAATACTATTTTTGAAAACACATTTACTGAAGGGGTTTTGGAGGGCTATCAAACCTTTGATGCACTTGGAGGTGTTGTAGTTGGAGGCGTAATTGTAATTTCATTGGCCTTGCAAGACAAGTATAATTATCAAAGAAAAAAAACGCATGATTGCTCGCTCTGGGCTTCTAGCTGGCATAGGGTTGTTTTTTGTTTATGGGGGCCTTATTGCACTTGGAGCTTATTACAGCGGAGATTTGCAAGTCACCGAGCGAATAGATTTACTCAACATATTAAGTACAAACACCTTGGGTGATTATGGCACTGCTTTTTTAGGGGTGTTGGTAGCATTGGCATGCTTCACCACTGCTGTTGGCATAGTAACAGGAACTGCAGATTTTGTAAAGGGGATTGCCAAAAACACTCCATGGGCCTATACAATTACCTCAATTATGGGCTGTATTATAGGGGTTTTGGTAGGGCAATTTGATGTTCGTTTTATTATCAATGTAGCCTTGCCAGCCTTGATGATAATTTACCCAATTACCATTGTGCTAATTATACTTAACAGCATACCCACAGGGCTTGCCTCTGCCTTAATTTTTAGAGCTGTTACGATAACTACCTTTGTGTTTAGTATTCCAGATTTTTTGGAATTTTTCATGAGCCCAGGATCTTTAGATAGTGTTAAACAATGGATTCCATTTGCAGAGCAAGGGATGGGCTGGGTGCTGCCAGGGCTGCTAGTTTTTATAGGTGTAAATATATTTAAGCACACAAAAAAAACAAAACCAGCAGACGGCTAAGAGTTCATGAGATCCTCAATTTCATCTGCTAAAATTGGGATATTTCTCATTAAATTAAATGGCGCTCCAGTTTGTTGTATTACAACATCATCTTCAAGTCTAATACCAAAACCTTCTTCTGGGATATAAATACCAGGCTCTACCGTGAATACCATATTTGCCTGCATAGGCTCCCAAAGTAATCCATAATCATGGGTGTCTAATCCCATGTGGTGAGATGTACCATGCATGAAGTATTTTTTATAGGCTGGCCAGTCTGGGTTTTCATTTTTAACATCGGCCTTATCTATAAGCCCTAGACCTAGTAATTCGCTGGTCATAATATGTCCTACTTCTTTATGGTATTCTTTCCAAAGCGTTCCAGGAACTAGCAATTTAGTGGCCTGCTCTTTAACACTGTTTACAGCGTTGTAAACTGCTTTTTGTCTAGCTGTATATCTGCCACTAACAGGAATAGTACGAGACATATCACTGCTGTAGTTTGCGTATTCTGCACCAACATCTAGCAAGATCAAATCACCCGCTTTACATTGTTGGTTATTTTCAATGTAGTGTAATACATTGGCATTATTTCCACTAGCCACAATTGGTGTGTATGCGAATTTCTTAGAACGATTTCTTAAAAACTCATGCATAAACTCTGCCTCAATATCAAACTCCCAAACACCAGGTTTTACAAATCCTAAGACTCTTCTAAACCCTTTTTGTGTAATGTCACAGGCTTGTTGAATTAAAGCGATCTCAATTGGGTCTTTTACAGCGCGTAATCGTTGCAAAATAGGATTGCTCTTTGCCCAGGTGTGTGCAGGAAAACTTGCTTTTGTTTTTAGTATAAAGCGGTCTTCTCTTGTTTGTGTTTCAATAGCTGCCCTGTAATGCTCATTGGTGTTAAAATAAATGGTGTGGCTTTGCGCCATAAGCTCTCGCATTATTTTATCAAAATCTTGCAGCCAATACACTGTTTTAATACCGCTTACCTCAAGAGCTCTTTCTTTGGTAAGTTTCTCTCCTTCCCAAATTGCAATGTGCTCGTTGGTTTCTTTTAAAAATAAAATTTCTTTGTGATCTGGGTTAGGACACTCTGGAAATAGCACTAAAATACTTTCTTCTTGATCTACGCCACTTAAATATAAAATATCTCTTGCCTGCTCAAAAGGCATCGTGCTATCTGCGCCAATTGGGTATATGTCATTACTGTTAAATACGGCCAAACTCGAGGACTTCATTTGAGCCATAAAGTTTTTGCGGTTTTTAATGTAAAGCTTTGAATCTATTTGGTGATATTTCATAAATAGTGATGTTTTAATACTACGCGATTTCAAAAGTAAGGATTGCAATTTTTATTCAATACGCCAAAGGGTGTTATTTTATAATTGGGTTTACGATTTGGCTAAAAAACTAGGCTATGACCAACAAAAATTTTCAAACTCTTGAGTTAAGAAAGCCTCTTTAGGGTGTTAAAGATACTAAAAGTATGAAATTAATATAAAAATCAAACAGCCCTAGCCGTGTTAAACTTCCTAAAATAATTTTGAGGTGATTTTAGCTTTCTGTATTTTACATTTTTTAAACCAATCAAATGAAAAAATACATCCTCCTAGTGCTTGTTTTTACGACCTATTTTGGTCTTGCTCAACAAGCTCCATCTGCTTCAGACACAGTGCTTGCTTCTTTACAAGAAAAACAAACACTCACAGAAAACTCTCTTGTTAAAAACCTTCCTTTTACCAATATAGGACCTACCATTATGAGTGGCCGTGTGGTAGACTTGGCAGTAAACCCTAGCAATCCAACAGAGTTTTATGTTGGTTATGCCAGTGGTGGTGTTTGGCACACCGTAAATAACGGACCACATTTACACCTATTTTAGACAATAGCCCTACCCAAAATGTAGGTAGCTTGGCTGTAGATTGGAACACAAAAACTATTTGGGTAGGGACTGGAGAGGTAAATTCCTCTCGTTCAAGTTATGCAGGTATTGGCCTTTTGCGCTCCTCTAACAATGGAGACACTTGGGAGCATCTAGGGCTTGCAGATAGCCACCATATAAGCAAAATATTAATAAACCCAACCAACCCAAAACAAATGGTTGTAAGTGCGGTGGGGCACTTGTATTCTAAAAATAATCAGCGCGGAGTATACAAAACTACAGATGGCGGTGTTACTTGGGAACAAACACTTTTTGTAAACAACCAAA
>JGI20154J14316_10004539_pt1:7500-10595 | contig 10595 bp, 7 predicted proteins | sample COG_04_FD_14316 | JGI IMG/M metagenome (IMG submission 14316) | reverse complement strand
ACAATCACTCAAGAATAAACTTATAAAATAATAACATTATTCCACGGTTAATTTAAAATCTAAACACATTTTTCGCCAAGAAAGAAATCATTTCCCTTATCATCTGTAATAACAAAAGCAGGAAAGTTCTCTACTTCAATTTTACGTACTGCCTCCATCCCAAGTTCTTCAAATTCTATAGTTTCAACATTTTTAATACAATTCTTGGCCAACTTTGCAGCAGATCCACCAATACTGCCCAGATAAAAACCACCATGTTTTTTACAAGCTTGAACAACCATTTTTGAACGATTGCCCTTCGCTAACATCACCATTGAGCCACCTGCTGCTTGGAATTTATTAACAAATGCATCCATCCGACCGGCTGTTGTTGGACCAAATGAACCAGATGCATACCCTTCCGGAGTTTTGGCAGGCCCGGCATAGTATACTGGATATTGCTTAAAATACTCTGGCAAACCCTCTCCTGCATTCAAACGATCTCGCAACTTACTGTGTGCTAAATCACGTGCAACAATAAGGGGGCCACTTAATGAAAGTCTTGTTTTGATTGGATGTTTTGAAAGTTCTTTTAATACCGCATCCATTCCCATATTAAGGTCAATCTCCACAACCTCTGCTTCATCTTCCTCAAATTCTGGTAAAAAACGAGAAGGGTTAGTTTCCAATTGTTCCAAAAATACCCCATCTCGTGTAATTTTCCCATGGGCCTGACGATCAGCGGAGCAACTCACACCAATTCCAATCGGTAAACTGGCGCCGTGCCTAGGTAGACGGATAACTCTGACATCCAAACAAAAATATTTTCCACCAAATTGTGCACCAATTCCTCTTTTTTGAGTAAGTTTGAGAATTTTCTCTTCAAATTCTGGGCATCGAATCGCGTGACCATTTACATTTCCTTCAGTGGGGAGCTGATCTAAATATCGTGCACTGGCAAGTTTTACTGTTTTTAAATTGGCTTCAGCAGAAGTCCCGCCGATCACCACAGCTAAATGATAAGGCGGGCAAGCTGCTGTCCCTAATGCGGCAATTCTTTCGTCTAAATACTCCAGTAAAAGTTCTTCTTTTAAGAGTGACGGTGTACCTTGATGAAGAAAAGTCTTATTCGCAGAGCCTCCCCCCTTTGCCATAAATAGAAATTTGTATTCATCTCCATCAGTTTGATATAAATCTATTTGAGCGGGAAGATTCGAACGGGTATTCTTTTCTTCAAAAATACCCAGTGGTGCTAGTTGAGAAAATCTCAAATTATCAGTTTGGTAAGTTTTTTCAATACCTTGGGATAGCGCATCTTGATCACTTCCATCGGTCCATACGCATCTACCTTTTTTTGCAATAACTATAGCCGTTCCCGTATCTTGACACATGGGAAGGATACCTTCTGCCGCGATTTGAGAATTACGTAATAAATCAAGTGCGACAAACCGATCATTTGCGGATGATTCAGGATCATTTAAGATTCCTTTTAATTGAGATAAGTGATTCGATCGTAAAAAATGAGAGATATCATGAAATGCTTCTTTTGCTAAAATTTCAATTGCACCAGTATGGACTTTTACAATACTTTCTCCTTCAAAATTAGTTTCTGAAATAAAACTGCCAAGTGTGTCTATTTTTCTCCACTTAATAATGTCATTATGTTGATTTAAAGGAAAGGGGTCTTGATGTAGCGAGTGAGTAGGCATAAATGGAAAAGTATTGGCTTGATTAAGGATTAAAACTGCCACTTTTATTAAAATCAAACTGGTTTTCATCCGTCGGCTTTGTTAATTTCAGATCACCTGGTGTCGTCACGACAGAATCACTTAATTCTGATTTTTCATCTTGTATTGAAATTGGACGAGGTGAAACACGAACGGGGATAGTTAAATTTTCACCATCGCGTTCAATCAAAAACTCAACAAATGTCCCTGGCCTGGAATAAAAACTAGAGTCAACAAGATCACCTCGATCCAAAATTTTGGTATTTCCAATTTTAAGAATGACATCTTCTTTTTGTAGTTTTGTATTATCACCAACAGATTTAATAATAATATTGAAACCATTTTCTTTATTAAGTTTACGTGTTACCGTAATTCCAAACCATCCATAGTCAACACTACCAGAGAGAATTAGTTCGTCCCTAATTCTTGCACATGACTTGGCAGACAAAATAAATGAAGACCGCAAATCAGGCAATGCAGCATAAGTAATCCCGATAAAATTACCATTTAAATCAAATACTGGGCCACCGACTTCACCGGGTCCTAAGGACAATGAAGTACGCAACATTTTGGTAGGAAATAGCGTGCTACCAAATGATGATTCATTGCTTTGGAGTAACCCGATGGTGGGACCAATTTCAAACTCTAAAGCACATGTAATCCCAAGTAAAAAAGAACCCACTTGAGCATCCCTTTGATTACTGGAAAATGAGACATAATTAAAATTCTCAGGTTTTTCTAGCGTTTTTAATAAAGTTAGATTGCAAAGAGAGTCTGAACCTATTGTTTCAGTAAGAAAGTATTTACTTTTATGCTCAACCCAAACACGATCAGCATTTTGTAATACACCGGTGGTAAGTATGTGGCCATCTTTACTGACAAAAAAACCACTGCCCATTTTAAGAAGTCTTTTCGTTTTGCCATCTACTAGATTCTGCCTAGTTGCTTTTACACGAACAAGAGAATCTTCGTATTTTTTAAATAGTTCTTGTACTCTTAATTGAGACGATAGATAATTTTGCTCACCAAAAACTTGGTTACCAAATGAGAAAAAAAGAAGGAACGAAATAAATTTCGTCCTAGAGAATGATCGCATTAAATTAAAAAGTAAATGGCACTACAGAATCGTCTGAAAAATCAGTTTCTGAACTCAGTATACGATACTGAAAAGATGATTGAAGCGAGGAAGCGAAAAAATTCTGTTCTGCAAACGCTTCCAGTGCAGTTTCTGGCATTTTATCAAAAGAAGGAGAAGCGACTGAAGTTAGACTTAATTCAACTTTGGCTTTTTCTTGTTCGAGAAAATCTGTAGACAATCCTGATACGTGACTTGGAGTAGTGTTAATTGTATTGCTTGCAGTCCTATCATTTAATTCACCCGAAATAGCT
>JGI20154J14316_10004539_pt1:0-2500 | contig 10595 bp, 7 predicted proteins | sample COG_04_FD_14316 | JGI IMG/M metagenome (IMG submission 14316) | reverse complement strand
GATCCGCAAGCGGACCCGGTTTGGGCTGATCCCATTTCGCTCGCCGCTACTCAGGGAATCGAATTCTCTTTCTTTTCCTCCGCTTACTAAGATGTTTCAATTCAGCGGGTGTTGCTTTTATAGCCTATATATTCAGCCATAAATAACAGTCGATTAAGACTGCTGGGTTCTCCCATTCGGAAATCCCCGGGTCAAAGCGTGTTTGCCGCTACCCGAGGCTTATCGCAGCTAGCCACGTCCTTCATCGCCTGACATCGCCAAGGCATTCACCAATTGCCCTTAATTCATTTGATTCATAATTGAATCGCCGTTGGTATTTATTCCGGATGAGTGACGCTTGTGTCACCCATTAGACGTTAAACTGTCAAAGAACATAAAATGATAAAGTTCTACGCTTCATAATGGTGGGCCCAGGTGGACTTGAACCACCGACCCCCGCGTTATCAACACGGTGCTCTAACCAACTGAGCTATGAGCCCAAATTCCTGAAAGAATTTCGATTGGTGGAGCCGATCGGGATCGAACCGACGACCTCCTGAATGCAAATCAGGCGCTCTTCCAACTGAGCTACGGCCCCAATATAATGCGAGCCAATCGTCCTATCGTTCGAACAGGATTGAAGCGAAGAACAAATTATTGTTCTTCAAAAACTATTTTGTGTAATTTATATAAACGGGTCATCCAATCTTGAATCTATATAACAAGATTCAATCGACCTGATTATCCATAAAGGATAATCTAGCTCCATAGAAAGGAGGTGATCCAGCCGCAGGTTCCCCTACGGCTACCTTGTTACGACTTCATCCCAATCACCAGCCCCACCTTAGGATACTGCTTCCTTGCGGTTGGCTCATATACTTCGGGCAGAACCGGCTTTCATGATGTGACGGGCGGTGTGTACAAGGCCCGGGAACGTATTCACGGCGTCGTTGCTGATACGCCATTACTAGCGATTCCAACTTCATGGAGTCGAGTTGCAGACTCCAATCCGAACTGGGCCTGGCTTTATGGATTGGCTCAACCTCGCGGTATTGCATCCCATTGTACCAGGCATTGTAGCACGTGTGCAGCCCTGGTCGTAAGGGCCATACTGACTTGACGTCGTCCCCACCTTCCCACCTCTACACGAGGTTTGTCTTCCTAGAGTCCCCGGCATTACCCGCTGGCAACTAGGAACGAGGGTTGCGCTCGTTGCCGGACTTAACCGAACATCTCACGACACGAGCTGACGACAGCCATGCAGCACCTGTGCACTGTCCAGCCGAACTGACGTAATCCTTTCGGAAAACTATGACAGGCATGTCAAGACCAGGTAAGGTTCTTCGCGTTGCCTCGAATTAAGCCACATGCTCCACCGCTTGTGCGGGCCCCCGTCAATTCCTTTGAGTTTTAGCCTTGCGGCCGTAGTCCTCAGGCGGCACACTTAACGCGTTAGCTTGAGCTCCGAAGGGGTCGAATCCTCCGAAACTTAGTGTGCAACGTTTACGGCATGGACTACAGGGGTATCTAATCCCTTTCGCTACCCATGCTTTCGTGATTGAGCGTCAGTACTCGTCCAGATAGTCGCCTTCGCCACTGGTGTTCCTCCAAATATCTACGCATTTCACCGCTACACTTGGAATTCCACTATCCTCTCCGAGACTCTAGCCAAGTAGTTTCAGGCGCAGTTCCGGGGTTAAGCCCCGGGATTTCACACCTGACATACTTGGCCACCTACTCACCCTTTACGCCCAGTGAATCCGAGTAACGCTCGAGGTCTCCGTATTACCGCGGCTGCTGGCACGGAGTTAGCCACCTCTTCCTCTTTGGGTTAACTCATGATAGGCTATGAACCTACTTGTTGTTCCCCAATGACAGGAGTTTACGACCCTAAGGCCTTCATCCTCCACGCGGCATTGCATCATCAGGCTTTCGCCCATTGTGAATGATTCGAAACTGCTGCCACCCGTAGGTGTCCGGGCCGTGTCTCAGTCCCGGTGTGGCTGATCATCCTCTCAGACCAGCTACCCGTCTTAGCCTTGGTAAGCCGTTACCTTACCAACAAGCTGATAGGCCGCGAGCCCATCCTAAAGCGCCATTACAAGCTTTAGCTACTTCTCCATGCGAAGAAGAGCCACATGCGGCATTAATCCATCTTTCGACAGGCTGTTCCGCACTTTAGGGCAGGTTGCTCACGTGTTACGCACCCGTTCGCCACTTTCCACAAATCCGAAGATTTGCTTTTCGTTCGACTTGCATGTCTTAACCATGCCGCCAGCGTTCACTCTGAGCCAGGATCAAACTCTCCAAAAGAGAGTTGTGCAAATGCATGCACAGGCTTGAGTCATTGCTGACTCGGTATTCAAAAAAATTGACTGGTGACCCGTTTATATAGATCACACAAAATAACTTTCAAAGAACAAACCCTCGGAAAATGAGGGAAAGATTTCCAACACATCGGAAAGAGGTCCCTCCGTCAAGTAATTTCGTTTTTTTTTCTAAATTAAATTTATCAGGTGCT
>JGI20154J14316_10004537_pt1 | contig 10595 bp, 9 predicted proteins | sample COG_04_FD_14316 | JGI IMG/M metagenome (IMG submission 14316) | reverse complement strand
CGCAATGGCCAACTCGCGTCCGAAATTACTGGTCGAGTTCTTGGCACCTTCTATCAATTTATCCAGCTCAATCTGGCGGGCTCTCGAATCGGACATCGCTTTCTCAGCCAGTCTCTTCTGTAGATCCGCGTTATCGCGCTCAGACTTCACCTCTATCTCAAGTTTTCGCAGTCTCTCTTTCTCGGCGTCCGACATTTCCTTGGAGGCTGCGGATGCGGCAGCAGCCTCTTTTCTGAGACGTTCCGCATACTCCTTCGCTGCCCTTGTTTGGGCGTTGGCTGCCTTTATTTGGGCAGCGACTGCCGCTCTCATCGCCTCCAGAGCTTTATCTGCCGCTTTTTTCGCATCCTCTATTTCTTTATCTGTCTTCTTTTTCGCATCATCTATTCCTTTTTTCTGGCCCGCCTCTATTATTGATGAATTCTTAAAAAACGTGTACGTATCCTCCGCATCTTTCAGAGTTTTCTTGCTACTAACCACTCCATATCTGTATTTCTTGTCAGACTCCGTATTGGTTAGGGGGAAAGACAACGCATTCGTCCTGACCGCCACAGCGTTTACCAGGTTACGTGTCTTCACGTCGTCATTATTAAATTCTTTTATGTATTTCTCATATACATTTTTTGCACCACTGACTGTTGTCTGCTTCAGCACCTCGTCGTACCTCATTTTCTTATTCCTTTTTTCTGTTTCCCCTGTTTCACTATTGAAATCCAGAGCACTCACGTCATTCGCATAATCCAGTATCAGTTGTTTCTCATACTGGGCAGATTGTGTCTTATACTGGTCAGCAAGCTTCCGTGCTTCGTCTCGTTCGGTCTCGAGTTCCTTAGCCCACTCACTCTTCTTAGGCGTGAATACTGCAGTTGCTGTTTTCGCTATTGGTTGAAACACTTCTTTATTCACTACTTTAGCTGCTGTAGTTATTGGTTTAACCACTGCGTTATTCACTGCTTTAGCTGTTGGTTGAACCACTGCTGTATTCACTGCTTTAGCTGATTTAGATGCTACGTTAGATACTGCTTTAGCTGGTTGAGATACTACGTTAGATACTGCTTTAGCTGGTTGAGATGCTACTTTAGATACTGATTTAGCTGTCTTACTGAACACGTTTCCCCCCTTCTTGTCCTCCTTCTTCTTCTCCTTCTTCTTCTTCTTCTTCTTCTTCTTCTTGTCCTTGTCCTTCTTCTTACCTTCACGAATTACACCATATTCGAAATACATACCAAGTGTATATATCAGAGCCACGAATAGCAGAAACCATCTAAAGTGAGTCATTGACACTAACCCAACAACGTCGTTTTTTTTCATAATTCTTATACTATAGTTATAAAAAAATGTACACAGCAACACTTAGTCTCTTCCCACCACGCCACCCACAGTAGTTTGGGCAACCACAACAGTTGGTTCGTTGTCCTCCATCACATTTTTCAAGTATACGTTCGACTGATGAACCCCGTATTGGTTTCTTATATTAGATGTTCCTGACGGTTTGCCATCTCGTCTTCCGGTAGCGGTTGACGGCGTACCGTGATGTCTAATAACAGGAGAGGGCTGCGAAGAATACTTGAACGCCCCAGACTGAAGCCCAGACTCCAAGACTCGTTGCGAAGAAATCGCCTGACTCAGCCGATTTTCTTCCTGGCGCGTTTGCGACTCGTTTACCAACTTCGCTTGAAGTTGTCGCAGAGACTGCGTTCGCTCAGCCGTCAGCTCTTGTAGTCTCTTTCGCTTTAGCTCCTCCATTCTCTTCCGCTCCCTCCTCTCCTCATCCATCTTTTTGCGCACTGCCGCCTCCTTCATCTGTATTCGCTGCCGCCGCATCTCGTCCTGGCGTCTTCTTCTTTCTATCATTTTATCCTTCTCGCTTTTACATCGCTTGACCTCTTTATTCCGAACGGCGTCAATTTTGTCTCTTGTCTCGAAAAGCGTCTCCTCCACAGCTATTCGTTGTTTACGTTCCCGTGCAAGTCGTTCGCGAAAGTTGGCCTCTTGGTTCCGGGTCCGTCTCTGTTCAACAAGCAGCCGGGTTCGCTCCGCTTTGACCTTATTCTCTGCTTCTTTTATTAATCTCGCGGACTCCTCCCGTTCTCTCTTTGTTGTATCCATTGCTTTGCTACGTTCCTTCCTGGCATCGTTCAGTTTTCTCTCTGCGGTCTTTCGTCGCCTTTCCTCATCTATTCTCTTACTTTCGGCGTTCCTCTCGGCGGTTTTATATTTGTCGCAATTTTCTGTTTTTCCTTTGAAAAAATTGGCAGGCGCCTTAGACGCCTTCTTCGTCGCCTTTTTTGCCTTCTCGAACAACTTCACCCCTTCACGCAATGGTTTATGCTGGAAATACATACCAAGTAGATACAATACACCCATGGATAGAATCAACCACATAAAGGGACCTGATGACATGGAGTCAACAAAACCATTTTTTTTCATAATTCTTATACTATAGCTATAAAAAATACATGGAGGGTATTTCTCGTGCGGCCCTTAATATTGACGACATTTGAACATATCTTACTATCTACATATCCAACGGTTGATTATCGAAACGGCATCTCGGCCCATGCCTTGGGGGACGTCGAGAGGGTATGCGGAGATACAATGGCACCATATTCCACATCGTGGTGATAACGAAGACGATACGCCCAGGCAACAGTTTGAGTTCTCCAGTTGGCCTTCTCCTGGTCAAACTCCTGGTTGCCGTCCAGCGCCAATACTGGTTCCTGGTGTCTCATCATGTCCTCGTGGTACTCGTGACAAGACTTCAAATAATCAAGCGCAATCGAGTCCTCCCCGTCACGAGACCGCTTGTTCACTCGCTGATGGCAAATCTCCGGCTCTGTTTTCACGTACACATACCCCGAAATGGGGTAGTCCTCCACAAAGGTGTCGAACCACCGCTGGTAGATTTGGTAGTCCACCTCCTCGATGTTTCCAACGTCATACAACATCTTGGCGAATACATGTTTGTCGGTATACAGACTGCGCTCAGTCACGATGATCGCCCCCGGATTCTCGTCCACCGCCTTCTTAAGGATCGCCAGTCGGGAGATGTAAGCCATTATCTGAAACGAAAACGCGTATTTTTTCTGGTCGCCGTAAAATTTTTCGAGCATCGTGGTGCCGTGTTCGTCTTGGATAGTGGCCCAGTCATCTACCGGCTCTTGGAGAAACACCCAGTTGTTTTTTTCGTCGTGTTGTTGTATTTCTTCACTGAGATACCGTAACAAGGTGGATTTCCCCGANCCAATGTTTCCCTCGACAGATATGATGAATGGCTTGGGCATTATGTAGTTAGTCTACATAATTATCGGCAAATTTAACGGCTTCATTTTTTCCGTAAATTCCGCCTTTCCGCCTTTTCCACCTTTTCCACCTTTTCCACCTTTGGAAAAGGTGGAGCCAAACCCGCACAGGAGGGGTTCGGGGACTGGTCCCTGAGAGGGGTTCGGGGTGTCCCCGATGGGGTTCGGGGACCAGTCCCCGAGCTAATTCCCAAAAAAATGAAGACGTACACGAAAAGCAGGTTAAACAAAGAACAACAATCACTATATCTATCTCTATCTCTACATTCTGCCATGGATCTTCAACAACGAAAACTAACCAAAAGCGAATGGGACTCGATTGAGAAACCCATCCCCCCAGGGGAAATCGAGGTATTGAACCTGATAACGCAGGGATACGCCGACGTAAACATTCGATACAACAAAAACAACACGCTGCTTTCCTTCCTAAAAATAGAAACCTCCGACGCCCTCGAGGACTACCTGTTTCAGAAATACTTCCTCGCAACCGTCACCCATCTCACAAAAAAATATGACGTCCCCGAGCTACACGCATACAAACCCAGCACAAAATCAAAAAACACTCTAAAAAAAGCACTCATTATCCGCACACAGCGGTTTACGCCCGAACTGATCGAAAAGGAAGACATCTACGAAAACACGCTCATGACATGCGTGTCCCAGATGCTCGAGACCAAATCGAATGCGCGAAACGGCGAAGCGTGGACCAAGCATTATTATACGCTCTACAAATTGACGAAAAACCACATCACGCCCAACAAGCACGTGAGCGACATCGTGAAAATCGTCCTGGACAAATACGAGGAGGAGGTGTCTCTGGTACATATCATCAAACACTCCGCGGAATATGTCGAGCAGAATCAGACGCTGCTCAAATACAACGACATGTCCTTGTTCGAACACCAGAAGCGTGTGTTTACCGCAGCAAAGGACGTCAACCCCAAGCTTATCTTGTATACGGCCCCCACCGGCACCGGAAAGACGCTGACGCCGCTGGGACTTCTGTCCAACCACCGGGTCATCTTCGTGTGTGCTGCGCGCCACGTCGGACTGGCTCTCGCCAAGGCAGCAATCAATATTCAGAACAAGGTGGCGTTCGCATTCGGGTGCGACACAGCAGACGAGATTCGGCTTCACTACTTTGCCGCGAAAGACTATACGAAAAACAACCGCAGCGGGGGGATATGGAAGGTCGACAATTCGGTGGGAAACAAAGTTGAGCTCATGATCTGCGACGTCAAGTCCTATTTGCCCGCCATGTATTACATGTTGGCATTCAACGACAAACATAATATTGTCACCTACTGGGACGAACCCACCATCACGTTGGACTACGACGAACACGATTGTCACGCAACCATCCAGAGAAACTGGAAGGAGAATCTCATTCCCAACATGGTGCTGTCTTCTGCCACGCTTCCCAAGATGCATGAGTTGACGAACACGGTCTCTGATTTCAAGGCGAAGTTCGCGGGACCGGAAACAACGGTGTATAATATCACAAGCTACGAGTGTCGGAAATCGGTGCCCCTCGTAAACAAACATGGTTACGTGGTGTCTCCCCACAATATGGCGACGGATCACGAAAGACTACAGGAAATAGTCACCCATTGTGAAGAGAACCCCACGTTGATGCGCTACTTTGACCTGGACGATATTTCCAGCTGTATTGTCGCGGCGCACGAAAAGAACTACAGCCACAAGAGACTGGACCGATTCTTCGTCTCCCTTGACGATGTCACGCTCATGAACATCAAGAAATATTACCTACACATGCTGAAGGGAGTCAGTGCGGGTGTCTGGGGAGGGTTGTATCTCACTTTGCGCGAGTCGCGAAAGAAGGTTAGTATCGACCCCCCACAGAATGTTTCGAAGTTCAGAAAAATCAAGAGCCTTGACTCCGCAAACGTGTTCGGTGCGCCACACCAAGGCGAGAGTATCACAAGAACGAAAAGCGAAGTTGCGTTGAAAAAAACAAGTGCTCCCGACCTGTTTGGAACATTCGTTTCCACGAAGGACGCTCACACTCTCACCGACGGACCCACCATTTACCTCAGCGACGAACCCGAGAAGATCGCCAAGTTCTGTATCCAACAAGCCAACATCCCGGAAACAGTGCTCGCCTCTCTGCTCAAATCCATTGACTTCAACAACACCGTGAACGAGAAGATTGAAAAGATCGAGCGAGACTTGGAGGACGCCATGCCCAAAGAGACTGGGGATGCTGCCCATACAAAGGGGGCGACCGAAAAGACAAAGAAGACCGACCGGCTTCTTGAAAACAACGGGTCGGTGGCCCAACTCAAGGCGAAGCTTGAGGCACACAAGAAGCTTATCAAACCCACCCAACTAAACGACACGTTTGTTCCCAACAAACAGGCGCATCTTGAAAAATGGGCGGCGGACAAGTCCATCCACGGAGCATTCACGTCGTCCATTACCGAAGAAACCATCGTTCGCATCATGTCGCTCAACGACGTGTCCAACAGCTGGAAGATCCTGCTTATGATGGGCATTGGCGTGTTTACGAGCCACAAAAGCATCGCCTATACGGAAATCATGAAACAGCTGGCAGACGAACAAAAGCTGTATCTCATTATTGCGTCAAGCGACTACGTATACGGAACCAACTACCAGTTCTGTCACGGATACATCAGCAAAAATATGGTGCTGACGCAGGAAAAGATTATTCAGGCAATTGGGCGTGTAGGACGCAATGGTCTACAGCAAAAGTATACTGTTCGGTTTCGCGACGACGAGCCACTCACCAAATTGTTCACCCGCGAAGACAACCGACCCGAGGTTGTTAACATGAACAGACTGTTCTCCAGCGATGAATGAATAGGCGGTTGAGGACCCGTTCATGTAAGTATTTGAATTTGTAACATCATAATTTGTATTTTTTATGATGTTATGTGAGGATTATGACCCTGAATATACTCTGACTGTTTATGATGACTTTATTTTCGGTATATGTAGGTATTGGGTTGTTTTTTTGAATATGGTATGGTATGGTATGATATGATATGTAAATTAGACAGAGGGAGTCGCAGCGGCAGCGGCGGCACCAGCCTTGGCGAAGTGAGGACTCATGTAACGCTGGAGGTTGAAGTAGGTGAGGGTCTCGTCCTTGCCAACCTTGAGAAGACCAGAGAGCTTGGTATCGGGGTTAATCTGGCGGCCGTTCGCCTTGTCCTGAAGGTTGTGTTCGCGGATATACTTGTTGATATCACGAGTCACGTCAGTGCGGGCCATCTCGGTGCCAGTGGGCTTGGAGAGGAACTTGGCGAGCTCGTCGCTGATGCGAGTGGGCTTGACGAAGCCGCTGGGGGAGCGGGTGCTGGCCTTGCGCTTGCGCTTGGAGTTGGCCTTCTGGGCAACAGTCAGGGTGCGGGTCCACTTCTTCTCGAGAGCGCGATACTCGGTCTTGAGGGAGGTGAGGAGAGCACTCACCTGCTGAAGCTTGGTGAGGAACTCGCCAGACTGGGCAATAAGTCCACCGTCAATCTCGGGGACGGCGGGGGCAGCCTCCTCGGTGGCAGGTGCGGCGGCGTCAGCGGTAGCCTTGGCAGCAGCCTTGGGGGCGTTAGGGGGGATGGGGGCGGCCTCGGCCTTGGCAGCCTTCTTGGCGGGGGCCTTAGCAGGTGCCTTAGCGGCGGGGGTCTCGGTCTCGGTCTTAGTCGTCTTGGCTCTTACCATCTTATAATGTATACTAACATTTACTTTTTAAGCGGTTTAACGCATTAGTATATATTATAAAAAGTATACCATGGGTCGTCTAAGATTCCTAAACGTATATGAAGGATTCGTACAGCCATGGCATTGTGGACGCGGCATTCCTATTCACCAAGGTTAATGTTCCCAACACGTAGTATGCTCCTAAAGCTTTGTTCTCGTCGTTCGTTCCAGAATACACTAATTTCTCTAAAACACGCAAAACCATCTGTCGCTGATTATCGAACGTTGACTCTTGCTCGGATATGAACAAATCAGCATACCTCAATTCTCTAAATGGGTCGCCATGCGGCGGACAAATCTGCCTTCGCATCTGTAGTGGGATGTTTGCCCGATAATTCCATATTTCTGTTAATTCTCGAATCAGCTTTCGCATGTGTCGAACGTCCAAACTCATAAACCAGTCGGATGTCGTATAATGCCCCATTCCATCTATCGCGTGAAACAGGTCTCTACATCTTGTTTCTGTGTCCTTTTCTGCAGCAGGCTGAGAGTCGTCTTCGATCACGATATTGACTGGCATATGTAACATCTTCCCCATTCGAATCAGCTTCTTCATGTTCAAAATCACGTCCGCTGGTATCGGTTTTCGGTTGTAGGGGTTCCGTGTTTCTTTGTGATAAAATATCTTCTTGTTCAGATTGAAGAGAGAAACCATGTCGAATCCGTAAACAAACCCATCCGCATCCTTAAAGCTGTAAAATTGGTTATGTGGTATTTCCTTAACTGGGTCCATCGTAAGAAAATCAGTGTCGTTCACACATAGGTCTCTGTTTTTATAAGCAGGGCCATGACATCGTTCGTATACTCTCCATAGATGTCCTCTGATCACTTTCTGGAGAGAAGAAGCATACCTCGAGAGAACCAAATAGTGGTAGATCCGCGAAAATAGTTCGTTCTTGTTCCCCGATTGTTTAAGTTTGTAGTGTTTCACGAAAGACTTCAGTTGCTCGCGGTTATAGTTGTATTGACTCAACAAATGGATGGTCTCTGTGGTTGGAATCGTAATTTCACTTGATGCGATTTTTTTTAGTTTTGTGTTTGCTTCTTTACTGGGTAAAGGGATGGCTTTACATATACAATTCATATATTCTTCTATCTGTTTGTACATGGATATGTTATATATACTTGAATAAAATCTTTATCTGAATATCCAAGTATATATATTCTCGTGGTGATCCCAAATAGCGGTATTCACACACACATGTCCTTGTCGATAATCGTGCTCTTGGCAATGTGCTTGATGATCTTTCCGAAATCACGTCGTTCTGCCATTTCGTTGGCCGGACCCATCGCCTGAACCATCATCTTCAAGTAAATGTCGTTATTCTTGTTATCATACTGGTCGTATCCAGGGTTTTCCCTCTGCCAGTCGTCGAACAGCATAATGTTCTTGTTGGACAAGTCCTTAATTGCCCTTTTGAGTTTGTCTTGGTTCGAATTGTCCTTTTGCCATTTGTCCTTGTCTTTGATATGAAGTGTTTCTCTCTTTAGATCGCTACAGTGAATAGGTCGCTTGGTTACCTCCAGGTCGCTCAGACCCTTGACGAACATACGCGAAATGCCTTCGGCATAGCCCAGTTCCCCCACGCTCTCCAGGTCTCGCAACGACAATTTCAACGAGTTCACAAAATCAGTGATGTTCATGGCATCCTTACAGGTCTCGTTCAGGAAGAAGTTCAGGTTGAATTGATTGTTGTTTGTTGTGGTGATACATTGGTTGTTGTTGTTGATGGTATTTCCCTCTCGTACGACCTCCATCAGCCGGGTGTTCAACACATGGTTCTCTTGTTGCTGCTCTATGATGAGCTGCTTAAACTCTTGGTTTTGTTTCAGCAATTCCATCACAATATCAGGGCTCGCTGTAGGTTCAGATTCGCATGCGTCGTGGTCATGAATCGCAGATTGACAACCACTCTTCACATCACTGGTACACTTCTTTGTATGCTTCCACAATCCTGAGTCGGAACTGAAGATTTTACAGCACAGTTTACATGTGCGGATTTTTCCATTTCCATTATTTCCAAATAGTTCCATTTTATGTTTCCGTGTGCCACAGTGTTTTGTGTAGTCCTTTTTATCGACGGTTATGTAGTTACACTTTTTACATTCAAATGTGGTTCGGATTTTTTGCGGATTTTTTCGTTCCATTCTCCTTAATATTTGGAACGAAAAAAATCCGCTACTTTTGAACGCGAAAATGTATATCGTCACAACAAAATCATAAAATAATATGGAATTAGAGCGTTATGGTCACAACGCATATATTTTGATAGCTTTTTCCGAAAACTCTTTCGGGTACTCCAGAATTGGACATTTATTTTTGTCCATTTTTGAAATCTTGAAAATAGTTTTGGAAAAAATACCTCATTTCGTATAGGGACTCTTTTACAAATACATTAAGTATTTGGCTTAAAGAACGCACCACTGATTAGTCGTTGAAAAATGAAACGTTGTGGCAGCGAGCTGGTATCCTCCGTTGTGTGTCTACAAGAAACACCTGGAAGTGCGGATGACTCAATGGACATAGTCTAATCTAAGGATAATTAGACACAATCACCTCCGTTGTAGTGGATCCTGGATTCTTCGAGTTGATGGCTCGTCTGGCAACAATGTCATCGCACTGACAGTCACTGAAGTTGGTTAACACTAAATCCACCCTTGCGTTGTTCATAAGGAATTGGATTTTTTTACTGTTTATCTTTTTTACGTGTTCAAACAACCGATTGTGGGTGTCTAAGTCAAACCCGTCCGCATTGTATTTTACAAACGACGTCGTGTTTTCCGGAGCATAGGGAGGGTCCAGGTAGACGAAGTCGCCCTTTTTGGTTGCCGCCATAGACTGGGCAAAGTCTTGGCATACAAACACCACAGGTTGTATCAAGTCGCTGATGTTACGGAGGTCGTCTTGTGTGACAATAGTGGGCGTCTTTTTATAGTGGCCATATGGAACATTGAACCCCTTCGGTCCCTCGCGATACATGCCCCGGAACCCGGTCTTGTTGAGAAACAGGAACATGGCCGCATGCTGAGCGGACGGGGGTGCCGAATCCAGCACGAACTCGTTGAACTGTTGTCTGACCCAGAAGTAATAGCTTTCCTTGGAGCTTTGCGCCTCTTCAAGAGTGGATGGTTTGCGGTTGACAACGTTGCCGGTCAGTGAATCGTACGCTTCCACATGCTTGGATATACAGTCATACACCTCCGCGTGATTTTTTTGGATAGCATTGTATACGTTGATGAGTCCCTTGTTTGTATCGCTTGCGTATATTTTTTTTTTGATCTTCAGTTTTCCTTCTTTTTGGAACGTGAGTGCTGCCAACAGAACGCTGCCTCCGCCCAGAAAGATTTCGTGGTAGTTGTTCATGGTCGCNGGGAACTTGGCCATGACCGCCTCCAGTATCTGGGTTTTGCCGCCCACCCATTTCAAACAGGGTTTCTGAACGGTTATTTTGGTATTGTTGGTATTGTTGGTATTGTTGGTATCGTTGGTATCGTTGGTATCGTTTGTCATTGACATGTTGTTCTTTTAGTAGGGATTGGTTGATTCTGTTTAGA
>JGI20154J14316_10004531_pt1 | contig 10607 bp, 8 predicted proteins | sample COG_04_FD_14316 | JGI IMG/M metagenome (IMG submission 14316) | reverse complement strand
GTCTAGGCTATATCGATGCTGTTTATGATGATTATGACGGCGTCACAGATGGGCGCCCCGCCAGTGCCGGTGGAATAGGGATAATCGATGCCACTGGTAACCGAGCCGTGATGGCGCCGAAATGGTCCTTTAATGCTGCTATTATTCATGAGCTTCCTCTTGAAGGGGGCATGTTGAATACACGGCTAGATTATAACTATCTTGATGAGTTTTATACCGGTGAAAATGGCGAGGTAAACTCTAAAGATTATCTGAACCCCTCCCGTGGATTGGTCAATGCAAGCATCTCCTATATTACAACCGATGATCGCTGGACGATTACACTATGGGGTAAAAATCTGGCGGACGAGGTCAGTCCTGTCAACAGACGTTATCACAATTCAGCCGGGCAGTCCTCTGTGAAAGAACACTTTATCCAACCAAGATCTACCAATGTGAGTGTTAGCTATCGTTTTGGAGGCAGATAGTAAACTCCTTTGACTTAGAAAAGTTACGCTCTAAATTTAACCATCACCGTATTTTAACTAATTTGCGGTGATGGTCCACGGTTATTACCAGCGTGTTTATGGTGAGTGTGGTTAATAGCAAGCGTAGACTAACAAAGGTAATTACTGATGGGGATAAATCGACGATGACGTTGGAGAAAAGTTCAATTTCAATTACTAATAAATACAGTAATGTCAGTGCTAGAAGTTATGCTTTGTTGTTACTCATGACTGTCTATAGCGCCAATTTTATTGATCGGCAATTACTTTCGATTTTACAAGAACCAATCAAGATTGAACTAAACTTGTCTGATGGGCAGCTAGGAGTGTTAACGGGTGTTAGCTTTGCATTCTTTTACGTCCTCGCCGGTATACCTATTGCTCGATATGCAGACCGCGGTAATCGGCGCAATGTTATAGCTTACTCTGTTGGAGTTTGGAGTTTGATGACTGCTGTGAGTGGCGCAGCATTAAATTATTTTCATCTTCTTTTAGCTAGGATAGGCGTTGGCATTGGCGAGGCTGGATGCAGTCCGCCCGCGCACTCGATTATTTCTGATATTTTTCCTCCAAAAAAGAGAGCGAGTGCAATAGCATTTTATTCAATGGGCGTGAATATTGGCATCTTGTTTGGATTTTTATTTGGTGGTTGGTTAAATGAATATTTTGGTTGGCGAGTCGCCTTTGTCGTAGTTGGTTTGCCGGGAATTTTATTAGCGGTATTGGTTAGAACTACCTTAGCTGAACCTATACGTGGGCACCATGAAGATAAAAAGCTCGCCTCCAGTCGCGTGTCCTTTATTGATGTTCTGTCGTTATTGTGGAGTCGATTGTCGTTTCGGCACATGTGCTTTGCTGCATCTCTAAGTGCCTTTGCAGGTAATAGCAGTAATAGTTGGACAGCTTCTTTTATGATGCGTAGTCATGGTATGAGCAGTGGTGAACTGGGCACTTGGTTGGCTATGATTGTTGGCCTAGGGGGTGCTATTGGAGTGCTCGGTGGAGGCCTACTAGCGGATAAACTAGCGTCTCGAGATAGACGGTGGTATCTGTGGTTACCAGCAATAGCAAATCTTGCTTGCGTTCCTTTTTTGGTTGCAGTTTATAGTGTCGACAATGCCTATACGGCATTACTATTGTCGGTTATTCCTGGGCTGCTATTTAACGTCTATTTAGGAACGACTATTGCCACGACACAATCTTTGGTAGGCCTAAGAATGCGGGCTACTGCCTCGGCTATTTTGATGCTCATTGCCAATATTATTGGCCTTGGACTGGGCCCTTTATCGGTAGGTATATTAAGTGATTATCTCTTACCGAGTTATGGCACAGACTCGCTTAAACAGGCAATGTTAATACTCCTACCCTTTTTTATGTGTTGGTCTTCCTTGCACTTTTATCGGGGCTCAATCGACTTAGAACACGATCTAGATGCAGCCCCTGACTAGTGAAAGAGGACGCAGATCATTTTATCATGATGCTGTGTTAGTGCGGATTTACGCTGTTAAAGTGGACAGGTAACGCGGTCCAGTAAGTAAATATTTTGTCTAAGGTTGATAATGTGATTTTATATAATACTGAAACCATAAAATATTATAACGACGTCGGTGCTTGGGCTGATATCAGTTTAATTGATCTTTTCAAGGATAATGTAAGGAAGTATGAAGGTGAGATTAGCCTGATTGACCCTATTAACAAGCAGCAGATAGTAGGATTCAAGCCTGATCGAATTACATATAGCCAGCTGGAGAACCGAGTAGATGTGCTGGCAACAAACCTTATTAAAGTAGGTATAAAAAAAGATGATGTCGTGGTCGTTCAACTGCCTAATATCATCGAATTGGTAATTGCTTATCTTGCGATAACTAGTGCTGGGGCAATTATCAGCCCGGTACCAATGCAGTGGCAACGCAACGAATTATCACATGTCATGAAACAAACCGACGCAAAAATGTTTATCGGTATGGATGTATTCAAGAGTTATCATTTGATGGATGTTGTTCGCCAATTACAATCAGAAATCGCTTGTCTTAAATATATAGTTTCCTTAGACGAACTTCGTCGTATGACGAGGGGAGAGGCAGATATAATTAGCTTGCAGGCATTAAGACCTCAGGCCAACGAGGTTTTTACGATTCAGTGGACCTCTGGCACTGAGGCACAAGCCAAAGCTTGCCCCTTAACCCATAACAATCAAATTTTTCAGGGGCGATGCTACCAACATTTAGGTGTGCAGAAAAGAAGCAAAATTCTTTGCCTGCCGCCGCTTGTTAATGCGTCCGGCATGAGCGCTTTTTTTATTCCATGGCTACTATCAGCGGGGAGTTTAATATTACACCACCCCTTTGATTTAGATATCGTTGTTCAGCAAGTGACGGCAGAAAAGATTAATTATTTTGGTATGGTCCCTGCCATGTTAAATATGCTTCTTAAATATCCTAGTAGTGAAAATCTAGATTTAAGCTCAGTGAATTTAATCGTTACTGGTTCGGCTTCTCCATCAGGCTGGTCTATAAAGGAGTTTAAACAGCGTTGGGGTATGGATATTTGTACTATTTACGGCATGAACGAGGGGGCTGTATTTGCATCGATGATCGACTTAGACGGCATACCGTCAGAAAACAGGTCTGGCCTTTATCCGTGGTGGGGAAAAAAAGGTACTGCCTGGCCCAGTGAAATCACTAATCAATCGCTGTCAGCAATTGAATCTAAACTTGTTGATGACAATGACGAGGAGGTTATCGGTAATGGTGATATTGGCGAACTAAAAGTAAAAGGTCCGGGTATTTTCTCGGGTTATTATAAGAGACCGGATTTGAATAACAAGGTTTTTGACGATGATGGCTTTATGAAAACAGGAGATATCTTCAAAATTATAGAGGATAAATACCTAATTTTTTTTGATAGAAGTAAAGATATTATTGTTCGCGGTGGAGTTAATATTAGCGCTCAAGAGGTCGAAAATGCGGTATTAAGGCATCCGGACATTACTGATACTGCAGCTGTGCCAATGCAGGACAACAAGTTGGGTGAGAAAGTCTGTATTTACATTGTTACTAGATCTGGGAAGTCGATCCGTTTGGATGATGTTTTGTTATTTTTAAGATCATCCGAAATTGCTATTTATAAGTACCCAGAAAAAGTCGTGATTGTTGACGAAATTCCACGAACACCGACGGGTAAAATAAACAAGAGTATATTGAAGAAAAGAATATCCAAAGCTTAGTAAATAGAACTCAATATTAATTAGTGGTTTTTGGGTAGTGAAACACACTAATCTTTTGGGGGTTGAGCCTAATTGGAAAGGGTTGTTAAAAAGTATTATGAATTTTGAATTTTCTGGAGATCAGTTGTCTTTTCGAGATTATGTCCGTCAATTTTTGGCGGATCAGTGCCCATTATCCTTGGTGCGTGATATTTTTGAAACGGACAAAATGTACGCTGATAATTTGTGGCAACAAATAACAAAGCTGGGTTGGACCGCTGTTACTATACCGGAAGAGTATGGAGGTTTGGGCCTAGGGCAACTAGAGCTTTGTATTATCGCCGAGCAATTAGGTCGGGTGTTAGCGCCTATCCCATTTTCTAGTAGTGTATATTTGGCAACAGATTTACTAAATAACTTTGGTACGAAAAGGTTAAAAGAGCGATATTTGCCACAGTTTGCGAAACAGGGATTAATTGGTACTGTCGCTATAGGGGAGCACACGGGTCAGTTTATCCCGGGGGCAAATAGCCTTCTTGATACCTATGTTGATAATGGAAAAGTATACGGTTGTAAACTGCCAGTTGCCGATGGCTTGATAGCAGATGTTGCCATAGTTATGGCAGCAAGCGCTAAAAATAGTAATTGTAATAAACTCTACTTAGTAGAGTTAAATCAGCAGTCAGTATTAAAAACCCCGTTAGCATGTATTGACCCTAGCCGAAACGCCGCGAAGATTAGTTTTTCAGGTGCTGAAGCAATGCCGCTTACCACATCTCAAAGTGCTGCAATTCAACTTCAAAATACTTATGAGCGTGCGGCAGTAGCCATTGCCTTTGAGCAGTTGGGTGGTGCTGAAGCCGCTTTTAATACTTCAAAGGATTATGCCCTGCAGCGATATACGTTTGGTCGTGTTATAGCGAGCTATCAGGGTATGAGGAATAAATTAGTTGATATTTATACAGATATTACTCTGGCGCGTGGCAATTGTTACTTTGGTGCCTGGGCCGCAAGTGTTGATGACGATGAACTTCCGTTAGCGGCGGCAGCCGCAAGAATCAGTTCTAGTAAGGCTTACTATCATGCTAGTAAAGAAAATATCCAAATACATGGTGGTATGGGGTACACCTGGAAAATGGATTGCCACTTCCATTATCGTCGAGCTAAATGGTTGGCCGTATTGTTTGGCAGCGAACGCTATTGGAAAAACCATCTTGTCAATCAACTATCTAACAAGGTTATTGATTCAAGGGAAAGGTAACCAAGACTTATCATCTTGGCGCGCTGCAACATTTAAATATTATTTTAAGAGGGGCATGCTATGGATTTTAACGACACTGCGCAAGAGGCTATATTTAGAGGAGAGGCTCGTGCATGGCTTGCACTCAATGCACCTCTCGTAAGAGACGATACTGTTAGCGATTTACAGTGGGCGAAAAGATGGGAGAAAAATAAGTTTGATGGAGGTTGGTCCTGCATACATTGGCCAAAAGAATACGGCGGTAAAAACTCGACGATGGTTGAGCAAATTATTTTTACCCAAGAAGAATCTCAATACGCAGTGTTACAAAATTACCCTTGCTTTAATTTCGGGCAGGCCATGGTTGCACCGGTTTTGATGGCTTTTGGTACAGAGGAACAGAAGCGTCGCTATTTGCCAAAAATTGCAAGCGGCGAGGAAGTCTGGTGTCAATTGTTTAGCGAATCATGCAGTGGCTCCGATTTAGCGGCGATGCGCACTAAAGCAGTTAAAAACAAGGATAACTGGATTATTAATGGACAAAAAATATGGAGCTCTTTTGCGCACTATAGTGACTTAGGGTTAATGATTGCTCGGACTGATGCGAGTCTACCGAAGCATAAAGGTTTAAGCTGTTTTGTGGTAGAAATGGATGCACCTGGGATAACGTTGCAGCCCATACGCGATATGACTGGGAGTGCAGACTTTAACGAAGAGCTGTTTACTGATTTACATGTTACCGATACACAGCGTCTTGGTGATATCGGAGAAGGATGGAAGATTACCGTGGCGACCTTAATGAATGAGCGGGCGAGTTTGAGAGGTAGAAAGCGGGCAGAAGATGTGGACCTTTTATTGGCACTGGCAAATCAAGTTAAAATTGACGGCGAAGCCGCCATTAACAATGCAGCAGTTAGAGATAAAGTAGCTGATTGGTGGTGCAAGTCAAGTGGACTTTACTATAACGGATTGCGTTCATTAACAGCGCAGTCAAAGGGGACTGATCCGGGTCCTGAAGAGTCGATTGTAAAAATGGTGAAGCAACCCATGGTGCAGGATATCTATGCATTTTGTTTAGAACTAATGGAAGGCCATGGTGCAATCACATCGTCAGATGGCACTATTCAAAAAGATATTTTCCATGCTGAGTTTATGGCATCCCCTGGAATGAGAATTGCTGGGGGCACTGACGAGATTTTGGCGAACATTATTGCTGATCGTGTGTTACATCTCCCCTCAGATCTAAGAGTGGATAAAAGGGGTCCTTTTAATGAAATCCCGAGCAAATTTTGAGAGTGTAGAGCTTATTCGACAAATTCAACCCCAATTTTTCATTTTTGAGGTAGTGAGCAATGACTAAACAATTACTAGAAAGTTTTGATAATGGCGTGGCTACGTTGACTATGAATCGCCCGCAAGATCGCAACGCTATGACGGCGGTGATGATGAATGCAATGGCAGAGGCGGTTGTACGATTAGCAAAAGATCCTAAAGTTAGATTACTAGTGCTTACTGGGTCAGGTAATACTTTTTGCGTGGGGGGGGATGTAAAAGGTTTTGTTGACGAGACTGGTGCTATCGCTGCCGAGCATGATTCGGTTGAGTTATTACGGGAACGAACGCGTATTAGCGAACTTTTATATACGATGCCGAAACCCACGCTAGCCATTATTCCGGGCGCCTGCGCGGGGGCTGGTTTGTCGTTGGCACTGGCCTGTGACATGAGGATGGTGGTCGATACGGCTAAAATAACTACTGCTTTTACTCGCATTGGAACCTCGGGAGATTTTGGTGGCGCCTGGTTTTTGACTCACATGGTTGGGGCAGCCAAGGCGAGAGAACTGTATTTCACCGCCGATGTCATTCTAGGAAAGCAAGCCTATCAACTTGGTCTGGCTAACAGGTTAGTTACAGTCGAGACCTTAGAGCAAGAGTCAAAGAAATATATTGAGTCCTTAGCTAATCTGCCAACAATTGCCATTGGTTATATTAAAAAAAATATCAATATGGCACAGCAGGGATCGCTAGCGCAGGTGTTAGATGTAGAGGCTGCTCATATGGTTTTAAGTACGATGACCGATGATCATAAGTCTGCAGCTCTTGCTTTCCTGGCGAAAAAACCACCGATCTTTGAGGGTTGTTAATGAGGAGCGTAAGATGATTGATCGAATCGATCGTGTTCAGATCGCTGTCAAGTCGATCGATAAAGCGGCAGCGACGTTTAATCGTTTACTCGGCGCAGAGGTAATTGATAGATCATATAGCCAGTACCTCAATGCTAGTCGCATAGTGATGGCTCTTGGAGAAAGCGAGATTGAACTGTGCCAAGCCGATGGGGCGGGTTATACGGCTGATTTCTTAACTACCAATGGTGAGGGATTGATGATTGCTGGACTGTGCTGCGCCAACCCCGATCAACTAAAAAATCGCTTACGAGCAATGAACTTTACACTCATAGAAGACGGTGATCAGTTTTATCTGCCAAGTAGCGAGCACTATGGTATGCCGCTTGTGATAACAGCCACGAAGTCACGTAATCGTATCGGCGCTGTGAGCTTTCTGTATGAAGTTACTCACAGCCTTTTCAGTGATTGGCGCAAAGTAGCGTCTCACTACGCCGGTGTATTTGATCTTGACCCCAATCGTTTTTCCTCTATTCAGAGTAAGTTATTCGGCTATGACGGCTGCCTAACATTGTTTGACCCACCTAATCGACTAGACCGTATAGAGCTGGCGCAGGTAGTAAATAATGAAGTCCCAATGGGACGTTGGACGCAGCGACGTGGAGATTCTCTCTATATGTGTTCCTGTGAGAGTCATGATATTAGAAATCTTGTTGAGCGGTTTTTAAGTGCGGGTGTGCGCTGGACTCCAAGGGGAAATAATAAGGAGTTAGAAGGTGATGGGTTTTGGTCCCATCCAGCAGATCTGCATGGCGTGTTATTGGGAGTTTCGCGCACAACCGTTGCGTGGGAGTTTTCTGGTCGCCCAGAATTTGTAGATCCGCCCGCGTTAAAAATTTAAGTATTTATGGTTAAGTGTTTTATTCCCTTTTAACGCTTCTATGAGTGGTAGATATATAAAGGTGTACTCTTTGAGTAACAAGGTAACCCTATAAATACGCTGTTTTCGATACTCATTGCGTATACAACGACGCAGAGAATAATCCCTTAACAAAAGTTTAATATTCATTTTTAAATATAGCATGTCATATTCTTTATGCTAATTTTAAAAACCCATTTTTGATAAGCATCAAGAACTTCCAACCACGATCTAGCCCTGATTTGACTGGATGGGGTATTGATCTATAAGTCGCAAACTGCAAAAAATTACATCTTCTTTTTACTATTACAAAAAATCATTTGATCTGAGTCACTCACGGTGAGACGGTTTTTGCTATTATAAGTACGCATATTGCGCGTGATCATTTTAGTCGTATTGCTCTATTCACAAAATATCGGATATCGTTATGCACCTAATGAAAAACATTAACTCTCTAGCTCTTTGCTTATTGGTCGTTACTTCTTGTGGCGGCGGCAGTGAGAAAATTGAAGTCACTCCGCCCCCAGTAGCAGTTGCCACCGGCCTATTAATTCCGGTTAGTGACAGCACCGTATTGCTGGACAGCATGCGTGCCGGATTTACTGAGATCGCTGCAGCTAACGCTGCGCGTATGGGCGGCCAGGTTTCGGAGACTACGTCAGCAGATACGAGCACCAACTTCACCACAACCTACACCCTAGAGGCTAATGTCGACGAGCATGATTTTGTTAAATATGATGGCGACCACCTATTTATAGCGCCCAGTCGAGGGATGGATTGCTGTTTTATACTTGAAGATGCATTAGCGCCTGAAATGGCAGTGGCCGACGAAATGCCTACTGAAAATGATGAGCGTAGTATTCGTATTTTAGCAACAGACCCCAGCGATGCCAGTGCCCTAGAAGTAAGTACTATAGCCTTAAGTGACAATCTGTCTGTAGAGGGTCTCTATGTAAACGACTCCCAACTTGTGGCTATAAGCAGCTCAGGCTGGTGGGGTGGCTATGGTGACTCCTTTACCCGCGTCGCCAACTGGGAATCACAAACAACTATTCTCAGCATTTATGATATCGCTGATGTAACTGCGCCTACCAATCAGATAAATATTGAATTCGAAGGTGGTTTCGTCAACAGCCGTAAAAAAGGTGACATTGTCTATCTCGTCGCTCGCCACACTCCAATTATCGAAGGCTTTGTTTATTATCCCAATGACGCACAAAAGATTGAAAATGAGCGTCTGTTAAGTGAAATATCGCTAGAAGATATGCTGCCCACTATGTCCATTGATGGGATTTCAAGCCCCTTAGTTAATGTTAGCGATTGTCTCATTACTGATTCCGAGCATGAACTATCTCCCGCAGTCAACGGTTATCCGACTATGACAATCCTTATTGCAGTTGACCTTGTCGATCGCAGCATTGCCAAAGCACGTTGCTATCTAGAGCCCACAGATGGTATCTATGTCAGTCAAAATGCTATCTACCTCAGTCAAATTGATTACGATGACTCTCTGATAGAGCCTTCGTCACGTACGATTATTCATCGTTTCGAATTGACGAAAAATTTGGGCTATCAAGGATCAGGGGCAGCTGAAGGCTCCCTTTATCTTAGCGGTGACAGAGATTTCAGAATAAATGAGCATGATGGATATCTGCGGCTAGTGACTACACAGAGAACCGGTGATTCGTCAGATACAGTTGATCATAAACTTTCTATACTTAAATTAAATACCCAAGATGTTGAGCTTGATCTCGTCTCCACCTTGCCTAATTCTGAGCGTCCAGAAGCCATCGGAAAACCCAATGAAGCTCTTTATGGTGTGAGATTTATGGGTGATGCACTCTACCTAGTTACCTTTGAACGTATCGATCCACTGTATGTTGTTGATCTCTCACAACCCACAGATCCAATGATTGCCGGCGAGCTAATGGTGACTGGCTTTTCGGACTTTCTTCATGCGGTCAATGACGACCTACTCATGGGCTTAGGACAGGATGAAAATGGCTTAGTCAAGTTAGAACTCTTTAATGTTGCAGATATGACCGCACCCTACTCTTTGGGGGGTATTTCCTTGGGTGAAAGTGAAGGAGCATCCTGGGGATACTCAGAAGCCCGCTACAATCGCCATGCATTTACCTATCAGGCAATTGATGCCAGCAAAGATCGGTTTCTTATCCCAGCTACCATTTCGTTTTATTCCGCAGAAATGGGTTACCAAGAAGATAGTCGGTTATATATGTTTGAGATCAACAGTAAAGACAATGCAGCCTTAGCTTCTATTGATGAGATTGGCCGGATTAGCGCTGGGCGAGAATCGTGGCAAAGCAACCTCATGCGCTCTGTGATTCATGATGATGCAGTGTATTACGTTAATGGTAACGCTTTATGGTCGGCTTTATGGACCAATCCTACCGAACAAAAAGGCCCGCTATAAAGTTATAAAAAAAGCTGCGTATTGCGTAGAATAACTCCTCCTACGCACATCTAGAGTCGACAACAAGCTGCATAGGTGGAATCTTTCACCTCGATCTATTCCTGATTTGACTGGATGGGGTATTCAGCTATGATTAAGTAATCAATAAAGAGGCGAGTCAAAATGACTAAAGAAAAATTAAGTGATGTCTTAGTGTGGTTG
>JGI20154J14316_10004530_pt1 | contig 10608 bp, 11 predicted proteins | sample COG_04_FD_14316 | JGI IMG/M metagenome (IMG submission 14316) | reverse complement strand
TTTGTTGGTAATAAGCCAATAATCTTAACGACTAAGGTTGAAACTGAAACAAATTTCAAGAATTTCTTGATTGATTCAGTCGATATTAATAAGGTGCTTTCTAAACTAAAAAAAGACAAATATGATGCTGTACATCTAATTGGGGCAGATAAGGACGTTCTTCTAAAAAAATTCTTATCACTCTTGCCAAATGTGATTGCAGGAGGTGGCAAGGTTTATAACCCAGATGGTGCGATATTATTTATCTTTAGAAATGGAAAATGGGACCTTCCCAAAGGTAAAGCCGAATCCAAGGAAACAATCAATCAAACCGCACTACGTGAAGTAGAGGAAGAAACTGGAATCTCGGGACTTTCTATTACAAAACCCTTAGAAATTACGTATCATATATTTAAACGAAATGATCGACATTATATTAAAGTCACCTACTGGTTTCAGATGTATTCAGAGTACGACGGGAAATTAATTCCACAAGAAAAAGAAGGCATCACAAAAGTAAAATGGATCCCCGAAACCAAACTTCAAAAAGTTTTAGATAATTCGTATGCGAATATTAAACTCCTAATTTAACATCGGATCAAAGTTCATTTTTATATTTATCTTCAAATAAAACCCATTTACGGTTGCTATCGCTCTCAATAAGTTTATTTTTGCCCTGCAAAATTGAAACAAAATGATGGAGTTTATAAGCAAACGTTCTAGTAACGTAAAAAATGATATTTTAAGTGGCTTAACAGTCGCTTTGGCCTTAGTGCCGGAAGCAGTCGCGTTTGCGTTTGTTGCGGGCGTTGATCCTTTAGTTGGGCTGTATGCGGCATTTATGATTGGATTAATCACCTCTATTTTTGGGGGTCGACCAGGAATGATTAGTGGCGCTACGGGAGCGCTAGCGGTAGTGATGGTCAGCTTGGTTGCACGAGGGAATGCTATGGGCGCCGAAGGCGATGAGTTAGGACTATACTATTTGTTTATGACCGTCATTTTAATGGGCGTTATTCAGGTTATGGCGGGTGTTTTTAAGCTCGGTAAATTTGTGCGTTTGATTCCACATCCTGTCATGATGGGATTTGTAAATGGATTAGCGATTGTTATTTTTCTTTCGCAATTAAGTATGTTCATGACTTCCGAAAATGGTGAGATGGTGTGGATGCAAGGGGCTTCATTATGGACGATGGTTGGGCTTGTGGGCTTAACAATAGCCATTATGTTTGGTTTGCCACAAATTACCAAAAAATTACCAGAAGCATTGGTGGCTATTTTGGTGGTTTCTGCAATAGTTATTTTTGGAGATTTAGACGTTGCCACGGTTGGAAGCTTTATTAGAGATGGTGGAGGAGACGGCCTAAAAGGCGGATTACCACTTCCGCAATGGGCTATTTTTGAAAAAATCCCTCTTAGTTTTGAAACCTTAAAATTCATAGGGCCCTATGCATTAATTCTTGCAGCGATTGGGCTGATTGAATCTTTAATGACTCTTAATTTAATTGATGAACTCACCGAAACCCGAGGAAATTCAAATAGAGAATGTATGGCTCAAGGCGGTGCAAACATCATCACCGGACTGTTTGGTGGTATGGGTGGATGTGCTATGATTGGTCAATCGATTATTAATATTAAAGGGGGTGGTAGAGGTCGCCTTTCAGGGATTGTTGCAGCACTGGCGCTTTTAGCATTTATTTTATTTGCTTCTGGGCTTATTGAACAGGTTCCAATTGCCGCATTGGTAGGTGTGATGTTTATGGTGGTCATTGGAACGTTTGCATGGTCTAGTTTTAGAATTATCAATAAAATNCCNAAAACAGATGTGTTTGTGTTGATATTGGTTTCATCGATGACGGTCTTTTTCGATTTAGCAATCGCTGTTATTTCTGGTGTGATTGTAAGTGCACTTGTATTTTCATGGGAAAACGCAAAGCGTATTCGGGCTCGAAAACGTATCAAAGATGATGGCACCAAAGTATACGAAATATGGGGCCCACTATTTTTTGGAAGTATAACGGCTTTTAACGATAAGTTTGATGTGAAAAACGATCCTGAATCTGTTGAAATTGATTTTGTAGAATCACGAATAAGTGACCATTCGGCGATCGAAGCGATTTCTAATCTTGTAAAAAAATACAAAGATGAAGGCAAAGGAATTCACCTAAAACACCTTAGTGAAGACTGTAAGATTTTGTTACATAAATCGAGTCCAATCTTTAAAGATATAATCATAGAAGCGATTGAGGATCCTCGGTATCATCTTGCTGAAAATCCAGAAGCGTTTTCTAAAGGACTTGGAGAGTATAAACTCTAAGTTTATTGAACGCGTACCGAGTTGGGAACTAATTTTTCATAATCGCCGCTATAGCGAATGATTTCTCTGACAATAGAGGAAGAGATAAACGAAGTCTGTGTAGACGTTAGTAAAAACACGGTTTCCAGAGTTGATAAATATCGATTGGTCTGAGCAATTGCTTTTTCAAATTCAAAATCTGCTGGGTTACGTAATCCTCTTAGAATAAATTCAACGCCAATTTCTTTACAAAAATCGATGGTTAAACCGCTATAAGTCATAACCGTCACTTTTGGATTGTCTTTAAACGTGTTTTCAATAAACTGTTTGCGTTCTTCAATTGTAAACATATAGTTTTTAGAAGAATTTTCGCCAATCGCTATAATCACTTCATCAAATAAGGTGACCCCTCTGTTGATAATGTCGACATGCCCTAATGTAATTGGGTCAAAGGATCCTGGGAAAATTGCTTTTTTCATGTGGTAAAGTTAAGAATTTTTCTGAAGTGCTTCTCGAATCGCATTATCAAATAAATCGGGCAATGAAATTCCTGCCTGTGCTGCTTGCTGTGGAAAGATGCTTTCCTTTGTAAGTCCTGGAATGGTATTTATTTCTAAAAGATGAGGTTTGTTGTTTTTGAAAATAAATTCACTGCGAGAAAACCCCTCTAATTTTAAAATTTCATAAACACTTTTGGCAACCGTTCTAACGTCAAATTCTTGGGAGTCGCTTAAACGTGCTGGGGTAATTTCTTGAGATTTCCCTAAATACTTTGCTTCATAATCAAAAAAGTCATTCTCGGTCACAATTTCAGTAATTGGAAGCACAGTAACGACTCCTTTATAACGGACCACCCCAACAGAGACTTCGATACCGTCTAGGTAGGATTCAATAATGAGTTCATCATCTTCTTTAAAAGCAATATCGATCGCTTTTGGCAACTCTTCCTTTGAATAGACTTTAGTAATCCCAAAACTACTACCAGCTTTATTGGCTTTTACAAAACAAGGAAATCCAACCGCTGTTTCAATGGCTACAGGGTCAATGGCATCTCCAGCATTTAAAAAATAGGAATCTGCCGTTCGTATTCCGTAAGGTTTTAACACACTCAAACAATCTCGCTTATTAAACGTTAAAGCTGCTTGATACATATCGCAACTGGTATGTGGAATCGACAGGAGTTCGAAATAGGCTTGTATGGTCCCATCTTCTCCAGGCGCGCCGTGAATGGCATTAAATACACAGTCAAAGTTGATTTTTTCACCGTTTAAATTTATACTAAAATCAGCTTTGTTTATCGGAAATTCTTGTAAATCGTTTGAAACATAAACCCACCGATCTTTAAAAATATGGATGCAATACGCATTGTAATGCGTTTTTGGTAAACTCTCGTAAACCACGTTTCCACTCTTTAAAGAGATTTGGTATTCATTTGAATATCCACCCATAATAATGGCAATATTTTTTTTCATGTGCACGTTTATACAGTAAAAATATTACTTTTATCTCAAATCAAAATCATTTTAAACCAAATATATTTACTTCAAACTAAACAAGCTAAAGGTTTTAAGGACACAAATATTTGTTTAGCTTTGTTAAATTATTAAAAAGCGCCATGGATTTCATCAAATTCTTATTCAGTAAGTCATTTATAAAGCAATTATTTTTTGCGGTTATTGCGCTCATTATTTTTAGTTTTTTAACCCTGAAATGGCTCAAATCTTACACCAATCACGCGACCTTTGTGACCGTTCCAACGCTTAAAGGTAAAACCTATGAAGTGGCTCAGATGCTTCTTAAAGACAATGCATTAAGAGGGGAAGTTCAAGATTCATCAAACTATAATCCAAAATATCCTAAAGGAGCAATTATCGAACAAGATCCTTTAGCTGGAAGTCAAGTTAAAAAAGATCGAAAAATATATTTAATTCTCAACCCTTCAGCCTACAGAAAGCTGGCGGTTCCGGATGTCATTCGTCGAACCTATCGTCAAACGAAACCTACACTAGAAGCTTTGGGGTTCCAAATAGGCGAGTTGATTTATAAAGATGATTTAGGAAAAAATCAAGTTTTAGAAATACGGTATAAAGACCAAATCATTGAAGCAGGTACGATGCTTCCAAAAACTTCGACACTTGACCTCGTTTTAGGAAACGGTGTTCGAAAGCAATAATTAACCATGGTAGAATCAAATGAGTTGTTAGAAAATGAGAGTGAATTACATGAACATTATATGTTCACGGTAGAGAAGGGGCAACAACCTTTGAGAATCGATAAATACCTCATGAATTTTGTTGAAAATGCCACGCGAAATAAAATCCAAGCGGCCGCTAAAAATGGCAGTATTTTGGTCAATGAAGCCGCGGTAAAATCAAATTATAAGGTAAAACCGTATGACAAAATTCGAGTTTTATTTGAACACCCTCCTTATGAAAATTTATTAGTTCCTGAGGATATTCCCATCGATGTGGTGTACGAAGATGATGCATTATTAGTTGTCAATAAAGCGCCTGGAATGGTTGTTCATCCTGGGCATGGAAATTATTCAGGGACCTTGATTAATGCGCTTACGTTTCATTTTGAAAACTTGCCAAACAATAGTAGCAATCGTCCGGGGTTAGTTCATCGGATCGATAAAGATACGAGTGGATTGTTGGTAGTTGCCAAAACCGAGATTGCAATGGCTCATTTATCAGCCCAATTTAAAGCCAAAACAAGTGAGCGCGAATATGTGGCTTTGGTTTGGGGGAATATAGACGCCGATAAAGGTACGATTGAAGGTAATATTGGCCGTCATCCTAAAAATAGATTGCAAAACACAGTCTATTTTGGAGATGAAGCCGACAAAGGCAAGCCCGCAGTGACCCATTACAAAGTGTTGCAACGTTTGGGATATGTGACTCTAGTGACCTGCAAATTAGAAACCGGACGAACGCATCAAATTCGAGTGCATATGAAACACATTGGTCATACGCTTTTTAACGATGAACGTTATGGAGGCGAACGCATTCTGAAAGGGACCACCTTTACCAAATACAAGCAGTTTGTTGACAATTGTTTTAAAACCTTACCACGACAAGCCTTGCACGCCAAAACTTTAGGATTTGTACACCCAACGACGGGGAAAACGATGTCATTTACAACCGAAATCCCACAAGACATGCAAGCGTGTATTAAAAAATGGGAAACCTATTCGAATCACTTGATCGAAGACTAAAATTTTCTTTAGATTGTTTTGAGTCTTGCACCTTACTTCTTAACTTTGAGATATAAATTAGCTTTATGAAACTTGTCATCTCACCTGCAAAATCGTTAAATTACGAAAGCGAATTACCGACCTCATTAAACACTCAAAGTTGTTTTTTGAGTGAAGCACAGCAGCTGAATTCGTTGTTAAAAAAGAAATCTGCAAAAACACTTTCTGAGTTAATGCAGATTTCACCCAATTTAGGTCAGCTTAATTACGAGCGCAACCAAGAATGGGCAATCCCTTTCACATCTAAAAATGCACGCCCCGCTATTTATGCGTTTAATGGCGATGTGTATCGTGGGATTGACGCATACACCATTCCGGAATCAAAATTAGAAACTCTTCAAGACTCCGTCCGAATTATATCGGGCTTGTACGGGTTGTTGAAACCTTTGGATTTAGTGCAGCCGTATCGCTTGGAAATGGGGACTAAATTTCCGGTCGGAAAATCTAAAAATCTTTATGAGTTTTGGCGCAAAAAAGTTACAAACGCTCTGAACGACGAACTAAATGACGATGAATTGTTTGTCAATTTAGCGAGTCAAGAATATTTCAAAGCCATTGATGTTAAGGTTCTTAAAGTGCCTGTTATTCATATCGATTTTAAAGAGTTTAAAAACGGCCAGTATAAAACCATCGCTATTTTTGCAAAACGAGCGCGTGGGTATATGACGCGTCACATCCTTGAAAATACTGTAGAATCAGTCGAAGGATTAAAAACGTTTACAACAGAGGACTATGCGTATGACGCAAATCTGTCAACAGCCACTAAATTGGTATTTACACGTTAATTTATTTAAAATAAAACGTACCTTTGTGCCATCGTTCAGAATGACCTATCGTATTGTATACTGTCATTTTCAAAACATAATTTATGACATTTCAATCTTTAGGACTTATAGAAGCCCTACTTAAAGCAGTCCGATTACAGGGCTACGAAACTCCTTCCCCGATACAACAAAAAGCAATCCCTCCCATTCTTGAAGGACTGGATGTATTAGCATCTGCCCAAACAGGGACTGGGAAAACCGCAGGATTTACCCTGCCAATGTTGCAAATATTAGCTAAAAACCCAGTACCACACCGTCGTCCTGTACGGGCGCTCGTGTTAACACCAACAAGAGAATTAGCCGATCAAGTCTATACCAACGTTAAACATTATAGTAAATTTCTGGACCTTCGGGCTGCCGTTATTTTTGGTGGTGTGAATCAAAATCCACAAATTAAACACCTGAGAAATGGAGTTGATATTTTGGTCGCCACTCCAGGTCGATTGATTGATTTGGAAAATCAAGGCCACTTGTCGTTATCTAAAGTTGAGATTTTTGTGCTCGATGAAGCGGATCGTATGTTAGACATGGGATTCAAACGTGACATTGATAAAATTAGATCATTAATTCCTTCCAGACGTCAAAACTTAATGTTTTCGGCCACGTTTTCAAGAGAGATCAAAAGTTTGGCCCAAACCATTTTACAACGTCCAACACTTGTAGAAGCAACTCCCGAAAACACAACGGTTGAAGCAATTAAGCAAGAAGTGTACAGAGTTGCAAAAGAGAAAAAAACAAATCTGTTAATCAAACTCATACAAGACGGACAGTGGAAACAAGTTTTGGTATTTACCCGTACCAAACACGGGGCTAACAACCTTTGTAAAAAACTAGAAAGTGCGCGAATTTCTGCCATGGCTATTCATGGAAATAAAAGTCAGGGCGCGCGAACCAAAGCATTGGCAGGCTTCAAAAACCACGACGTTAGAGTTTTGGTAGCGACCGATATTGCTGCACGTGGATTGGATATTCCATTGTTGCCGCACGTGGTTAATTACGAACTTCCAAACATCCCAGAAGATTATGTACACCGTATTGGACGTACTGGAAGAGCAGGCGCCAATGGGGTTGCTCTGTCGTTGGTGTGTGCAGAAGAAACGTCTTATTTGACTTCTATTGAAAAACTAACGAAGCAACGCTTTAAGAAAGAAATTATGGAGGGTTTTGAACCCGATCCGAACGCTTCTACAGTACCGCCAAAACAAGGGGGTGGCCGTCAACGTGGAGGGTCGCGCCCAAGTAATAACCGCCAGGGGTCTGCGGGTGGTGGCAACCGATCGAACAACAACCGTCGCCGTTAACTTTTATGGAAACCCAACCAAATAACCCTTTACACGGCGTGAAATTGGAGCAAATTCTCGTCGCTCTCGAAGCCCATTATGGCTGGGAAGTGATGGGCGAAAAAATAAATATCCGTTGTTTTACCGATGGTCCAACCCTAAAATCCAGTCTTAAGTTTCTCAGACGTACGCCTTGGGCACGTACCAAAGTTGAAAACCTCTACTTGAGGTGGTTGAAAACGCAGTAGGGTGGTGGCTCCTATTTAAATAATTTTCAGAAATTCTATTAGGGTGCTTTAAGACTTTTTTTGAATAACTGTGGAATAGTAGCTAGTTCATCAAATGGTAATAACCTATTCTCGGTTTTATTTTTGTCAGTAAAATGACCAGTTATTTGTATACTTTTACTAATAACTTCTTCGACTCCTTTATAGTGAAAATATTTAATCCCAATACAATTATCATGTTCAAATATTTTATTGAGCAACGTACGATCTGAGATTCCACAAGAATGCCCAACAATAAAAACATCAAATTCATTAGAATTTAAATGTTGTATTAAATTTAGGTTGTTTTTTGTTCTGTAATAATGAACGGATTTTATCTTTCTTATAAGTTCTTCTATGTCTTCTTCTTGAAGCTTTTGGTATATTTTATTTGTTTCATCTCCGTATCCGAAAATTATTGGATTTTTATAATCATTAACACTTCCATGGATATTAATATGAACAAATCCGTTTCCAATAAAACTGTTGTTGATTATTTTTATAACTGTATTTGTATAATTAAAATTCACAAAAATAACTTTTGTTGGGGGTTCTTTTCTGTTATGTTTAGGTAACAAGTTTTCAGAACCATAGCGTAGTGGTTCTTTTATTTCATCAATTAATGATGACATATGAGAGGTCAAGTAAGAAACACCAACTGACTCTTGCTGAATTAAAATAAATTTGTGCAGTTCTTTGGTAATTTTGTCCATACATTCATTAAGAGATTTAATTCCTGAAAGATCACTTTTCTTTGAGTTTTGTTTGTATTTTTCATACTGTTCTGAGAGTTCCTTAAAATACTGAACTTCAATGTCCACCCAGTTCTCTTTCTTAAATTCATTTATAATAAATCTAAAAAAAGGATGTTTATATGTAATTGTACCAATTATAAACATATATTCAAGGATATCTTTCACATTAGTCATTCCATTAATTTTATTTTCTATTTCATTAATTGAAGACGTAAAATGAGTGTTTTTTTTCTCTACTGAAAGAAGACTTGTTTCGTAAAATGGTGATCCTTTTAGAGTTTGAATTGCTAAATCTTTGAAGTAATATAGAGCAAAGTCTTTGTAACTAGTTTTAAGGCCTAATGCTATATCGTATCCATTGCCTATTATGACTATTCTATTATATTCTTTTTCCATTTCTTTATAAGTATAGTTTAGTCATCACCAGTTGCTCAAAGTCTCTCAACGTTGATTTATTAAATGTTTCATTTATCTTTTTTCCGCATACTTAAATTTTTCAAACCTTTTTGGTAACTCATTAGTAACGGTTAGTTTGTTTGATGTCAGATTAGGTTTAATTTTAATTACTTTGATTTTCTCATCAATTTCCACATCGTGTATACTTCTCATATTTACAACATCAAGATGTAGAGCTTTGAACTGATGTTTTCCATCTTTAAGGTTAATAATAATATATTCACCTGGTCTAATTTGCCCTAATGGTTTATTATCAATCCAAATATTTAGTCTACCTGTGTTATCAATTTTATGTAAAATGTCAGCTCCGTTAAATATTAATATTGTTCCGTTCCCTAACTTGTCAAGCGTCACTTCTTCTAAGTCTGTTTTTATAAATGTATATTCAGAAGTAATAGGTTTTAACGCACATGATGCCAGTAATAAGATTGCTGAGAATAGAATTGTGTTTTTAAAGTTCATTTATTAAATTTTATTTATTAATGGAATTCAGCTTTACAAGTCTGATTTAGAGCTATTTAGTCATCCCCCTACTTCCGTGCTCGTTTTTCACAGGTTTTACAGAGTTCCGAGATGCCTTTTTGTTCCCAGGATTGTTTTACACTTCCATTCGAAATACTTTCACGGCCTTTAATGTGTTGGCAGTCTTTGTAGATGTGGTATTTATGACCGGCTTTGGTCCAAAACACCGCATCGGTATTATGGTTGAGAGTTTTTAGAGTGCTGGTTTGTTTATTGATTTCTTCGGTGTAGTTTTCAATAGATGCAGGGTTCAAGTCAATACCTGTTGCTCCCGCAATTAGAAGGGCTACAATGGCGACTGTTCCGGCAATTCCTTTGGATTTTTTATCCATATTTTTATTTGTAAATATGAAAATGACCAACGGCAAAAATGCTAAGACGCCCAAAATAGCGCCCAATTGATTTTGAACAAAAAACTTGAATTTGTCTTTTTCAGAGGCGGGGTCCAATCGGTTTGCTTTTTTCCAAAGAATGCTGCCCGTGATGGCGAGGGCAAGGATCAGGCCAATGGCGACTAGAAGCCATGTCAATTGGTCTTTGTGGAGTAATTTTAAGATGGCCACGACTTGCCCTACCATGGCTAGGAACCAGACTATAATTGCGATGCCGCGATATTTTCTGGCTTTGGATTTATTCTCTGGACTTGCGGTGAATTGTTTGGTGTTTGTCATTGGGTTATTTTTAGTTGGGGGTCATAATGAGAATTTTATTTTTAATTAGATTCAACCATTCCCTGTTTACCTCATTTAGCAATTCTAAATATGAGTGTTAACGATCCAGCCCCATTAATGAGTTTATGGAGTTAAAATAAAAGAATACGTTACTTTCGGTTAATTGGTTATGAAGATTCAGATTTGGGATCCAATTCTTAAGTAAATTTACAAAAAAAGCATGTAATTCCAATAGGTCCCCTTTATTTTTTGCGTTTCATGTGAAAAAAATGTTAAACTATTCAATGTTAATAGTATTACTAT
>JGI20154J14316_10004522_pt1 | contig 10619 bp, 9 predicted proteins | sample COG_04_FD_14316 | JGI IMG/M metagenome (IMG submission 14316) | reverse complement strand
GGCTTCTTAGCAGCAGCTTTCTTGGCTGCGGGCTTCTTAGCAGCAGCTTTCTTGGCTGCGGGCTTTTTAGCAGCAGCTTTCTTGGCTGCGGGCTTCTTCGCCGCTACTTTCTTCGCCGCTACTTTTTTGGCAGCAGGCTTCTTCACCGCTACTTTTTTAGCTGCTGGCTTCTTAGCGGCTACTTTCTTTGCCGCTGGTTTCTTAGCTGCCACTTTTTTAGCCGCGGGTTTTTTTACAGCAGCTTTTTTCGCTGCCGCTTTTTTTGCAGTTGCCATGATTTTCTCCTTATTGGATTTTCAAATAACACCGTTTAAACGTAACCGTTTAAACAGCGATTCAATGATGCTAAGGAGATCGGAGTCATCACCCCGGGCAGCCCTACACCATAGAATTCTGCGAAAAAGCCCCCAGCCATATCAAACGATACGGCTGCGGGCTCTTTAAAGTCTGCTGCACTTGGCGATTTCAATCCCAAGACAAAGCCCCACCAGTTTGGTACTCGATCACACGGGTCTCAAAGAAGTTGCGTTCTTTTTTCAAGTCAATCATCTCGCTCATCCAAGGGAATGGATTTTCTTCAGATGCAAACAGCGGATCCAGTCCGATCTGCTGCGCACGACGATTAGCAATATAACGCAAATAGCCTTTAAACATCGAGGCATTTAAGCCAAGTACGCCACGTGGCATGGTGTCTTCGGCATATCGGTATTCCAACTCAACGGCTTCCAGGAACAGCGCGCGGATTTCATCTTTGAACTCAGCTGTCCAAAGCGCTGGATTCTCAAGCTTAATCTGGTTGATCACGTCGATGCCGAAATTACAGTGCATGGACTCATCGCGCAAAATGTACTGGTACTGCTCGGCGGCACCTGTCATCTTGTTTTGGCGACCCAGTGCCAAAATCTGTGTGAAACCAACGTAGAAGAACATGCCTTCCATTAAGCATGCGAACACGATCAAGGACTTCAGCAAGGCCTGGTCTGTTTCGATGGTGCCGGTTTTAAAGTTGGGGTCACACAAGATTTCGATATACGGAATCAAGAACTGGTCTTTTGCACGAATAGATTCAACTTCGTTGTAGGCGTTGAAAATTTCAGACTCATCTAGGCCAAGTGACTCAACAATGTATTGGTAGGCATGTGTGTGAATGGCCTCCTCAAATGCCTGACGCAACAAAAACTGGCGGCACTCAGGTGCCGTGATGTGGCGATAGCTACCCAGCACGATGTTGTTGGCGGCCAAAGAGTCTGCGGTAACGAAGAAGCCCAGATTGCGCTTAACAAGGCGGCGCTCGTCGTCAGTTAGTCCGTTGGGGTCTTTCCAGAGCGCGATGTCCCGCGTCATGTTGACCTCTTGCGGCATCCAATGGTTGGCGCAACTCGCCAAATATTTTTCCCATGCCCACTTGTATTTGAAAGGCACCAATTGGTTAACGTCGGTTTTGCCGTTAATGATGCGCTTGTCTGACGCTTTCACGCGGCCAGTAGATGGCGCGCTCATGCTATACGCTGATGTCGTTGTTGCCGTCGCACCGGTTGCAGAAGCGGAGGGGGCGGCTTGGCTTGCCGATGTTGGCACTTGATGTGGTGTGGCTGCGTCCATGTTGTTAGGCATTGGAGCAGTCGTTGCGTTTTCTTGATCCCAAGTCAGCATGTGTTAGTTTTCCGTTTTGTTGAATTATCAAAGCGACGCAAAAAAAAGAAAAGTTAAACGCTCTTTTTCTTTAAAAGCGTGTTGTTCATTTGCGTCGTTTTTTTTCGTGTGAATGTTAAAAAAATTTACGTATAAAAACTGAAACGCGCCGTCAAAAAATAAAAATGTTTTGTCGGCGCTTTTCAATTACTGGCAGGCTTCGCAACCGGGGTCGTCGATGGCGCAAAACTTCACGTCGGTTGCCGCCACCGCGGCTTCGACTGGTGCAGGTTGCGATGCCGGTGCCATTGCTGGCGCGGCAGCAGCGGCGATGGCGTCGGTGGACTGGTTTGACACCGAGTTCATTTGGCCAGCGCGACCTGTCGACTTCTCAATGCTAGTCGCCGCCATGGTGCGTAGATAGTAGGTGGTCTTCAATCCGCGCAACCAAGCCAGCTTGTAGGTTTCATCTAGTTTTTTGCCAGATGCGCCTGCAATGTAAATGTTCAGCGACTGCGCTTGGTCAATCCATTTTTGACGACGTGCGCCTGCTTCAATCAGCCATGTGGTGTCGACTTCAAAAGCGGTTGCGTACAGCGCCTTGATCTCATCGGGAATGCGATCGATCGCGCGCAATGAACCGTCGAAGTGCTTCAGGTCCATGACCATGACGTCGTCCCACAAACCGAGGCGCTTCAGATCGCGCACCAAGTAGCTGTTCACGATGGTGAATTCGCCAGAGAGGTTGGACTTCACTGACAAGTTGCCAAAGCACGGCTCAATGGAGGCGTCCACACCAATGATGTTGGAGATCGTCGCGGTCGGAGCGATAGCCACGCAGTTGGAGTTGCGCATACCGTCCGTCGCAATTTTTTGACGCAACGTGTCCCAGTCTAGGGTGGAGGAGCGGTCTACTTCAACATAGCCACCACGCGCTTTTTCCAGCAAGGCAATTGTGTCTAAAGGCAAAATGCCCTGGTCCCACAACGAGCCCTTGAAGGTGGAGTAACGCCCACGCTCTTTGGCTAGTTCGCTAGACGCCCAGTAGGCGTTGTAGCACACGGCTTCCATCGCACGGTCCGCAAAATCGACGGCAGCTTGTGAGCCGTAAGGCGTACGCATCTCGTACAGGCTGTCTTGGAAGCCCATGATGCCCAAGCCAACGGGGCGGTGACGCATATTAGAGTCACGCGCCTTTTTGACGGCGTAGTAGTTGATGTCGATCACGTTGTCCAGCATACGCATGGCGGTTGTGATGGTGGCTTTCAGCTTGTCGTGATCCAGTTCTTTGCCGTTGGGGCCATCTTTTAGGTGGCGAGACAAGTTAACAGAACCCAAGTTGCACACGGCGGTTTCTGTGTCGCTGGTATTCAGCGTGATTTCGGTGCACAGATTCGATGAGTGCACAACGCCACAATGCTGCTGCGGTGAGCGGACGTTACACGCGTCTTTAAACGTGATCCAAGGGTGTCCGGTTTCGAACAACATGGTCAACATCTTGCGCCACAGGTCCTTCGCAGGCAGGCGACGGTAGTGTGTAATTTCTCCGCTGTCCGCTTTGGCTTCATAGGCCACGTACGCGGTCTCAAAGGCCGATCCAAACAGGTCGTGCAGGTCTTCTACGTCGGCGGGTGAGAACAGCGTCCAGTCGCCGCCCTCCATTACGCGGCGCATAAATAAGTCGGGAATCCAGTTGGCGGTGTTCATGTCGTGCGTACGGCGACGGTCATCACCCGTGTTTTTACGCAACTCTAGGAATTCTTCCACGTCTAAGTGCCAAGACTCGAGGTACGTACAAACCGCACCTTTGCGCTTGCCGCCTTGGTTAACAGCGACGGCGGTATCGTTCACGACCTTGAGGAACGGAACAACACCCTGAGACTCGCCGTTGGTGCCCTTGATGTGTGAGCCCAGCGCACGCACGCGCGTCCAGTCATTACCCAAGCCACCAGCGAACTTTGACAGCAGCGCATTTTCTTTGATCGACTCGTAAATGCCGTCCAAATGATCAGGCACGGTGGTCAAGTAGCACGATGACAACTGGCTACGCAAGGTGCCGCTATTAAATAGTGTCGGTGTGCTGGACATGAAGTCAAAGCTGGACAGAATTTCGTAGAACTCAATTGCGCGGGCTTCGCGGTCAATCTCCTCGAGTGCCAGACCCATGGCGACCCGCATGAAGAAAGCTTGCGGCAACTCAATGCGCTGCTTGCGCACGTGCAAGAAGTAGCGGTCATATAGCGTTTGCAAGCCCAAGTAGTCAAACTGCAGATCACGCTCAGGCTTCAAGGCGGCGCCTAAGCGCTCCAAGTCGTACTGCGCGAGGCGCTCGTCTAACAAGTCTGCGGCAACGCCCTTGTGAATAAAGGTAGGGAAGTACTCGGGGTAGCTTGCTGTGAGCTCTTCAGGGCTAACGAAGCGTCCGAGAACCTCTTTACCAATGGTTTGCAGTAACAAACGCGCGGTCGCGTAGGTGTAGTCAGGCTCTTTTTCAATCAGGGTGCGCGCCGCCAAGATGGAGGCCTTTTGAACTTCGTCAAATGGCACGCCGTCATATAGGTTACGAATGGTCTCGTTCAGGATGGGCTCAGCGCGGACATCGGCATTGAGGCCAGAGCAGGCTGACTCGATGGCGTGGCGCAGCGTGGCCATATCGAGTGGAATACGTTCGCCGTTGTCAATCACCGTCAGTGTTGGCTCGGAGCTGACGGGGGCTTCGGTGTGGCTCGCCTTGCGCTCCTGCGAGCGACGCTCACGGTACAGCACGTAGGCACGCGCCACTTCGTGGTGACTGCCGCGCATCAGGCCGAGCTCAACTTGGTCTTGGATGTCTTCAATATGGAAGGTGCCGCCACCTGGGCGTGAGCGCACCAGCGCGCGAACGACGCCTTGTGTCAACTCGTCAACCGTTTCGCGCACACTCGCAGACGCCGCCCCTTGCGTGCCGTGAACGGCCAAGAAGGCTTTCATCATTGCGACGGCAACTTTGTTGGGTGTGAACGGCACGACCGCACCGTTACGACGAATGATTTGATACTGACTGTAGGCCTGAGCGTCCGAGAATGGCGCGGGGGCTTGGGGCGTCGCGGAGGCTTGGCGTGGGGCATCCGACACGGCAGCGGCTGTTTGCATAAAGGGCTTTCAGTTATTGTTTTGCAGGGTATCCGAACGCGCGGAACGGCGGTTCAGGGCTGAAATTAGTGGCGCTACTGCGCATATTGCGAATCTCAGCAGACACTATACCTAGTGTTTGGCCCTGCATCAACACACTAGGGGTAGTGTTTTCACTATATTTTAAGGTGATCAAAAATACTTTGTATTTTTTTGAAAACCAATGGCTTAGTGTGGGCGGTGGAATGTGATCAAATCAATTTTTATCGGCAAAAAACGCCCAATCAAAACCGATGCCCGGGTCGAATTTTCTGCCGGGTGCCACGTCTTCGTGACCCACCATGTCGGTGAGCGTCGGGTAGGCCAGCCTGAGCGCGCCCAACAGGCTTTGTAAGCAGTCGTACTGCGGTTGCTCAAAGCGCCCACCTTCCAAGCCCTCTAGCTCGATCCCAATGGTGTAGTCGTTGCAGTTGCTACGACCTTGCCAGCTAGACGCCCCTGCGTGCCACGCGCGTTGGTCGGCACTAACGAATTGAATGAGGCTACCGTCACGCTGAATAAAAAAATGCGCCGATACCTCCGCCCCTCTAATAGTTTGAAAGTAGGGGTGGGCATCCCAGTCGAGCCGGTTGGTAAATAAGTCGACCACGAACGGGGTGCCGAACTCGCCCGGTGGCAAGCTAATTGAGTGGATCACCACCAAGTCAATGGCCATGCCCGCAGGGCGCGGGCCACAGTTGGGTGACGGTATGGCCGTGGCCTGCGACCACCAACCGTCTTGCCACGTGGCATCGTGAGGCGACAGCGCAGCGGAGGCGTGGGGTAACTTCACGCTAGTCTAGGGGCTTATCCCCGTGCACGTTGCAATGGGCTTTGCTGCAGTAGCGACCGAGTCGGCCTTGTACGGTTTCTGCCAGATCGAGGTGGGTACCGCAGTGCAAGCACGGAATGATGGGGCGCGGCAGGTTGGTGACGGTTGCCGACGTTGCCTTGGGTTTCTTTGCGGCCTTGACGGCCTCATCTCGGCCCTCTTGGCGGCCACGCTTCCAAAGCCAAATCCCGAACAAAATGGCCAGTAGAACAACAAAAATCTTAATCATGAGAGTGGGGTAGTTAAACGCGGGCCACAGGCACTAGGCGGGGGCGACGAGCACGACCTCAAGGACAAAACGGGCGCCAACGTAAGCCATGAGAAGCAGACCCGCTGATATATATAGTAGGCGGCCTGCACGCTTGCCGCGCCAGCCATAGCGCCAACGGGCAATGAGCAACGACGCCAAAGACAACCAGGCCAATACAGAGAAAACGCTTTTGTGATCCCAACGCCACCCCGAGTCATACAGCACCTCGGTAAAGCCGACACCTGCGATCAGCGTAGCACTCAAAAACACAAAGCCAGCGCCAATAAACTGAAACATCAGGCGCTCTTGCGTCAGTACCGGGCGGTGCCCCTCATCGGGCAAGGCGTGGCGAATGGCGGTATCGGCGCGGCGCAACAAAATGGCGTGAAAAACCGCGGCGCCAATCAGGCCGTAAGACGCGATACCCAGTGCCCAGTGCACGGGCAGCCAAACGGACGGCAACTGCGGGTGAACAATACCGGGGAAAAGCACGTTGAGTGCCACAGCGGCAATGCCAAGCCCCGCAAGCGGCCAGCGCGCCCGCAACGGCAACTTGAGTCGGGTTTCGATACCGTATATGGTGGATACCATCCAGACAGTGACTGACAGCGCGGCCGCGAACCCAAAGCGCCCCGGGCTCTCTATCCAGTAAGCTAGCAGCGAGGCACCATGAAACGCCAAGGTCAGCGCAAATAGCGCTTGCAGGCTTTTGACGCCTAAGGCACGGTGGGCCAAGGCGATCGCAAGGTAGCCAACCGCCGTTGCAAAGGCGCAGCCGAGAAACAGAGGGCTGGTCGTTAGAATCATGACTACAGTTTAACGCTGAGTGAGGCCTTGAGGGGTCACCACCTAGAAAGCAGCCACAACAAATTTTCACCTCAGAGGTGACCCGTTTTTTTAGATTGAGAGTGCCATGGCTTCCGCCTTATCAGAACGCCTATCCAGAATCGTTAAGACCATGCGTGGTCAGGCGCGTATCACCGAAAGCAACGTGGCGGACATGTTGCGTGAGGTGCGTATGGCCTTGCTGGAAGCCGACGTGGCCTTGCCCGTGGTGCGCGCATTCATCGCCGAGGTAAAAGAAAAGGCCTTGGGCGAAAGTGTTGTCGGCTCCCTTACGCCAGGGCAGGCGTTGGTGGGCGTGGTCAACCGTGAGTTGGTCGAGCTGATGTCTGGTGGCGACGGGGGCGGCTCCTCCGAGCTAAACCTAGCCGCCCAGCCACCAGCCGTCGTACTCATGGCGGGTTTGCAAGGGGCGGGTAAGACCACCACAACCGCTAAGTTGGCCAAGTGGTTGGTGGCGCGCAAAAAGAAAGTACTACAGTCAGCGGTGACGTTTACCGTCCTGCCGCTATTGAGCAGCTCAAAACCGTTACTGCTCAAGCGGGCGCCGATTGGTTTCCGAGTACGGCGGACCAAAAGCCCGTAGACATCGCCAAAGCCGCGTTGGACTACGCACGTAAACATTACTTTGATGTCTTGTTGGTTGATACCGCCGGTCGCTTGGCTATTGACGAAGCCTTGATGGCTGAAATCAAGGCACTGCATGAGGCCGTACGACCGGTTGAGACGCTCTTCGTGGTGGATGCCATGCAGGGTCAAGACGCCATCAACACGGCACGGGCATTTAAAGAGGCGCTGCCCCTAACCGGTATTGTGTTGACCAAAACCGATGGCGACTCGCGCGGTGGTGCGGCGTTATCGGTTCGTCACGTGACTGGTGTGCCCATTAAGTTTGCGGGTGTCAGTGAAAAAATTGACGGCCTCGAAGCGTTTGACGCCGAGCGCCATGCCTCCCGCGTGCTGGGCATGGGCGATATCTTGGCCTTGGTTGAGCAAGTTAGCGCGGGCGTTGACATGGCGGCGGCACAAAAACTAGCCGCCAAAGTAAAAAGCGGTAGTGGCTTTGACCTCAATGACTTCTTAGATCAGCTACGGCAAATGCGCAGCATGGGTGGCCTGTCGCAGTTGGTCGACAAACTGCCCGCACAAATGGCGGCCAAAGCAGGTGAGATGGACATGGACAAGACCGAGCGCGACATGCGGCGCAAAGAAGGCATTGTGTGCAGCATGACCTTGCATGAGCGTACCAAGCCCGAGTTGATTAAGGCCACACGCAAGCGCCGTATTGCGGCGGGCGCTGGCGTTCAGGTGCAAGAAGTGAATCGTCTGCTCAAAGAGTTTGAGCAAATGCAGGGCATGATGAAAAAGATGAAGGGCGGCGGCCTCATGAAAATGATGAAGCGCATGGGCGGCATGAAAGGCATGGGTGGCTTTCCCGGTATGGGATAAGCCCCCGCAGCATTTGCAACGCCTGGCCAGAGCGGGCTTTACGCCACCACCACCTCGCCGCGCAAAGAGTGCGGCAACGCCTGCGTAATACGAATATCGAGCATCTGACCCTTCAGGCGCTCGGGGTTGGGGCCGCCAGCGAAGTTCACGATGCGGTTGCATTCGGTTCGGCCCATGTACTCGGTGGCATCCTTTTTGGACGGCCCCTCAACCAACACCCGTTGCACCGTGTGCTCGCGACGGGCGCTGATGGTGCGCACGTTGTCTTCGATCACGCTTTGCAAATGCTGTAGTCGCTTGAGCTTGACCGCGTGCGGTGTCTCGTCATGCAGCGTTGCGGCAGGCGTGCCGGGGCGGGGGCTAAAAATGAAGCTAAAGCTGGTGTCAAAGCCAACATCGGTAATGAGCTTCATCATTTTTGCAAAGTCATCTTCCGTCTCGCCCGGGAAGCCCACAATGAAGTCAGAGCTCATAGAAATATCTGGCCTGATCGCGCGCAACTTGCGCACCGTGCTCTTGAACTCCAAGGCGGTGTAACCGCGCTTCATCGCCATCAAGATACGGTCACTACCGTGTTGCACAGGCAAGTGCAAGTGATTTACCAGTTGGGGCACGCGCGCATAGACATCAATGAGGCGTTGTGTAAATTCTTTCGGGTGGCTGGTGGTGAAGCGAATGCGCTCTACGCCGGGCAAGGCGGCTACATACTCAATGAGCAGGGCGAAGTCAGCAATCTCAGCCGTTCCGCCCATCACACCGCGGTAGGCGTTCACGTTTTGACCCAACAACGTGATCTCCTTGACCCCTTGCTCGGTCAACCCCGCGACCTCTGCCAACACGTCGTCAAACGGGCGGCTCACTTCTTCGCCGCGTGTGTAGGGCACGACGCAGTAGCTACAGTACTTTGAGCAGCCTTCCATAATGGAGACGAAGGCGCTGGCGCCATCGACGCGCGCTGGCGGCAGGTGATCAAACTTCTCAATCTCAGGGAAGCTGATATCAACCTGTGGCTTCTGAGCGCGTTCGCGCTCATTCAACAGATCGGGCAAGCGGTGCAGGGTTTGGGGGCCAAACACCACATCGACAAACGGGGCACGCGCAATAATTGCCGCGCCCTCTTGGCTTGCCACACAGCCGCCCACACCAATGAGCACGCCTTTTTTCTTGAGGTGCTTCACACGGCCTAAGTCACTAAACACCTTCTCTTGCGCCTTTTCGCGCACAGAGCAGGTGTTGAACAAAATCAGATCGGCCTCATCCACATCTTGGGTGGGCTCATAGCCTTGTGCCGCTTGCAAGACGTCAGACATCTTGTCTGAGTCGTACACATTCATTTGGCAGCCGAAGGTCTTGATAAAAACTTTTTTGCTCATGTCGCGTTGCTTGGGTTAGGCCAACCCATGCACGCCACGCACCAGCGCGAGCCGCGGGTGCGAAAGAGAGCGAGGGCCGGCGTTGCATGGTGTAGATCCAGTGGCCGGCGTGCAGACGCGCTGCACACAAAACATGATTGTAATGCTTGAGCAGGCAATAAAAAAACCCCATCGCACGGGTGCTTTGGGGTTTTGCCCACCGGTGCAGAGACCGGATGGTAGGTGTTTGGTGGTGATAGGTGGACTTGAACCACCGACCCCAGCATTATGAATGCTGTGCTCTAACCAACTGAGCTATATCACCGAGCCTGAAATTATAGCCAAAATTCTCAGGGCTTTGGCTTGCCGCCAAAAGTTTTTGTTAGCCATTTTGTCGCGCCCGTACGACGCGCCAAGCCCTTGGTTATTGGTGTTTGAAGGCGGGTTTGCGCTTGTTTATGAACGCATCCATGCCCTCTTTTTGGTCTTCGGTTGCAAACAGCGCGTGGAACAGACGGCGCTCAAAACGCACGCCTTCGCTGAGGCTGCCTTCAAACGCTTGGTTCACCGCTTCCTTTGCCGCCATGACACTGGGGAGGGAGTAGTTGCAAATCATCAGGGCTGCGCCCAAGGCCTCGGTCATGAGTTGGTCATCGGCGACCACGCGGCTCACCAGTCCGCCGCGCTCGGCTTCTGCAGCGTCCATCATGCGGCCTGTGAGGGCCATGTCCATGGCCTTGGCTTTGCCAACGGCGCGTGGCAGGCGCTGCGTGCCACCTGCGCCAGGGATAACGCCCAACTTGATTTCGGGTTGGCCAAATTTGGCGCTCTCGCTGGCAATGATGACGTCGCACATCATGGCCAATTCACAACCGCCGCCGAGGGGCAAAGCCGCTGACGGCGGCAATAACGGGCTTGCGAACGCTGCGAATGGTTTCCCAGTTGCGCGTGATGTAGTCTGACTTGTAGACGTCAGCAAAGGTGTAGGTCGCCATAGCGCCAATGTCGGCACCCGCGGCAAAGGCTTTTTCACTGCCTGTGAGCACAATGCAGCCAATGTCAGGGTCGGCGTCGAATGCGGTTAGCGCCGCGCCAAGCTCGTCCATTAGCG
>JGI20154J14316_10004514_pt1 | contig 10639 bp, 10 predicted proteins | sample COG_04_FD_14316 | JGI IMG/M metagenome (IMG submission 14316) | reverse complement strand
ATAGATATTGAAGATAATGGTATTCGTGAAACAAATGTAGAATATAGAGATTTAATTGACGATACTATTGTAGAATTAATTCAAAAATATGGTCATAGAGCAGGTAATATAGAAATCATATCAGGTACAACAGAGGAACGAATCCAACAAATATTGAATATTACTAACCTTTAATATATTTATAATAAAACCTTATTATAATGAAAAAATCGGAATTAACAAACTACATTAGAGAAAATATACTCTCTACATTATCTGAAGATACTGAGGCAGAAATCGAAAAAACTAAAGAATTAACCACAGCGATTAAAGATCTTGAAGCGGCTAAAAAAGAAGCTGGTATAGAAGAAGCAAATATTGGCTTAGCTGATATTGAAGAAATGGGATATGAAGATGGAGAAAGAGCATTTGAAGAAATTAAAGGCAGATTCCAAAATCAACCAGACCATCAAGCATATAAAAAAGGGTTTTTTCAAGGATATATAGATCAGGCAGGTGCTTATGGTTTAAATGAAGCCGAAGATAAAGAACCATCTAAAGCAGATTTAAAGGCAACTAAAGGTTTAGCTAAAGCAAAAGAAGAACTTGCTCAATTAACTAAACAAATGAAATCTTTAGCCCGAAAATATAAAGAAGCTGAAGGTGAAGAAAAAGAAAAACTAGTAGCGGATCTTAAGAAAAAGACAAAACTCAAAAAAGAATTAGAATCTATCATAGATAAATAAAGAAATGTGGTTAAAAAGAAATCTTAACCTCTTAGTTATAATAGGAGCATGTGTAGTAGTTTTTACATTTTTCAATAAAAAAGAAAATTATGTAGAAAAATATGATGCTAAAATAAAAGCATTAGAAAAAAAAGTCGATTCGTTACATCACATTAATGACGAATTGACTTTTAAAGTAGATACATTAAATATACAAATAACAAAATTAGATCATCAAATAGATCTTAAAGATAACAGAATTAACAACTTAAGATATGAAATTAATACCAAAGTTGATGCTGTTGATAACTTTAATGATGATGAGCTTACAAGGTTTTTCACAGAGCGCTACAGACAGTACCTCGATTCAATTAAAAAAACCAATAGCTCGTCTAGTAATTAAAGATCTTATCAAGGGAGACGGAGCTAAAAATGAATTAGCTTTAACATTAAGTAAAATTAAATTATTAGAACAAAAAATAGTTCTAAAAGATAGTGTTATTTTGAATTTAAATTCCCAAGTAGGAAATTTTAAATCTATAATGCTCACTAAAACTGACCAATTATTCTTATCTCAGGAATTATCTAAAAGATTACAAACAGATCTTAAAAAACAAAAATTTAAAAATAAACTAACTGCGGGAGCAGGGGTTGTAGCTGTAGTTGTAGCAATTCTCTTAGTAAAGTAATATGTCAGATTTAAAAAAAGTAATACGCCAAGAATATATAAAATGTGCTCAGGACCCAGTACATTTTATGCGTAAATACTGTTATATACAGCATCCACAACGTGGCCGCATACAGTTTAACCTGTATCCATTCCAAGAAAAAGTATTAACGTTATTCCAAAACAACGATTATAGTGCTATATTAAAGTCTAGACAGTTAGGTATATCAACATTAGCCGCAGGTTATTCTTTATGGTTAATGACATTTCATAAAGATCGAAATGTACTAGCATTAGCAACAACACAAGCTACTGCCCGTAACTTAGTTACAAAAGTACAATTCATGTGGGATAATTTACCCTCCTGGCTTAAAGTAGATGCAGTTGAAAATAACAAACTATCCCTCAGATTAACTAATGGTTCAAAAATACAAGCAAAATCATCTAATGCAGATGCCGCACGTTCAGAAGCCGTTTCTTTATTAATAATTGATGAGGCAGCCTTTATAGACAATATTGCTGAGACATGGGCCTCTGCACAACAAACCTTAGCAACAGGGGGTGGTGCAATTGTACTATCCACACCCTATGGTACTGGTAACTGGTTTCACCAAACATGGGTTAAAGCTGAACAAGGTGAAAATGAATTTTTACCTATTAAATTACCATGGTATGTCCACCCAGAAAGGGACCAAGCATGGAGAGATGCACAGGATTCACTATTAGGAGATCCTAGATTAGCAGCACAAGAATGTGATTGTGATTTTAGTACTTCAGGTGATATTGTATTCTATAATGAATATTTAGAATACTACGAAAAAACACATATCAAAGACCCACTTGAAAAACGAGGTGCAGACCAAAATTTGTGGGTTTGGGAATCACCAGATTATTCCAGAGATTATATTGTAGTAGCGGATGTTGCCCGAGGGGATGGAAAAGATTTTTCTACCTGTCATGTAATTGATGTTGAAAATAACGTCCAAGTTGCTGAATATAAGGGTCAATTAGGTACAAAAGAATTTGGACATTTACTAGTTGGGTTAGCTACTGAATATAATGAAGCTATGTTAGTAATAGAAAATGCTAATATTGGTTGGGCAACTATACAAGTTGCTATAGACAGAGCATATTCTAACCTTTACTATTCACAACGGAGTGACTCCCCGAATGCTAGTTCGTATTTTGATAGATATCAAGACCACTCCAAAATGGTAGCTGGTTTTACAATGTCATCTAGAACAAGACCTATGGTAATAGGTAAATTTCAAGAGTATATTAGTGATAAAGGAGTAACAATCCAATCAAGAAGATTGGTAGAAGAGATGAAAGTTTTTATATGGAAAAATGGTAAAGCAGAAGCACAAACAGGATATAATGATGATTTAGTTATGGCATTTGGAATTGCAATGTATATTAGAGATACAGCTCTTATTCAAAGACAACGAGGTTTAGATGCAACCCGAAATGCATTAAATAATATAACAGTAAACAGAACACAATATCAAGGTGGATATTTCTCAAGTGGAAATGATAACCCATACCACATAGATACAGATGGGGGCAAAGAAGATATTAGATGGCTTCTTAAATAATATTTATAACAATAATTATATACAATGGCAGATAAAGGCTTATTTAGTAGACTACAAAGATTATTTTCAACAGATGTAATCATCAGAAATGTTGGGGGTGACCAAATCAAAGTAATTGATAGTAGTGCAATTCAATCAAATGGTGAATTACAAACCAATTCATTAGTTGATAGGTACAATAGATTATACTCAACAAACCCATCTTCATTATATGGTGCACAATTCAACTTTAATTATCAATATCTTAGACCACAACTATATTCAGAATATGACGTAATGGATCAAGATGCTATTATAGCATCCGCATTAGATATTATTGCTGATGAATGTACACTAAAAAACGATATGGGTGAAGTATTATCTATTCGTTCTTCAGATGAAAATGTTCAAAAAATTCTTTACAATTTATTTTATGATGTATTAAATATAGAATTTAATTTATGGGCCTGGGTCCGTCAAATGACTAAATTTGGTGATTTTTTCTTAAAATTAGAAGTAGCTGAAAAATACGGGGTATATAATGTTATACCTTATACTGCATATCATATTAGTAGAGAAGAAGGATTTAATCCTAAAAATGTATCAGATATAAGGTTTAGATATGATCCTAATGGGTTAGTTAATCCGAGTTCAGGGATGTATTCAACCCCCAATAATAATTCTCAAAATGAAAATGGTATTTTCTTTGACAATTATGAAATGGCTCACTTTAGATTAATTGGTGATACTAATTATCTTCCTTATGGGCGTTCATATCTTGAACCTGCTAGAAAATTATTTAAACAATATACGTTGATGGAAGATGCTATGCTAATTCATAGAATTTCACGTGCTCCTGAAAAACGTATTTTTTATATGAATGTTGGGTCTATTCCTCCAAACGAAATAGATGCTTTCATGCAGAAAACAATTTCTAATATGAAACGTACTCCCCACGTAGATCAAAAAACAGGTGAGTATAATTTGAAATATAATATGCAAAACATGATGGAGGATTTTTACATCCCAGTTCGTGGAAATGATACAACAACAAAAATTGACACTACAAAAGGTTTAGACTATGATGGTATTCAAGATGTTGAATATTTGAGAGATAAGCTGTTTGCTGCTCTTAAAGTACCTAAAGCATTTTTAGGGTACGATGAAAACATTGAAGGTAAAGCGACATTAGCTGCTGAAGATATTAGATTTGCTCGTACAATTGAAAGAATCCAAAGAATATTAGTTTCTGAACTTAATAAAATTGCACTTGTACATTTATATTCTCAAGGGTATAGAGATGAAGCATTAACTAACTTTGAGTTATCAATGCAAACCCCATCAATTATCTTTGAACAAGAGAAAATTGAGTTAATGAAGTCTAAAACCGAATTAGCTACTGCATTATTAGAAAATAATCTATTACCTACAGATTGGATCTACGATAATATTTTCCACCTATCAGAAGACCAGTATGATGAATATAGAGATTTAAATAGAGAAGATGCTAAACGTAAATTTAGATTAGCCCAAATAGAAGCTGAAGGAAATGATCCTGTAGAAACTGGTAAATCATATGGTACACCTCACGATTTAGCATCCTTATATGGCAAAGGAAGAATGTATTCAGATCCTGGAAACGTACCAGATGGGTACGATACAGATTCTGATTTAGGTCGTCCTAAAGATAGTATTTCAAATCACGGTAAACAAGATAGTAACTTCGGTAAAGATCCATTAGGTGTTAAACGTATGAAAGATACAGATAAAAATGACTCATCAGATAGCCGAACAGATACAAACAAATCCGGTTTAGCTTTAGAAAATGCTCAAGTATCTTATTTGAAAAATAAAGATATGTTTGCTAAAATGAACAAAAAACAATTAGTTTTTGAGCAAGATAAAGATGATAGTACCTTATTAGATGAAAAACAATTAAAGAAGTAAAAAACTTCACATATTTATAAATAAATATATTTTTTGATGAAAATTAAACACTCAAAGTACAAAAACACGGGAATTCTTTTTGAACTGTTAGTGCGTCAAATTACTGCCGACACATTAAAAGGTGGAGATTCACCTGCCATAGACATATTAAAGGAATACTTTGTAAAAACTTCTTTAGGTCGTGAATATAAATTATATGAATCAGTTTTAAAATCTAAGGTTTTAAATGAAGGAAGAGCAAATATGGTAATTTCTACTATTTTAGAATCTTCTTCAAAATTTAACCGTACCTTATTAAGAAAACAAAAATATAATTTAATTAATGAAATCAAAAAACATTACAATTTAGATGTTTTCTTTGGTGCTAAAATTAAAAATTATAAAGAATTAGCTTCATTATATACTTTAATTGAAGGGTATAACTCTAAAGAATCTAATGATTCTCAACAAATAATTGATAATAAAGTAACTTTATTAGAACATTTAACTGAACAAGAAGTTAACGAAAAAGAAGTTAAAGACGATGTTCTTAAAGAATTTCAAACTTATGATAAAGATTTAAGAATTCTTACTTATAAAGTATTATTAGAAAAATTTAATTCTAAATATGAAAATTTATCTATTGAACAAAAACAAGTACTCAAAGAATTTATTAATTCAGTAGATTCAGCCCCAGGCTTAAGAGATTTTTACAATTCTAAAATAAATGAATTGAAATCCACTTTAAATGAAGAAGCTAAAAATATTAAAGATAAAGCTACACAGATTAAAATTACTGAAGTAACTAAATATTTAGTTGAATTAAATAAAACATCTAAAGTTAATAATGATAATTTAGTTGACTTGCTACAATATTATGAATTAGTAAAAGAAATTAAAATAGCAAATGGCGTTCAAATATAAACTTAAAGAAATAGAAGTAGGGGATGTAAAAGTTAAGGGTGGTGTAAAATCTGTAGTTACAGGTAAAGACCCCGAAACTGGTGCTATATCCTGGTCTATTGATTATGTTCCTAATTTATCTAAGCTAGTTGAAGATTCCATGGAATTAGCAAATACAGCTAAAGGTGTGTATCAAAAGGCTAAAGATGATAAAAAATTCTTAGACATATACGAACAAGCAAAACAATTAAGAAATGTAATTCGTACCCATGTTAGAAACAACTACCCAGAAGATTATAAAAAAGTAGTTAAAGAAGAAGATGTAGAAGAGATGTCTACTTCAGGTGGAGCTGGTGGGTATTTAACTAAATATGCTTTTANGAAACCTAAAAAACAAAAAAAATTACCTGAAGGTGTAGGAGCAACATTAGGTCCAGGTCCTAAAGCATCTGAAGAAGGTGTTAAAGATAATTACTATGTTAAAAAATTCTCTTATAAATTAGTACCTAAAGATAAAAATGGAAATTATGTTCAAAAAGGTAGTAGTTTAGAGGTAAAAAACTTTTAATATGTATAATTATAAATTGGCAGAACAAGAAGATAAAGTACAAAAATTTCATGAAGAAAGAATCATGGCGTTTGATGCTTTAGAAGCTCGTTTAGAAAACATAAAAAAATTATTGCGTCAAGGTAAAATTGAAACAATTAAAGTATACAGAGAACAACCCGATACTTTTGCTGTTGTAAAACCAACAGATTTAATTGGCGATTATATTAACGATATAGAAATATTACTAAAAGGAGAATAATGAAAACCATACAAGAACAATACAACCAAATTAAAGAAGGAAAAGGATCAAAACAAATTTTCCTTGCTGAAGCTAAAAAACTATTTCCTAGTATGTTAACAAACCCAATGGGATTTGATGAAGCATCAAAAATATTAAAAACTAGGGGGGTTATTAGTGAAAACTACATTGATCTCCAACCAATTACTACTATGGAAGCAACTCCTAAAACATCATACGAAATTAAATTTGCAGAATTCTTAGCTGAAGAAGCTAAAGTTGTAGAGAAAAAAACAACTAAAGAAGTAGATGAAGTTAATGCTCATGGTTTCGATGCTAAAGATAAGAAAAATTTAGACAACCAAATTGGTCAAGAAGTACTTAATGGTATTTATTTTGAAGCTAAACAAAACCCAGACAAAACATTAGATGAAATCCGTAAAATAGTATCTAAAAACTTAGAGAAAGACGGACAGTACTATATGAAAAATGCTGCATTTGGGGTTGAAGGATTAGGATATCAAGAACAAAAACAAGAAGAAGTATCCGGAGCTCATAAAGCATCAGGATATTCAGATAAGTTTAAAGAAATGGTTAAAGAAGCTTTAACTGAAGGTAAAAAACCTAAAAAAGAAACAGTAGATTCAAAATTAGCTGAAATCGATAAACAAGGTCAAGTTGTAGCTTTAGAAGCTAAAATTGATACTATCGATGAAATGATTGAAGCTAAAACACAACGACTATCTATGGTATCTGAAGATGAAAATCTAGCAGAATTAGTAGATAAACAAGCCATTAAAGGAATGCAAAGAGAAATCAAGCTTTTAGAAAAAAGAAAAGCTAAGATGGAAAAAATGTATGAAAAAATGTGTGGTAAATCCTATACTAAAACTGAAGTTGTAGATGAAACAGTAGAAATGTTTGAGTCTGTTGATTTAAAAGATTTAATGAAAAATGGAAAAATCAACAATGATATTCTAGTAACAACAAAACCAGGAGCACCTAAAGAAGACCAAATAAAGAATTCTTTAAGACCTAAATCAATTGAAGATGATAGTGAAAATGGTGGTCCTGGAGCTAAGCTTGTAAGATTTGCAGATTTAGCAGGTGGTGCTGATAAAGATTATAAAATTAAAAATGGTAAAATAGTAGATCTTTCTTTAATAGAAGATGAATAACATGAGCAAAAAACTATTAATAGAAACAAATACCTTTAAGGTTAACCCCCTCCAATTAACAGAAAATGTTAATAAGGAGACGGGTAATTTAATGGTAGAAGGAATTTTAGCTACTGCTGAAGTTAAAAATGGTAATGGTAGATACTATTCCAAAGATCTATGGAATAGAGAGATGGAAAAATATGGTGAGCTTATTAAAGAAAGACGTTCAATGGGCGAACTAGACCACCCTGAATCATCAGTCATAAACTTACAAAACGTATCCCATTTAATTTCAGACTATTGGTGGGATGGAGATAATGTAATGGGTAAAATAGAAGTTTTACCTACTCCTTCAGGCAACATACTTAAAGAACTAATTAAAGCAGGTGTAACAGTAGGTGTTTCATCTCGTGGTATGGGTTCGTTAGAGCAAAATGGTAATGTAATGGAAGTACAAGATGACTTCGAATTATTATGTTGGGATTTTGTTTCTACACCTTCTAATCCAGGTTCTTATATGCATACCTTAAATGAAGGTAAACAAACTATTACTTACGATTATACAAACATAAATAATATTGTACATGAAATCCTTTGTTCAAAAGGGTCATGTTCTATAGCTTAAAAATATTTTCTTCGGACGCTACCGAAGGCCGATTGCCCCTCCCTGGATAGTATCCCTGGACCTAAGCCCTCTTTTTGAGGGCTTTTATATTCTTTAGAAATATTCATATACGTATAACCATAATATACCATCCCTTATATGGTATCGATAAACAAATTATTCCCTATTACGGTTCTTAATAACCGTATTTCACAAATTTAAATTTTGCGATTATGTCAAACAACAGAGATTTGCTTAAAGAAGCAATTGCTGACGCTAAATCGGTTAAAGAAACCGCAATAGCAAACGCTAAATCTGCTTTAGAAGAAGCATTTACTCCTCATTTGAAATCTATGCTTTCTGCTAAATTGGAAGAAATGGACAACGAAGACATCGACGAAGGATACGATAAGTATGAAGAAGACGATGTAACGAAAGAAGAAGTTTCTAAAGAAATAGAAGAAATGTCTAGACCAGAAAAAGGAGAAAAAGAAGAAGAAGAAATGAAAGAAGAGATTGATGAAGAAGAAATCAATCTTGACGAGTTACTTGCAGAACTCGAAGAAGGTGAAGATAAGGACGAAGTTAAAGAATCTGAAGAAATTGAAGAATCTGAAGAAGTAACTGAAGAAGAAGAAGACGACGCTGAAGAAGGCGAAGACGAAGAAGCTGAAGGTGAAATGGAAGAAGAAGAAATTGATTTAGAAGATATGACTGAAGACGATCTTAAATCTTTTATCGAGGATGTAATTAAAGACATGGTAGACACTGGTGAATTAGAAGCTGGAGAAGAAATGGAAGACGAAATGGAAGCTGATGCTGACATGGAAGATGATATGGATATCGAAGTGGAAGATGAAGAAGAAATCATGGAAGATGATGCAGTAAGTAAAAAACTTAAAGATGGTGCTTCATTAGATTCAGCTCCAAGAAAAGTAGGTCAAACTACCGTTCAAGAAGAAGAAATCAAAAATGCATTAGCTGAAGTTGAGGAACTTAAAAAGGAACTTAACGAAGTTAATTTACTAAATGCTAAATTACTTTATACTAACAAAATCTTCAAAGCTAAAAACTTATCAGAAGATAAGAAAGTTAAAGTGTTGAAAGCTTTTGATAAAGCCGAAACAGTAAAAGAAGCAAAAGTTATTTTTGAAACATTAAACGAAGGTATATCATCTAAAATGACAAAACCATCAATTAATGAAGTAAAAGGTAGTGCTTCAAAAGCTGCAGGAATAGCTCCTAAAGCAAAACAGCCAATTGTTGAAAACGCTGCATTTGCACGTATGCAAAAATTAGCTGGAATTATTAAATAATATTAAAATTAAAAACTAAAAAACTTAAAATCATGAGTTTACAAACTTTATTAGAAAGTGCAAACCCATACCACTCAGTACAGAGTGATGCTGCACGCTTAGCGTCAAAATGGGAAAAAACAGGCTTGCTAGAAGGATTAAATGGTGCTACTAAAAGCAACATGGGAATGATCCTTGAAAACCAAGCTAAACAATTAGTAGTAGAAAGCTCTCAATCAGGTGGTGGTGCTGCTTCAGCAGGTACATTTACTGCAGGTGTAGGTGAGCAATGGGCAGGTGTAGCTCTTCCATTAGTACGTAAAGTATTTGGACAGATCGCAGCTCAAGAATTCGTATCAGTTCAACCAATGAACTTACCTTCAGGTCTAGTATTTTTCCTAGATTTCCAATATGGAACTGACAAAGCTCCATTTAGTGCAAACAAATCATTATACGGAAACACATCATCATTCGCTTCAAACGGAACTGAAGGTGGTCTTTATGGTGCAGGTCGTTTCGGATACTCAATCAACAACACATCTTCTACTATAGACGCTGCTGTACAAGCAACAGGTTCTTGGTCAGATGTAAATTTTGACTCAGATCTTTCTGCTTCAATGGCTGCTGATGGTTTACGTAAAGTTACTATAGATTTAGCTGGTAAAGCAGCTGATTTAGAGGGAGCAAGAGGATTTGTTATCACAGGTGCTAATCTTGCTGCAGCAGATAACAAACCAGCATTTACTACAGTTAGTGGTACTGAGGTATCTTTTATTATAGATAAAGCAGATGCTACAAACGTAGGTGCTACAGGTGCATATGATATTACTTTCCAAAAACAACCAACTGACCAGTTTAGAGGTGATTTCGAAGATGGTAATGGTGCATTAAATGCTAACAACAGCCCAACTATCGCAATTCCAGAAATCAATGTACAGATGAAATCATCTGCAATCGTTGCTAAAACTAGAAAATTGAAAGCTGTATGGACTCCTGAGTTCGCACAAGATTTAAATGC
>JGI20154J14316_10004508_pt1 | contig 10654 bp, 10 predicted proteins | sample COG_04_FD_14316 | JGI IMG/M metagenome (IMG submission 14316) | reverse complement strand
CTTCTTCTGAAGACTGTTGAATGGCTAAAAATTCTTCAGGAGTTAAATCTCCATAATAGAAACTGATTGGGTTCAAAGCTTTACCGTTTTTATGCACCTCATAATGTAAGTGGGGTGCAACAGACAGTCCGGTACTTCCTACATACCCAATAATATCGCCTCTTCGAACTTGCTGCCCACGTCTCACTACCATTTTGCTCATATGTGCATAAATGGATTTGTACCCGTAACCGTGGTCAATATAAACAACTTTACCAAACGTACTACTTCTTTGGGCTCTATATATTTTTCCATTTCCAGATGCATATATGGGAGTTCCTCTTGGTGCTGTAAAATCCATTCCTTTATGAAGTTTCCTGATTTTTAAAATCGGATGCATTCTCATTTTAAAGCCAGATGCAACATAAAAAGAGCCCTTTTTTATTGGAAGTACTGCTGGAATTGACGCTAGCATTTTTTCTTTTTCTTTTGCCAATGAGACGATTTCGTCTAAAGACTGAGACTGAACGGCTATCTGTTTGGATAATATATCTACATTTTTCGTGAGCCCTTTGATCATTTCAGAATTATCAAAACCATCAAGCGCTTTGTATCTATTGACCCCACCAAAACCTGCTTTTCGCACATCGTCGGATATTGGGTCTGCTTCAAAATAAGTACGGTAAATATTATTATCTCTTTCTTGAAGTTGCCCTAAAATGGTCGCACTTTCATCTAACCGTTTGTTAATTAATGTATAATGCAGTTTTAAATTCTCAAGCTCATCTTTATCTGCCCGATGTGCTGGCGTTATAATCACTTGACTCAGTCCTACAAAACCAATAAACATCACTAACGATGCGCCTAAAATTAAAAAAATAGAGCGCTTAAAATAATCACTTTTTTTCTTCTCTATTTTTCTGTAAGACAAGGTGTCCGCATCATAAAAATATTTTACTTTTGCCATAATCTTAAATATACTATTTTTGTTTTTTTAAACTGATTTTCGAAAAGAAAACTTTTCAAATTTACAAAATTTTTACAACTCCTTTTTTTAGTTGTTATATTTTAAAAAAAATGAACCTAATTCTTTCAATCTGAAACCATTTATTTTTATGAAATCTCAAGAAATCCGTGCTCAATTTTTAGATTTTTTCAAAGAAAAATCTCATACAATTGTACCCTCGGCTCCAATGGTTACGAAAGATGACCCAACATTACTTTTTGTGAATTCTGGGATGGCACCCTTTAAAGAATTTTTCTTAGGCAATGGAAAACCAAAAAGCAATCGACTTGCCGATTCTCAAAAATGTTTGCGTGTTTCAGGAAAACACAATGATCTTGAAGAGGTTGGTTATGACACCTATCATCATACTTTATTTGAAATGTTAGGAAACTGGTCTTTTGGAGATTATTTTAAAAAAGAAGCCATTTCTTGGGCTTGGGAGCTACTAACGGAAGTGTATAAAATTGACAAAGACATTTTATATGTGAGTGTTTTTGAAGGAAGTGATGATGCAGACAAACTTCCTTTAGACCAAGAAGCTTATGACTTGTGGAAAGAATTGATTCCAGAAAATAAAATTGTAAAAGGAAATAAAAAAGATAACTTTTGGGAAATGGGCGAGCAAGGACCTTGCGGACCCTGTTCTGAAATTCATGTTGATCTTCGTTCTGAAGAAGAAAAAGCGAAAACTCCAGGAATCTCATTGGTGAATATGGACCATCCACATGTGGTGGAAATATGGAACCTTGTTTTTATGCAGTACAACAGAAAAGCAAATGGTAGTTTAGAAAATTTACCGCACAAACATATTGATACTGGTATGGGATTTGAGCGTTTGTGTATGGCTTTACAAGGAGTGAAATCCAATTATGACACCGATGTTTTTCAACCCATTATTAAACAAATAGAAAAAATTACAAACACAACCTATGGTGCAAACCAGCAACAAGACGTTGCTATACGTGTCATAGCAGATCATGTAAGAGCCGTTGCTTTCTCTATTGCAGATGGTCAATTACCAAGTAACACTGGGGCGGGGTATGTAATTCGAAGAATTCTAAGAAGAGCGGTTCGTTATGGGTTTACTTTCCTAGATAAAAAAGAACCTTTTATATATCAATTAGTGGCGATACTCTCTGAACAAATGGGGGCTGCTTTTCCTGAAATTTCAGGACAAAAACAATTGATTGAAAACGTTATTAAAGAAGAAGAAAACTCCTTTTTAAGAACCTTAGATCAAGGATTAATTTTATTGGACAAAATCATTGAAAATGCCGACGCTAAAGAAATTTCTGGAGACAAAGTTTTTGAACTGTATGATACGTTTGGTTTCCCAGTAGATTTAACGGCTTTAATTCTTTCTGAAAAGGGATTCACTTTAGATGAAAAAGGATTTAAAGACGAATTGCAAAAACAAAAAAACAGATCGAAAGCTGCTAGTGAAATGTCTACCGAGGATTGGACCCTTTTAGCTGAAGAAGGTACTGAAGAATTTATTGGATATGATACTTTAAGTGCCGACGTAAAACTTACACGTTACAGAAAAGTCGTTTCTAAAAAAGAAGGGGAAATGTTTCAATTGGTATTCGATGCAACACCCTTTTATCCAGAAGGGGGTGGACAAGTGGTGACAAAGGCTTTTTCGAAGATTCCCAAGGAAACCAAATTGCAATTTTAGACACCAAAAAAGAAAACAATGTTATCATTCATTTCACAAAAAAATTGCCAAAAGAAGTCAATGACATCTTCAAAGCAACAGTGAATGAAAAAATACGAGAGAACACCGCTTGTAACCATACAGCAACCCATCTCTTGCACGAGGCGTTAAGAGAAGTCTTAGGTATTCACGTAGCGCAAAAAGGTTCAGCTGTAAATGCCAACTATTTGCGTTTTGACTTTTCTCACTTTTCAAAAGTAACAGCAGAAGAATTAAAGGCTGTTGAGCATATGTAAACGCGAAAATAGCGATGCAACTTCCGTTAGAAGAAAGCAGAAATGTTTCTATGGAAAAGGCAATCGCCGATGGAGCTATGGCATTGTTTGGAGAAAAATATGGCGATACGGTTCGTGCTATAAAATTTGGCAATTCGATTGAATTGTGTGGTGGAACACATGTGAAAAACACAGGAGATATTTGGCATTTTAAAATAAAATCGGAAGGCGCTGTTGCTGCTGGAATTCGACGAATTGAAGCAATTACAAATGAAGCGGTAAAGGATTTTTATGATGATAACAATCAAGCTTTAAACCAAATAAAAGAATTACTAAACAATGCGAAAGCACCTGTAAAAGCGGTTCAGAAATTACAGGATGAAAATACTGCTTTGCAAAAACAAATAGAGCAACTCCTAAGGGACAAAGCGAAAAATGTAACGGGAGAGATTATAAATCAACTGCAAGATATAAACGGCGTACAATTTTTGGCTACTAAGGTAGACTTGGATGCAAATGGAATCAAAACTTTGGCTTTTGATTTGGGTAAAAAACATCCCAACTTGTTTTTAGTATTTGCAACTGCGCCAACGAATGAAAAAGCAATGTTGACCTGTTATATTTCTAAGGAATTAGTGAACGAACGTGGTTACGATGCTGGAAAAGTAGTCCGAGAATTAGGGAAATTCATTCACGGAGGTGGTGGTGGACAAAATTTCTTTGCAACTGCAGGGGGTAAAAACCCTGGAGGAATTCCGCAAGCACTAGAGAGTGCAAAGGAGTATCTAAGTTAAAAAAAATGATTTTACAAACAAAAGTAACTTTACAAAAAGAAGCCAAAAACCCCATTTCTTATGCTTCTAAAATAGTACTTTTAGGTTCTTGTTTTTCGGAAAACATTGGAGATCAATTAAATTATTTCAAATTTCAAACAGTTCAAAATCCTTTTGGAATTTTATTCCATCCAAAAGCAATCAAAGAACTGATTGCAAATGCAATTCATGAAAAAACATATACTGAAACTGATTTGGTTTTTCAAAATGAACGATGGCATTGTTTTGATGCGCATTCGAAACTCAGTGCCCCTGAAAAAAAAGATATTTTATCACAACTAAACAAAGCTATTTCCTCAACAAATACTGCCTTGAAAGAGGCTACACATCTGGTCATTACACAGGGTACGTCTTGGGTCTATCGAGATACAGCAACGGATAAAATCGTTGCCAATTGCCATAAAATTCCACAAAAAAAATTTTCGAAAGAGTTACTAAGCGTTCAGGAAGTTACTGAAACATTATCCGAGATTATTACATTGATCCAATCCGTAAACGCTTCCATAAATATCATTTTTACGGTTTCACCAGTTCGTCATTTAAAGGATGGTTTTGTGGAAAACACACAAAGTAAATCGCATTTAATTGCAGGAATACAAACGTTGCTTAGCAACTCCAAAAGCAACCTACATTACTTTCCAAGCTATGAAATAATGATGGATGAATTGCGTGATTACCGCTTTTATTCGGAAGATCTAATTCATCCAAACACCACTGCAATTCGGTATATCTGGGAACGTTTTACAACCACTTGGGTTGATGAAAAAGCCGCAGAGATGATGCAAGAAATAAACACCATCCAAAAAGGATTGTTGCACAGACCATTTGATGTAAATAGTGTACAACATCAAAAATTCTTAACGAATTTGTCATCAAAAATTGCAAAAATAGCAACGGAGTTTCCACTGATCAAATTCTAAAAAAAACTTTATTCGACTACGTATTGATCTACATTTTGCCAAGGTCCGCCGTTAATTGCATCCAAACCATTGCTTACTAAAAACTGTGTTGCTTGCGAACTGCGGGCTCCACTTCTACAAACTGCAATAATTGGTTTGTCCCAAGATCTAATTTCTTCTAGGTGCAAAGGCACTGTTGTTAATACAATGTGTTTCGCTTGTTTTCCATGTGCTTCATCCCATTCTTCAAGAGTTCTAACATCTAAAATAACTGCGCCTTTCGTTAAATATTCTTTTACGTCGTCTGTTTCCTTTTTCTGACTGAAGATTCCAAATAATCCCATAATATATCTTTAATTGTTTTTAATTTTTATTAATTGTAGTCCATTTTCAATTAATTTTTGAAAAGAAACATTCTTTTGTAATTTTAGTAAATATTGGTAGATTTCTTCTGAAAAATCACATTTATTTTCAACAGATAACTCATAAATTTCCAACGGTAAAAGCCAATCTGAAGGATACTCGTTAATCAGCGTATTAAAAATGTTTTTTAGTGCTTTTGATTGGATTGGAGAATCCGCTCTGATGGCACGAACTTGCGCATACAATGCGTATAATTTTTCTTCTTTTGCAGTGTAGGTTATTTTTTTTGTTTTTGTTTCAGAGACTTTAGATAGGTCTTCAAAAGAACTGTGATCTGCAGCACCAGAATAAGCAGAAACTACTTCTTTTCCAATCGCCATATCATAAATTCCCAAACTGGGCTCAAAAAGGATTTGATCTTGAAAAGTAACCGTACAATCAGTAAAGGAAATTAATAAAATTTTACCCCTTAAATCGCGGGTTCCAGTAATGGCTTTTCCTTCGATTTTTACACCACTTTCAAATTCTAATTTTATGAATTCGCCTTCATAAATTCCATACGCTCTTAAGTCTCTCGGACTCATGTCTTCGATTTGTAGATTGATTCCTTTTAGTTTTCCTATTGGACTTCCAAAACCATTTTTGTGATGTGAGACACCGTGACCAATTAATTCTTTATCTCTTGAAGCAAGTGCGGTTGGTCCTGATGTTTGAAAGTAAGCTACTTGATTGTCTTTATGTTTAATAACGTTTGTAAAAATACCTGAAATTTGAACTCCTGTACTCAGTTCAATTGTTCCTAGATTTTTAGAATTTATAACTTTTTGGACGCCATTCAACCCCCCTGTTCTCAATGCCATTGTATTTGCAAACTCTTCTAAAACCAAACTTAAATAAGCAAAATCTGGGGTTACAAATAATTGTGGTTGCGGTTTTGTAATATCAAAATTTAAGGTTGCTGCTGCAATTGAATAGGGTCTTTTTTCTACGGCGTCTTGCATGCACCAGTCACTTTCGCCAATCGATGATAGCAAACCTGCTCCATAAATTTTAGGTGCGTCAACAGTTCCAATCAATCCATATTCTACCGTCCACCAATGTAAATTTCTAATTTTTGCCATCTCAGACAATTCCCCCATATTTTCTTGTAAGTATTCTACCTGTTTTTGGGCTGCTATTATTTCTTTTTCTGGTGAATTGGGATTCTCTTTTAAAATAGACAACAGTCGAATTGCTTCATACATTTCATAATCCTTTGCAGACGAAATTGCTTTACTTCCAATTTCTCCAAAACGCCTTAAATATTCTGCATATTCTGGATTTGCAATGATTGGCGCATGTCCTGCAGCTTCATGAATAATATCGGGTGCGGGTGTATAAGCGATGTGATTAATCGTTCTCATATCAGAAGCAATTACCAACACATTGTAAGCCTGAAATTCCATAAATGCGTTGGGAGGTATAAAACCATCTACTGAAACCGCTGCCCAACCAATTTCTTTTAAAATACGGTTCATCCCATCCATTCTTGGGATTTCATCTACAGAAATACCCGTAGCTTCTAGACCTTTTACATAAGATTCATGTGCCACCCTACTTAAATAATCAATATTCATACGCATTACATACCTCCAAACTGCTTGATTTTGAGGTGTATATTCATTGTACGGTTGATTTACAACAAATTTGTGCAAATGTTTTGGCAACTTTCGAGTAACGTTGTTTAACACAAAATGAGACTTCATAAATATCCTTTTAAGACTATGTAAATTTACATCTTTTTTTAAGATTCTATTTCCGCATTTAATAGATTTTATCTTTTTAATTCCCTCTTGATTTGCTACTTATTTTATAACGACTAAATGATTTAAAATGAGTTTTCAAGATGCTGTCTGTATCGGTAGTGATTACAAGCATAAAAGAGAATAAAAGAAGTCGTATTTCAATATTTGATAAAACAAAAAAATAAAGAGTTGCGCTCCTACTGCGCTAAATTTTGAAAACAAGGCTAGAGAAAAAGAAGTCGAAATATTTCGAAATAAGATGCACCGAGATTTTAAAAAAAAGTACTTACAAAGGTGATCCTCTTATTGAGTATAATTGCATTGTTAATTTACGGTATCGGTTTCGTAGAAAAATAGAAAATCAATAAAAAATCTTTCTTATTTTTACCTTTTAAACTCGTAAAATGAACAAAAAAGTAATCTTGATGATTTTGGATGGATGGGGAATCACACAAGACCCAAAAGTATCCGCCATTTACAATGCAAAAACGCCCTATATCAATTCTTTATACAATAAGTATGCGCATGCATCACTGAGGACGGATGGCGAACATGTTGGACTGCCCGAAGGTCAAATGGGAAACTCTGAGGTGGGGCACATGAATCTAGGAGCTGGTAGGATCGTCTATCAGAACTTAGCACGCATTAATAAAGCGGTAAAAGAAAAGACATTAGGAAAAGAAAAAGCGTTATTAGATACTTTTAAGTATGCAAAAGAAAACAATAAAAAAGTCCATTTATTAGGATTAGTTTCTGATGGTGGAATTCACTCTCATATCAATCATTTAAAAGGGATTTTAGACATTGCAAAAGAACAGGAAGTAGCCAATGTATTTGTACATGCTTTTTCTGATGGTCGTGATTGTGATCCGAAATCTGGAGGAAAATTCATCAATGATCTTCAAGATTACATGAAAGAATCTACTGGAGAATTGGCTTCTGTAACAGGACGTTATTACGCAATGGATAGAGACAATAGGTGGGAACGAATCAAAATAGCCTATGATGGTTTGGTCAATGGAGTGGGTACAACAACCAAAGATGTTGTTGCCGCAATTCAACAAAATTATGATGCTGGATTGACAGACGAATTTCACAAACCCATCCTTATTACGGATGAAGAGAATCAACCAAAAGCACAAATCAAAGAAGGCGATGCAGTGCTCTTTTTCAATTATAGAACAGACAGAGGTAGAGAATTAACAAATGCACTCTCGCAAAATGATTTTCCTGAAGAGGAAATGAAAAAATTAGATTTGTACTTTACCACCATTACCTTGTATGATGAAAGTTTTCAAAACATCAATGTAATTTACAAAAACGATAATATAAAAAATACTTTAGGGGAAGTAATTTCGAAAGCAGGTAAGAAGCAAATTAGAATTGCAGAAACAGAGAAATACCCACACGTAACCTTCTTCTTTTCGGGAGGACAAGAAGCTCCTTTTAATGGAGAGTCTCGTATTTTAAAAAACTCACCAAAAGTAGCAACCTATGATTTGCAGCCAGAAATGAGTGCCTATGAATTAACGGATGCTTTGTGTGAAGACTTAGAAAAAGCGACCGCAGATTTTGTCTGTTTAAATTTTGCCAATGGCGATATGGTAGGTCATACTGGAATTATGGAAGCTGCTATTAAAGCCTGTGAAACTGTTGACACTTGTGCGAAAACAGTGATTGAAACAGGATTAAAAAATGGATACACAACCCTATTGATCGCAGATCATGGAAACTGTGAAACCATGATAAATCCGGATGGAAGTCCAAACACAGCACACACCACAAATCCAGTTCCTTTTGTACTTATTGATGAAGATTTAAAATCGATAAAAAATGGTATCTTGGGCGATATTGCACCAACAATTTTAGATTTAATGGGCATTGAGCAACCCTCAGAAATGACACAAAAATCGCTGCTATAATTTTTTAAAAAACACACATGAAAAAAATACTTTTAATTGCATTCATCGGAATTTTCACTTCTTGTAATGCGCAACAAAAAACAACTGCGGTAAAAGACCAATCAGGTAATTTAATTGGTATCGCAGATAAAGAGTCTTTCAATCAAGCACCTTTTAAGGCTTGGTTTGATCAGAAATTTAAAACCTACACTCCAGAAGCAGGAACGATTACTTCTTTAAAAACAGCTTTGAAAGGAATTACCATTAAAGGATTTATGGGAACCTGGTGCGGCGATAGTAAAAGAGAAACACCTCGTTTTTTCAAAATTTTGGAACTGGCTGATTTTGAAATGACTAATTTTGAATTGATAACAGTAAATCGTTCTAAAAAAACACCCGATAACTTACAAGCAGGATTGAATATTTTTAAAGTACCTACATTTATCTTTTATAAAGACGGCAAAGAAATAGGCCGCTATGTAGAATATGCAAGAGTTTCTTTGGAAAAAGATATTTTAAAAATTGTATCAGGCATGCCATACAAACATTCTTACGATCGAAGTAAGTAATAATACATTTTTACATTTTATTTAAAATTAAATATCGGCGTCATTCTTAATGAATGACGCCGATATTCGTTAACTCAATGACGCTTCAATAAAAAAATTATTTTTCGTGTTTTTCAACGAAAACTTCTTTCTCTTATTTCTTTAAATTAGAGTAACTTTGTGGCATAATTTTTTCAAGATGATTATCGTAAAAACAAGAGAAGAAATAGAAATCATGCGCGAGAGTGCTTTAGTAGTTTCTAAAACATTAGGAATGCTTGCTAGCGAGGTAAAACCGGGTGTAACGACATTATATTTAGACAAATTAGCCGAAGATTTCATAAGAGCTGAAGGAGCAATCCCTGGTTTTTTAGGTTTGTATGACTTTCCAAATACGCTTTGCATGAGTCCCAATGCACAAGTTGTTCACGGAATCCCAAATAAAACGCCTTTAAAAGAAGGTGACATTATCTCTATTGATTGTGGTGCTTTAAAAAATGGTTTTTATGGGGATCATGCATATACGTTTGCTGTAGGCGAAATTGCTGATGACGTAAAAAAATTATTAGACGTTACTAAGCAAAGTTTGTACGAAGGAATTCGCAATTTTAAAGCGGGAAATCGAGTGGGTGATGTAGGATATGCAATTCAAAAATATACCGAAGACCGGGGTTATGGTGTGGTAAGAGAATTGGTAGGCCATGGACTTGGAAGAACAATGCACGAAGATCCAGAAATGCCAAACTATGGAAAAAGAGGAAGAGGCAAGAAATTTACAGAGGGAATGGTTGTTGCTATTGAACCAATGACAAATCTTGGAACTCACAAGATTAGACAGCATTCAGATGGTTGGACAATTACTACATTAGACAACAAACCTTCCGCACATTTCGAACATGATGTTGCTATTGTAAATGGCAAACCAGAATTGCTTTCTACGTTTAAATACGTACATGATGCCTTGGGAATTGTGAGTAATGAAGAAGACGAGTTTAGACAATAAATTTTATAGACACTAATTTTTCTAATTTCACTAAAAAAAAATGAACACTTTAATTTACAAACAAGATTCTTGTGCTATTATAGGGGTTTGTATTAGAGTACAGAAACAAACTTTAAATTATTTAGCAGCGTCAAAAGTGAAATTAGGTTTACACGTAAATTTTGGAGAAGATCGTTTAACCAGCAAAAGAACTGTTTTGTGAAATTTGTATAATTCATGTCTCTATTTAAAATCATCTTAAACACTCTACCACGCCCTTTATTAATAAAGGCTAGTTATTTGGTAAGTCCGATAATCCGTTTTTATTTAAAAGGAAATCGTTTTACAGATCCGATCGATGGAAAAAGTTTTCGGAAATTCCTTCCTTATGGCTACGGAAAACAGCGCGAAAATGCACTTTCTCCCT
>JGI20154J14316_10004502_pt1 | contig 10661 bp, 9 predicted proteins | sample COG_04_FD_14316 | JGI IMG/M metagenome (IMG submission 14316) | reverse complement strand
GAATGGTGGTAGAGGTAAGCAGCTCAGGTGGTTATTTTTTTTCAGAATTTGTTTGCGTAGATTAAAAAATAAAATTATACATATTACAACAATGTACGAAAACTTTATTTGTTTGAGTGGGTTAAGAGACTGCACCGAAATAGCACACGTACGGGTTTTTAAAACAGGAAAAATATACAATTCAAAATATAAATGTTTACTGCATGCGAACTGTTATGCTGTTCCCTGTGCCTGGCCAATTACCCAAATATTATATGATTGGAACAACAAAAGCAAATGTAAATCAGCCATCCTTCGTGAAGCAACAACTTGTTATAAATGTTCAGCTGAAGGAAAATATCTTTGTGTTTTTGGCGGACATATGCTATGCCAAAATCATGTGGAGCCATTCGTCTTAAGAAACAAAAAAACAAAAAGTCTAAATCAATGTTCGTGTAAAGAAAGTGGTGGTAGTCCAGTATGGCCTAATCCTTTTGTGCACATGTTTATACCATCAAATGCTCTTATTTTGCATGATGGCGACACAGTTGCAAATTATAGCTATGTCTTCTTTTTATTAAAATTTGGATTTAATAGCAAAATAACCATAAAAAGTTGGATGTTTTTTCATGATACAATGCCAATTCTTCATACAATCGATAAATCCATGAAAAAGAAGAGAATTATCGCATGGCGTATTGCCATTATTTCTAATGCGGTCTGTCCTTTAAATTTTTCAACAAAAATAAAAATGTAAACTACAGCAGAATTCTTGTTGATGGATACTGTACAAGATCTTGCATTTTTTTTCCAAAATGGCGATCTTTGTATTTTTCTGTTTTTCTTTGTAATTCTGCTTTTGGTTTAAAATTACCCATGAATGTGATAATGTTTATTCTGTCCTTTCTTCGTCCTCGTACAAATGTTGATGCCTGCATGCTGGAGAGCAAATGGTGCGATCAACTTTTGTATGAATTTAGAGCTGGTAAAAGTGCTCTTGATATAGCAAAAGAAAATGGCGAAGAAGGGTGTGTTGCTTTAATTCTGGATTACAAGAATAGAAAATAAGAACCTAATAAATTATCCTTTTGGCGGGTTTGATTGGAATTAAATTAAATGGTACAGTTTCAACCTTTTTGGATGGTTTACAATATTTCCAAGTAACAAAAACGGAAATGAGAAAAATAACACTTCCGGCAGAAGATATAATAATAATAATTGTTTTTCCCTTGTCTTCTGCTGTTACAGGAAATGTTTCATTTCCTGTAGTGGAAACAGTTGTTGAAGTAGTAGAAATAGTTGACGTAAAAGTGGTAGAAATAGTCGACGTAAAAGTGGTAGAAATAGTCGACGTAAAAGTGGTAGAAAAAGTAGTGGGCAACGTCAAGGATCGTACAAATTTGGGCACATTTTCCGATTCAGAAAAAAATCCAATACCAAGTTGGCCGCGATCATTTTTACCCCAACAAAAAACGGAACCAGTAAAATTTGTTGCGCAGGTGTGTGAATCACCAAGAGAAATGTCCGTTATATTAGATAATTCTTGTATGGATATTGGAGAATAATTTGTGCGCTGATTGTTTGAGGTCTGTAGAGGAAGTGTATCTTTGTAATAATTTAGTCCCCAACAAAAAACTTGCCCGGTATTTTTTATGGCGCATGTGTGTTGTTTTCCAAGTGAAATTGTTTCTATGTTGTTTATTATATATAATAAGTCATATACTTTAGGATCATTGAGTTGAGTATCATATTTATCATAAAATTTTCCTAATTCATAATTATTGTTTTGTCCCCAACAGAATAAATCATCATCTTCATCAATAATACACGAATGTTTATATCCAAGTGATACTTCATTGTAAGGATGTTGCTCTCCTTGAAGTAAAACTGGAGTAGTTTGTTTGTCTGGAATGATTTCGGTTTGAGTGAAATTTTCGGAGGCGAGACCAACTTGGCCCATTTCATTCCAACCCCAACAAAAACAGTTTTTGTCTTCATTTATAGCACATGTGTGAAATCCGCCAACAGTAATTTGCGTAAAATTTGTCGAGTATGACGAAGGAAAATTTACAAATTGAGGTAAATTTTCTGATTCAGAAGTTGTTCCAATTCCAAGTTCTCCTTGTTGATTGTGTCCCCAGCAAAAAATAGCACCAGTTGTATTTCTAGCACATGTATGATATTCTCCAAGCGAAATTTCGACAATATTAGATAATGCTTCGACAAGTACTGGAGAATTTTGATCAAATGTGTTATTAATTCCAAGTTGACCAAAATCATTAAAACCCCAACACCAAACAGAGCCAGTATTGTTAATAGCACAGGTGTGTGCCAATCCAAGTGAAATTTCAGCAATATTAGTTAAACCAGGAATGGATACCGGAGAATGTTGGTTTGTATTGTTTCCAATTCCAAGTTGACCACTCAAATTTTCACCCCAACACGAGACAGTTTGATCTGAAAGTATAACGCAAGTATGATCTTGTGCTTGACCATAATGCCAAAAAAAAGATCCAAAAAAGAACAGCAAAAATATACGGTGCATGTTTGAATTAGTTATTTGATTTTGTTTTTGGTATATACCATTATGAAATAAATATGGTAATCTCACCAAAATGGATTATCGTGATCGCCTGATTGCATACAGTAAAAAAAAATATGACGTCCCGCTAAAGAATCGTGTAGTTAATTGGTTTTTGCATCCATTGCAGGAAGCTCGAGATGATCGTTGGCGTGAATTTGCAAAACATTTAAAAGAGAAAGGAATACAGCCAAAGAAACCCAAGTTAACTTTGCTGAGTATGTATGCATTTATAGATCACGCTGCTAAATCAAATTCTGATCATTCCCCTGAAAATGAAGAACCTACAGGAAAAAGAAGAAAGCAAGATACAACAGAAGCATATAACAATTTAATGTTAAAAATATTTGTATTTATGGAGATGGTCGTCCTAAATTCGCCTTCGACTGAAATTTACTCGGATGCTGTTTTTGAAATTGTGGGAAATCTGCTATATAATAATTTGGATCTGTCCCAAACAAACCAACAATACCAAAAAGTCAATAATTTAATGGATTCGTGCAAAACTGAGGAATTTTCCAATTTGGTTGTTTGGTTTGATATCTTTAAAACGCAAAAAATCAATGAAAATTTTACAGCGACTTTTTCAATGAAGAATAACGTCTTTGAAAAACTTTTTATGATTACACAAATATCAACAGAAACTCTCAAGCAAAAAAATGCTTATGACCTTTTATTTCGGATGCCGCAATTTGAGTATAGTTTAATGTTGACGTCGACGAGTCATCTTAAACTTTATATGAAATCGGTATTTGAAGAAAAACAAAAAGAAGAAGCTGATGTATTATTTTTAAGAAGTGACGTTAGTTCTGTGTTGACCCCGGAAAATCATTTTAAACTTTATATGAAATCTGTACTCGAATTCCAACAAAAAACAGAAGAAGAAAAGGATAAAAATCCCATGACCGTGGACCCAATTTTTAAGTACGACCCAACAATCTGGGATGCTTTTTTTAGTCTCATGCCATCTGAATTCGATGAAAAATTAATGATAGAAAAAAAATATATTATGGAATCAGACTATCTAAATGTAACCCAAATAAAACGTGTCGAAGGGGACGTAATTAATTTCGACTTAGTAAAATGTATTAATGTAAACTTTGTAATGATTGCCCTCTTTTTAAAATTGGCGGAAGAAACGGTTTTGGAAATTATTAATTTAACACAGAAACTATCAGCGTGTGTGACAGATGGCGTTGTAGACGGGTATAAAGGCTCGATAAAAAGTTCGATTTGTCGTTATTTAAAAATTTTAATAGAAGATAAAAACTTGCTATCTACAACAATGCCATGGAAAAATGTTATGACTATAATTAATTGTATGAAACAGGTACTTTATGATGATGAGAACTTTAAACAACCGGCATGTATAGTGAACAAGAAGATTCTAAAAACAGATGAAAGTATTACAAGAGTATTTATACAATTTACAAAGAAATGGTTAACAAGTTCCTACACCGATTTTACAGAATTTAATTTTTTAAATTATTTAAAAAAAGCAACAATAGACGAAACAAACAAAAGAACTTATACCCAAGATCAATTAATAGGGAAGTATAAAGAGGGACTTCATAATTATTCAAAGGTGACTGACAATTTTGATTTTTTATATGGAGACGAAAACGGTCCTGATAGTTCTATGCATAAAAGTGCAGGAAGGATAATAGATTATTTTGCTAAAGAATAAAAAAAAATAAAAAAAAAACCTTTTATTTTTATTTTTTGAAAAATATTTTTTTAAAAAAACCTTTTCATTTTTTTTAAAAAAAAAGTCGTGTCGAGAGATTTGGAAAATTGGTCATTTTTGAAGACAGACAAAACGCGATGGCAGCCCCGACGCAATATCGATCATACGCAGAAGCAGTGAAGAAGGGGGAAGTACATTCTTCAGAGAAGATTTCTTCTCAAACAGGGGTTGTTACTTGTAAATTTTGAAAAGAAATAAATAATAATTTGTGTTTGATGGTTTGTGTCATTTTACAAGATGTCGTCTAAAAGTAAGAGTCGGCAAATTCAAGCTGGAAATTCAGCGCTTGAAGATCTGCAAGGGCGGGTGATTGCATTAGAAGCGGTTATTAAAAAATTGAAAGTGGTGATACCAAGCGATGAGGAAGTTCAAACTTGTGTAGATATAAAAGAGTTTGTAGAAGAATGGAAAACCTGTACTCTGTTAAAAGCGTTATACCCTCCACAAGAAGATGGTCAGTCAGTGTACGAGCTTCGAAAATTTGCCATGAATCGAACATGTAGCGGGTATTGGCCAACAAAAAGAAATGATAGTTATCAACGCTCAAATTGGAATGGGATTTATTTAGGAGGTTGTGAGCAAATGAATGAAATGCGTCGAGCTGTAACAATACCATTTTGTGTAAAACAGTCATTTGATTTTTATAATCCACAAGGACTTACATATTCAGAAGAAGATTGTAAAAGTCGAAAAGAAGCTCTAGATACTTGTGGTAGTGCAATAATTGACATGACTGGAGATGAACTTTGTTTGAATTATAGTTTAGCGATGGATTTTATTTATTTGGTAGCGCATGGATTTTTAAACATTCATGTTATTCAGCTTCCTGAAAATATTCCGATGGCAGCTTTAAAATTTGACGCAGAGGATAAATTACTTAATGTGGTTGGACCTTTTGACAATTTTACTATGCGAGAACGTCGAGTCGAATATTATGAAACGATCAATTTTCTTGTTGAAGAATTTCAATACATTAGCCAATATCCCGGGATGGGAAATAATGGAGGATTGGGAAGTACAATGATTTCAAAACGAGAAACATTTCGTGCAACACATACGGAAAATATTTTGATTAAATTAAATGATCGAATTCAAATTTATCGGAATTTGTGTATGCGTAGCATGAATTGTGATATTTCAATTTTATTACGAATTTCGTTTGGAATGTTTCTTTTGTGCGAATTACGATCACGTCAAGCCATGGATGATTTTTTTTCTGAATGGAGAACGCTGCTGGGCGAATACCGAATGGTTTGTTTAAAAATGGAAGCAGATGCCCAATTACTTCTTGAAACGCCAAGTGATCAAGTGGATGATAATTATTATCATATGCAAGCGTGTATTGATTTTTTTTGTTTTGTAAAATGTGTGGTTGGTAATTGCCGCCATTTAGATATTTAAATCTGAAAACATTTTTGAAATCAATTGCATTTCATGCCGAATTTGTTCTAAATAGGTCAATCTTTTTTTTTCTGTGCACCAAATTTCCGCATTTTTTGTGTCTAATAATAACTGACCAGTTTTTTCTTGTAAGTTATAATAAAAACGAAACCAAGTAATGTCTTCTAAATTATCATTGAATTTTAAAAGGGCAGCAGCAATAGAATTAAAAGAGTGTCCATTATAATAAAAAAATACACTCTTATCATGAATGGAGAATAAACTGTATTTTTTTCCTAAAATTATTTTTGTCTTTTTTTGTGACATTTTGTAATATGCCAGAAAAATTTAAGTCAAAGCATGTGTAGTCTTTGAAGCTAATAAATAAAGATTAGATAATTTCGCCAAGTCCGCTAAAATTTTACAAAACATGGACTGGATTTCATCTTTGGTATTAGGCGTAGAAGACTTTTCGCAAACAGCATGAAGCGGAATAAAAACATCAGAATTTGCGTCAGTAAAAACTTTCAAGGCACTTTGAAAAGCATTTGTCATTTTTGTATGAATACCACTTTGAAACTGTATAACATGCGAAGCTGGTATTTGGCGATAAAAATCAAAATCAAAAGGACATTCACCATTCAACATTGACAAATTAATAACTGTTTGGGTTAAAAGGGTCGGAAGCAAATCTACACCAAATGCACTATACTCAAAAATATCACAGGCGTCAAAATTTGGGTTGTAAGTTGCAATTTTCTGGCGATTAAAAGCGTTAATTTCAGTCGAATAAAGGGCATCTTTCAACATAAGTTCAGGCGACAGTAAATAAAAGACTACATCATCATTTGTGATTAAAATCCAAACGGGATAAAATCCTAAAAATAATCCAATATAGGTGTTGCGATCAAGTCGAGGATTATAATAATAAGGTTGATAAAATTTGGATACAAAAATTGGAACATGAACAAAATGTGTATCCTTTACGCCACCATTAAAAAGTAAAATTAATCCAAAAGGATCCTTCTTCGATAATGGACTTCGGGACAACATATATTTTCCAACATTTAATGCTTCATCAAATATGGTTTGTTTTGTAGATATTTCCTGCATACATTCTTGCATTATTTTTATACGCTTGGTCATTCGAACTATTGGTATTTTTACTTCAACAGGTTCAGTCGAAATGTCATCTACCAATTCTGATGCTCGTTTTGTTGACCTTGTTACTCTACGGACTTTAGTTTCAAAGTCTGGATCATCGTCATTTTTGCGTTTTTTTCCTCCAAAATTGACCAATTTCCAGCTGCAACTTTCACCAATAGAATGAAGAAGTAAAGGAAAATTTTTCAAGTCTTCAATTTTTTCTTTGTCAAAAGATCCATCGTTTTTTGTGATTTTCAGTACAGTTTTTAAAATCTCACACGTAGAAACCTTTTTTGGGATTTTGTACAAAAGTCATGACATCATTGTAATTTTGCTTCAAACATTGACGATCATTTAATGACGTTTTAAAATCATCATTCAATCCAGGTACAATAAATTGATTTGGCACTTTATAAAATTCTTTCTGAAAACAAGCAAGTTGCATTACACAATTATACCAAAATTTTAATTTTAAACCATCAAGCCGAAAATACGAATTTAATAAAATTGCAAGATAGGAACCATGTGCAGCAATCTCATCTTCTTTCCAATTTAAATGTTGACAAAGTTTTTCTATACCAAGATTAATTTCATTCGCAGCCAACATAAAATTTTCTTCATCTAAATGAAGTTTTAAAAGATCGTTGGCAATAGTACTCAACATCGTAATTTTAGGTAATGCCACTCGAAGCGTATCAAGTATTTTTGAAACATCAAATCTATTTAAAACTTCAAATAACCTTTCTTTTCTTTTCTTTGTAAACATTGGTGTTTTTAAGCTTGGCAAAAAACCATTTACCCCTAAAACGTTCGAGTAACATGCAACAATTCCAAATAACTCTTCATTGGATATTTCTACACTAGAATCTAAACTTTCAAATACACTTTTTTGTTGTCGAGCTAAATTCGCAACCTTTAGAAACCCCGAAAACAATTTAGGTGCTGCCATGCTAATAACAAAAGTAAGAAAATGACCGATTCACATACTCACCAAAACGCAAAAATAATAAGAAATTTTTATTTTTGAAATTTTTGTAGAAAAATTCTCACTTTTTCAGAAAAAAAATTTAATGAAATTTTTAGAATTTTTTTCATTTGCAAAAAAAATATTTAAAACATATTTCGACCCTTGGTTTTTTTGCCCATCGTTGTTTGCAAAATAGTTTCTGATACATTCTTCATATATTGGATAAATGTCATATCTTTTGTTTTCATACCAAAAACAATCATCTCAATAACTTGTCCTGCGGCAACGGCAATTAAAAGAATGTAAAATTTCTGTGCATCCATTAAAGATTTTTGTTCGTATGAAGTATTACCTTTTTGATAATTAAATTCTTTATAGGAAACAATAAATAGACTGAAAGATGTTATAGTAAAACCAAGCGCTGGAATTGCGAAGTGCAAAGGTTCATTTAAATAAAATTGATCTCCTGGTTGGGGTGTATTGTAAAAACCTTTTAGCACACGAAGGATTCTATAAAATAAGGAATATCCTTGGAAAAAAATAGCAAGAATTAAGCTTAATTTTATTGCATCAAGACTTCGGTTACAATAATTGTTTGGAATGGCGTGAGTATCATGAACTTCAATAGGACAATATGCATCGATGATTCGAAATGATTCAGTGGTTGTACCATTTTCTGCATCAATGCTAAAAATAACGCCGGCACATATAAGGGCAGCAATAAAACCTAAAGGAACGAGATGTACGATTGTTGTCTTTAACCATTGCATAAATCTTGACTCGATTTCTTTAACTGCATTTTTCGAGAGGTCGGCTTGGTCTCCAGTAACGTTCTGCATTTTATGGCAAAGATGTTTTTTTTTCCATAATACAGAAGTTTTGGCTTATACTAAAAATTTTTAAAAAGCAACTATCTACAGTTTGTAGACTATTTACCATTTGTGAATAATTTAGGGAATAAAAAGTTTGGAGAGAATGAAATTTTCAAATCGAAAAGATGTATGGCACCATAGTGTTATAAAATGGGCCTTAATTTTTTTGGCGATTGGACTTTCTATAAATATAATAATATCATTATGGGAAGGAAGCGACATTGGATTTTTTAGTGCTAATACAGTTTTTACTTGTATGAGTACATTAGTATTTTGTACTGGTCTTGTTGCAAATTTATCAAAAGATTTTAATTTTTTTATGCTTTTTGGATTACTGGCGTGTTTTAACTTTTTATATTGTATACAGCCAATTGTCATGTGGACAGATGAAGGAAATTTATGTAATGGACTTTCAGAGGCAGAACAACAAATTGGACGAGATTGTTATACTGCAGCCGTTGGTGCAGTTTCTGATGATACATCTACAAGTTTTGATAATTTAATAAGTTTAGTTACATCATGTTACTCTAATAATAATATTTTAACAAGTGCAAGTGGTGTTTGCTATAATATTCGTTGGGGACAAAGTAACGGAAATGCCTTGCGTGCATTTATGTTGATCAGTTGGCTTTGCCTTTTTTTTGCTACAATTATGAGCATTGTGTGCGCTATTATAGAAATTGTAAGTTTTGGACAATTACACTGTAAAAATCATGAACTTATTTATCGAATGGAAGAATCTTTAGCTCATTTATTAAAAGAATCTTCTTCAGGAGGATTAGTGTTAGCGGGTAAGCTAAATAAAGTATGCAAAGAAATTAACCAAATAGAGCAAGGGCAATAAAGTTAAGGGACATATGCTTTTCGGGCAAAAATTGCAAATAAAAAATAAATAAATGCTGTGTAATTATTTTTTTCCCTTTCTAATTTTTCTTTTATCGGATCTAAATGGATCTGGTAAATAAGATCCTTTTCAATGCAATCAGTCATAAATTTTGTGCAGGGAAATTGAAAAATTTCAGGAAGATTGGGAAGTTGGTCAAAATTGTCATTAAAAGGTCCCTCCAATTCTGCTAAAAAAATCAGGGATTGACAAAAACTGTCAACAACATCGTCTTCGTGAGCGTCTTTAATTGATTGCGTGTAATCATCAATTGTAAACACTCCATTATTGTCTTCACTGAAAACAGCAACGGATGTAGATCGACTAAGCGCCATGACCAAAAATGCTGTGAAATGGTAAATTTTATTTATCATAATCTTTCCTCTTTTTAGTTTTTGACCGCGTTCATTTTTATGAAATTTTTTTGAAAATATTTTTTGGTACATCTTTTCTCTTCATCTTAAGGAATAACATTCTGGACTAATCCTTTGAAATTTTATACGACACGTTCAACAAATTTGAAAAAATATCTGAAAATTTTCAAAAAAAATCTGAAAAAATTCTTAAAAAAAAATCTGAAAAAATGCTGAAAAATTTCTAAAAAAAAAATTGAGAAAATTCTGAAAAATTCTGAAAAAAACCTGGTTCAAACATACCAAAAAACCTCAATAATATCATCTTCCCTGTTCATAACCAGACCTTTGCTGGTTCATATCCGCTCCCTTCTTGAGATGTTTGTTTGTAGCAAGCGTACGACATTTATCACGGATACAGGAATGACGTCACTGAACTTCAAGAATATCGCTAAAAAAAGCACCACTCCTTCTCCCGCCCACCTTTCCCTTCAAGTATATGGACTTATTCTTAAAAAAATTGTTTGAACAAAACGGATGGGAGACATTGTATTATTTTGTTTCTGGATCGCTGTTAATTTATAGCAACCTAAAAGAGGCAGAACACAAAAAATACGAATCCAACTAAAACAACGCCACCAGAAATTAATCCAATTATAACGTTTACATTAATGCTGTTAGCCGAACGGTCTTCCTCAATTGAAGTGTATGTAGTGGTCAATGTGGAAGACGACGTAGAGGTCAATGTGGAAG
>JGI20154J14316_10004489_pt1 | contig 10683 bp, 8 predicted proteins | sample COG_04_FD_14316 | JGI IMG/M metagenome (IMG submission 14316) | reverse complement strand
GCGATTCCATCGGTCATTAGCAAAATTTTGCCACTGCCCCCATCGGTGTTCTTGAGAAGGCTGATAGCCAACTCAAGCGCCTCGACCGGATTGCTGCCGAACAAAGGCATGATGTTGGGGTTTAACGAGGGGACGAGTGCTTCAATGGTAACGACATCGTCGGTGAGAGGGGTCACTGCATGCGCGTCACCGGCGTAGACGACGAGCGCAGTCTGACCTTCGCTGCGCAGCGCGAGAATGTCACGCAGCTTGCGTTTTGCGAGGTCGACGCGGCTTGGACTGTGATCGGGTGCAAACATCGACAACGAGAGGTCGAGGACGATGACGAGCGCATCTTCGCGCTTTTGAACCGGCTGCGGCAGCTTTTCCCAAACCGGACCCGCAAGAGCGAGGCTCGTGAGCAACCAAACCAACAAGAGTAAGATAAGCGGTGTGCGCTGAGAGGCGTTTTTACTGCGATCCAGCAGATAGGGTAGTAAGTCTTGATCAATCGCTCTGTCCCACGCAGTCACATTGCTGTTAAGCCGCCAGAGAGCGGCTAGCAGTAGAACTGCTGGAATGAGCGCGAGCAGCCAAAGAGGGCGCAAGAAGTGGAAATTCTCGATCAGGCTTACGGGAATCAGAAGCTCCATATCAGTGGGCCTCCTGGGTGAACTCATCAACTGTCCCGCGCGGAGCGATGCCGAGCAGTAGTCTCCAAGGTATGGTCAGCAGTGCGAGCAAAAAGCTGAGCATGAGTGCGGCGCCCAGCGGCCAATAGAACAATACCTTAGTCGGCCTGTAGGTTTGATCGTCCTGCTCTATCGCTTCGAGCCTGTCGAGCTCTTCGTAGATTTCGACGAGGTCATTCACATCTCGAGCACGAAAATAACGCCCACCCGTCGCTTCTGCTATTTGAGTCAGTACCGCTTCATCGAGCTCGGCAGAGGGGTTTATTGCGCGAGCGCCGAAGAACGAACGCTGTATAACCTGGTCTGCGCCGACACCTATTGTATAAATTTTTATGCCTTCGATTGCTGCAAGCTGACCAGCTTGTAGCGGATCTATTTCACCTGAGTTGTTAACGCCGTCAGTGAGCAAGACTAAAACGCGGCTATTCTCGGGGCGAGTGCGCAGATGCTTTACGCCCAAGCCAATAGATTCACCTATCGCAGTGGCTGATTCTTCGATTATGCCGATGTCGGCTTCTTCGAGTAGCGTACCCACGGTTTCGCGGTCGAAAGTAAGTGGCGCTTGAATATAGGCGTGAGCGGCGAATAATATCAGGCCAAGCCGATCGCCCTCGCGACGTTCGACGAAATCGCTGATGACGCGTTTGACGACGGAAATTCTCGACACCTGGCGATTACCAATAACCATATCTTGCGCTTCCATCGATCCGGAGATATCGACTGAAAGCATGAGGTCGCGTCCATTGGAAGGAAGCTCAACCGGATCACCAAGCCATTGAGGACGCGTGCCGGCCGCAACTAGAAGCAACCAGATGACTGTGCAGAGGGTAACCGACAATATCCGGCCATTGCTGATGTTCTCGCTGTCTGATTGGAGGCGCGTGAGCATGCTAAAGAATGGGACATAGAGCGCCGCGTCTTGACGCGGCGCGCGCGTCGCGAGTCTGTACACGAGATACGGCAGGGGCAGCAGGACGAAAACCCAAGGCCAAGTAAGCTCTAACATTAGGCGTTTGCCTCCGTGCGAGAGGGCGAGACGTCAGCGGCACCAGTTGGAGATTGCGTGTCGCCAACTCGGCTATATTGGTCTTTAATCCAGCCGATTGCGAAGGCGTGAAGTGCCTCTGCATCTACTGTCAGCTCGCGCTGGAAACGCCCACTTGCAAACCCTTCGCGCAAAGAATCGGTGAGCAGTGGAGATGCGCTTGTTGATGAAAGCGACAGAAACTGTGCCCAGTCGTCGCCACTGAGGCTTGCGATCGCCGAATGAGGATTGTGAAAGAGTGCGACACGGCGGAGCACGCTGTTGGTTGCATTGAGCAAGTTAAGCCCTGCTATAGAATCGTTGCCGACAGCCTGTTGTCTGTAATTTGTCATGCAAAGTTCGAGCTCTGCAAGGGCGAATCTAAGCAGTAATTTCGTGTCACGTGCGCGTGCATAAGCACGCCACGCGAAGACGCTGCTGACGAGTACTAGCGCCGCGAGTATCCACCACCCAGGTGCTGGGGGCCACCAGCTAATTTCGCCTGGCAGTCGAATATCGGCGAGCTGTGCTAGGAGTTCTTCGCTATCCATTCTCGGACTTGCTCCACGACGAGTTGATTGGTGCGTAGTTTAATCAAACGAATTTTAAGGCGTTCGAGATCTGATTCTATCGTTGCCTCGCGCTCTTCAAATTGCTGTTTGTAGCGCGAGCGCGCTTTGCTGCTGTGTGTATTGATTGAGCCTTTGCTCGAACCATCGGTAATGCTGTATACACCCGGTGTTGGGAGGCTCTCCTCCAGTGCATCGTAAACCATGCAGCAAACTACGTTGTTATGGCGCGAGAGCTGATTAAGGTACTGCAATGCTGTCTCGTCGAGGGTAGCAAAATCGGAGATTACGTAAAGTGTGCTGCCGGGTTTGGTTATGCGGCGTATCTGCCCCAAGGCGTGCGCGAGACCGGGTNTAAANTCGGCAGNNNGCGGCTCTGAGTCGGGCGTGTNTTCTTTCTTCGCATTTAACTTCTGGTTAAACGTAAAAATCTGGTTGAGCANGTGNAGCGCCGAGCGACGAGAGCGCTTCGGCCGGACGAGGCTNGCGTCGGTGTCCGAGAAAACCAGTCCGCCAACGCGATCGCCATTGTCTATTGCAAGCCAGCAAAANAGCGCTGCGGCCTGNGCGGCGATAACCGATTTGAACGCGACTTGGCTGCCAAAAAACATGCTCGAGCATTGATCTACCGCAATAATCACCGGACGTTCGCGCTCTTCGCGGAAGACTTTGGTAACGGCACGGCCGGTGCGTGCAGTGGCGCGCCAGTCGATCAGTCTAATATCGTCACCGGCTTGATACGGGCGAAATTCTTCGAAATCGATACCTCTGCCGCGTATCTTGGATAAATGCAGTCCTGAAATTCCCGCTATCGAACGCGCGTGGGACACGTAGGCAAGCGCCTTCGCGGCCTGTCTTTGTATTAGCATCTGCGGCAGCGTGATTAACGCACCTCGACTTCGATAGCGCTCGTGCTGTGGATCGAGCTTCGATTTAGCGACCATTGGTTAGCTCTCTGAGACTCTCGGCTTAAGCGGATGGTACGCGCTGACGGATAGTCTCCAAGACTTGGTCTGGGGTTATGCCGCTCGCTTCCGCCTCGAAGCTGAGCAAGATGCGATGACGCAGTACATCGAAGAGCACGTCTTGTACGTCGTCTGGGCTGACGAAATCACGGCCCTGAATCCACGCATGTGCGCGCGCACAGCGGTCGAGGGAGATGGTGCCCCGAGGGCTTGCGCCGTATTCAAGCCAGCCGGCAAGGTCTTCTCCGTATTGCGCAGGCTCACGAGTCGCCATGATTAGCTGGATAATGTACTCCTCAACCTCCGGTGCCATGTGCATCGCAAGAATTTCTTGTCGTGCCTCAAAAAGGCTGTCTTGTGGAATTTCCTTCGGCACCTCAGTCGCGACATTGGCGGCTTCGCTGCGGACTAACTTAAGAATGTCGCGTTCGGCAGAAGCGTCGGGATAGCCTATCGCTACATGCATGAGGAAACGGTCGAGCTGCGCCTCAGGCAGCGGGTAGGTGCCTTCTTGCTCGATCGGATTCTGGGTTGCCATGACTAGGAAGAGCGGTGGCAAGGTGAAAGACTCGCGCCCAACACTAACCTGATGCTCTGCCATTGCCTCGAGTAAAGCTGACTGCACTTTTGCCGGCGCTCGATTAATCTCGTCGGCGAGGACAAGATTGTGAAAAATTGGGCCCTTTTGGAAGCGGAACGAGCCATCTTCCGGGCGAAACACCTCAGTGCCAGTAATGTCACTTGGCAATAGGTCTGGGGTAAATTGGATGCGGTGGAAGTCGCCTTCGACGGCTTTCGACAGGTCCTTGATCGCCTTGGTCTTTGCGAGCCCTGGTGCGCCTTCTACGAGCAGGTGACCATCCGCGAGAAGTGCAATAAGCAGGCGATCTATTAGGCGCTCCTGACCTATAATCTGCGTCGATAACCATTCCCTGAGTTCTGTTATTATTCCGTGGTGGCTCATAGTGTAAAGTCTCAAATAGTGGGGCTTTTTTGCAAGGTCATCGATTTTAACCGTTTTCAACTGGATGTCTAGGCGCGCCTCGAGCCAGAGTGGGTGAGTGCTGGCTGAGCCAAGCGTTCGGGCCCAACTAAGTTGTGGAGAAGGTAGGCAATGAGCAAGGAATCACGTTCTCGTGAGTTACAGTTAGACACAATTTTAGCTGCAGTAACTTTGGCTTTAGGTGGCAAGTCAGCCGCGAAAGATGATCTTTTACACCGCTTCACCAAACGTTATCTCGGGAATACGTCATCGATGACTCTGCTGTCAAATCTTCTGAGTTGATTATTGCTGACATTGTTCAGGCCTGGCATTTCGTCCAAGAGCGCAAATCTAGTCGCCCGATCATCGCCTTTGAAGAGGGGCTGCTCGAGGAGAATGGCAGACAGTTGCCAACGACTGTCGTTCGGGTGCTGCTCGACGACAAGCCTTTTATCGTAGATTCACTCCGCCAAGCGCTGCTGCGTTCGGGCGCTACGATAAAAACAGTACGCAACACGGTGTTGTTTAGCGGTAGGCGTAAAACAGGCGCGGCGAAGGATAGTTTAGGCCGCTTTGGACAGCTAATAGGCATCGCCACGTCGAGCGACGATGATTACAGCGCTGAATCTTTTTGTAGCATCACCTGCGCACGATGGGGGGCCGAGCGTTCGAAGCCGATCGAATCAGAGCTCCGCGACGCCCTCAACCATGTCAGTGCTGCAGTCGGTAACTACAAAGAGATGACTTCGGCGGCGGCTAATCTACGCCGTAACCTGCTCACCAATGCCGAATACCTGCCTGTATCAGAGGAAAACGTCGCTGAGTCTATCGAATTTATCGGATGGCTTATCGATAACCACTTTACGTTTTTGGGCTACGAGAAATACCGTATACGCGAGAAAGCGGGTGAAAGCATCATTGAGCTAGAGTCAGATTCACTGTTAGGAGTCTCGCGCTACAAGTCCGAACTCAAGTCGCAAACGAAGGTTAGTTCACTGCCTGGAGCCGCGGCCGATTTTATCCGCAGGCCTAAGTTACTTAGTTTCGCGAAATCTTCGAAACGTTCTAAGGTACACCGCCCTGCTTACTACGATTACGTTTTGATTAAAGAGTTCGACAAGGCGGGGCAAGTGACTCACATGCACCGTTTCCTCGGACTCTACACGTCGTCTGTCTATTTTAGAGAAGCGCTGTCGATTCCCTTGCTGAGAAAAAAAGTGAGTCGTGCGCTAGAGAATTCTGGCTATACAAAAAATGGCCACAACATGAAAGACCTGCTGCAGGTCATCAATACCTTTCCACGAGACGAGTTGTTTCAGGTTAGCAGTAAGGCGCTCTTAGATATCGCCATTGGTATAACCAAAATTCGCGACACTGGCACCAGCAAATTATTTGTCCGCAAAGATTTCTATGGTCGCTTCGTTTCGTGTCTGGTTTATATCCCACGCGAGCTATTTAATACTAAATCGCGATTAGCGATTCAGTCACTACTTCAGCAAAGGCTCCAAGCTGAAGATGTTGACTTTAATACTTATCTTTCCGAATCCTCGCAGGCGCGTATTCACTTGGTATTTAGAGTGCCGTCCATCAGAGCGCTTAAGATCGATCAGAATGCGCTAGAAAAAGAAATTGTCGAACTCATACGCCCCTGGGAAGAAGATTTCATGGAGCGTCTACGTGAAGTCGGCACCGAAGACGAGGCGCAGCAACAATACGAGCAGTTCGCGGAGTGTTTCTCATCAGCCTATAAAGAAGCGTACACCGCTGCTGAAGCTGTGGAGGATGTGCGGTTCATTAAAGCCGTGGCGAGTTCCGGCGACGTTGCTGTAAATCTAAGGGAATCACATGCAGAACGCGCTGAGTTTAGCTTTAAGCTTTTTAGTTTAGAGAGTCAGCTCATGCTGTCTGATGTCGACCCGATTTTGGAAAATCTGGGTCTGCGTATTATTAGCGAGAGTACCTATCCTCTGCGGGGTAACTGCGCACTCGAGTCGAGCGAACTTGGGCCGCGAATATGGCTTCACGATTTCTTGGTTTATCGTAGCGAGTCGAATTCGCCATTAAGCGCAGAGGGGAGAGAGTTTTTTGAACAGGCTTTTTACGCGATATGGTCTGCGCGGGTCGAAGACGACTCCTATAATGCCTTGGTTCTTAATTCAGGGCTAAGCTGGCGACAGGCAGCGTTACTGCGTGCGCTCGGTGCTTACCTCAAGCAAATCCGTTTCGATTATTCCCAGAGTTTTATTGCCGAGACTCTGTCGTCTCATCCGAAAATTTCGAGCGATTTAATCGAGTTATTCACTGCACTGTTTCAGCCTAACAAAAGCAAACGGTTGGTAGCGAAAGTTCGGACTCGAATCGTCAAAGCAATCGATGGCGTGTCTAATCTTTCGGAGGACAGTGTGCTGCGCGCTTATCTTGGTCTTATCGATGCGATGCTAAGGACTAACTTTTTCCAACTCGATGCTACGGGCGAGCTGAAGGACTATTTTTCATTCAAGTTCGAGCCGCAGCGTATTGAGGGTGTGCCAAAGCCATTGCCTAAGTTTGAGATTTTTGTTTATTCAAGCAAAGTCGAAGGCGTGCATCTGCGCGGCGGAAAAGTCGCCCGCGGCGGCCTGCGTTGGTCGGACAGGCGTGAAGATTACCGTACAGAGGTGTTGGGCTTAGTTAAGGCGCAGCAAGTGAAAAATTCCGTCATTGTGCCTGTCGGGGCGAAAGGCGGATTTGTTGTAAAAGATGCGACGCCGGTGGCCAATCGCGCCGAGTTTCAGGCCAGAGGCGTTAGGGCCTATGAAACGTTTATTGCTGGATTGTTAGATATTACTGATAATCTCAAGGACGGAATGCTAGTCCCGCCAGACCGCGTTGTGCGCCTCGATGAGGACGACCCCTATCTGGTTGTCGCGGCCGACAAAGGAACAGCGACTTTCTCAGATATCGCAAACGGCATTGCGGCAAGCTACGGCTTTTGGTTAGACGACGGGTTTGCGTCAGGTGGAAGCAATGGCTACGACCACAAAGCGATGGGAATTACCGCGAAGGGCGCATGGATTTCTGTGCAGCGAAATTTTAGAGAACGCGGCATCGATATCCTGAAGGAAGAGTTCAGTGTCATAGGCATCGGCGACATGTCTGGCGATGTGTTTGGCAACGGCATGCTGCTGTCGGCAAAAACTTTGCTTAAAGGCGCGTTTAATCATCTGCATATTTTTGTCGACCCAACCCCAGACGCCGCGGCGAGTTTCCGAGAGCGCAGGCGCTTATTCAAACACCCCGGATCTTCGTGGACCGATTACAAAAGCGACTTGATATCGCATGGAGGAGGTGTCTTCGAGCGGAGTTTAAAGTCCATCGTACTCACCGACGAAATGCGCACCTCATTTGCGACAGAGGCGAAATCGCTTACGCCGGATCAACTTATTTCAGCGATGTTAAAAGCACCCGTTGATCTCCTCTGGAACGGCGGCATTGGCACGTATGTGAAAAGTGTTACCGAGAGCGATGCTGCTGTGGGTGACAAAGCTAATGACTCGCTGCGTGTAGACGCGCGCGATCTTCGCTGCAAGACTATAGGCGAAGGGGGGAATTTAGGTATGACTCAATTGTCACGCATAGAGTTCGGCCTCAAAGGTGGTGCCTCGTTTACCGATTTTATTGACAACTCTGCGGGTGTCGATTGTTCTGATCACGAGGTCAATATTAAGATATTGCTTAACGAGGTTGCCAACAAAGCGCCAACCCGTTCCGTTAAAGCGCAAGCCGACGGCGAGGCTCAGCGTAGTGTCTTACTTGAGAGTATGACCGAGGAAGTTGCCGCACTCGTTTTAGAAAACAATTACCGACAAGTACAAACCCTAGCGCTGAGCTTTTCGGACCCAGAACTTGGCTGCAAAGAGTTTAACGACCTTGTTGGTTTTCTTGAATCAAACGCGGGACTCGATCGTGAAATTGAATTTCTTCCAAGTGCCGAACAGCTCGAACAGAGAGCTAATGCTCGGTTAAAGCCGTCGCGACCAGAGCTCGCGGTCGCTACGTCTTACATGAAAATGTATCTAAAAGCAGAACTGGTCACGGCTTCTTATTTGAAGGACCCGCTTCTGCAGAAGCATTTGTTCAAAGCGTTCCCTGAATCTTTGGTTGCGCGTTACGCTGATGCGATAGATCAGCACCCTTTACGCAATGAGTTGATGGCAACGCAGTTGGCTAATTACTTAGTCAATCGGGTCGGCGCTTATTTTGTCTTCGAGCTGATGGCGGGCTCGTCTGCGAGCCTTGCTGACGTTGTACGAGCGTCTATTCTTGCGATAGAGGCGCTCGATGCTGAGTCGCAATGGCAATCGATTGAATCTCTCGATTACTCTGTCGCGTCGTCTTATCAAGACGAGACCATGCTGGCTCTTATTAAGCTCGTGCGCGATGCGACGCGTTGGTTGTTGCGAAATCGACCTGCGACAGAGGATTTGGTCGTGGAGATTAAGCCGTTTGCGATCGGTGTTAAAGCTATGGTTGCGATGCTTCCTGCGGGTCTACCAAAAAATCTTGAAAAGAAGTTTGCGGCTAACAAGGATGCTCTTGTTAAGGCCGGCTTGCCCAAAGAGCTTGCCGACAGCGTTGCTAAGTACTCATTCTTGGCCCCTGTTTTTAGTTTGATCGATGTGTCACAAAGCGTGTCGGAAAGCTTAGAAACAATGATAAGTGCTTATTACCTTATAGGTGACGCATTACGTCTCGATTGGTTGGGCGAGCTAATCAGCGGGGTTACGCCAACGAATAGCTGGGAGTCGCGACTGAGAGCCAGCGCGATCGACGACTTGGCTTGGCGTCAAAGGGTGCTGGCAAAGAAGCTGCTTGAAGAAACTCGCAGCCAGAAGGGGTTGAGTAAGCGAGTNGACGCATGGTTTCAAAGCAATGCCTTTGCAATCAGTAGAACAAAAAGTGTGTTTGCACGCCTGCGCGCCGAGAAGACACCAGATCTGGCGATGATTACCGTTGCGCTACGCGAACTAAAACGTTTGGCTTAGCGATATATTTCTTAACAAAATTGAGCAGGGAGAGAGTGTGTACAAATTGATTAGGAGTCTGCTTTTCAGGCTGCCCGCAGAGCTTTCGCATGACATCGCGCTGCAAGCGATGAGTGTAGGGGAGCGCGTCGGCTTGTTGGGGACTCTTGCTGCAAACACAAAAAAATATGCAGTACCCAAAACCGTCATGGGTATCGACTTTCCGCATGTTGTTGGCCTTGCCGCGGGGCTCGATAAAAATGCCGACTATGCTGATGCGCTGCAGGCTCTCGGCTTTGGCTGGCTCGAGCTTGGTACTGTCACGCCCCGGCCTCAGCCCGGGAACCCGAAACCAAGAATGTTTCGGCTCGCCAATGAGCGCGCCATTATCAATCGCTTGGGATTCAACAATAAGGGTATTGACCATCTGCTCAGTCGGCTTGAAATTCGTCATAGGAAGGGCATTGTAGGTGTGAATATAGGCAAGAATGCCGACACGCCAATTAGTGATGCGAATGAGGACTATCTCATCGGGCTCCGAAAAAGCTATTCGGTGGCGGATTATATTGCCATCAATATCTCGTCACCCAATACGCCGGGGCTGCGTTCGCTGCAATATGGCGAAGAGCTTGATAGTTTGCTGAGTGCTTTGGTTTCCGAGCGTACCAAGCTTGAAAAAGCCCATTCGCGCTTTGTGCCGCTTGCTGTAAAGCTTGCGCCCGATATGTCTGAGGATGAACTTAAGCTGTGTTGCTCCAAACTTCTTGCTCATGAAATAGATGGTGTGATTGCGACGAATACGACATTCGATCGCGAACGTGTACAGGGAAGTAACCATGCCGCTGAAACAGGCGGATTGAGCGGGGCGCCACTGACTGAAAAAGCCTGCGCGACACTGCGCCAGATCAAACGTTTAGTGGGCGATAACATGGCGATTATCGGCGTCGGTGGAATTATGACAGCGTCTGATGCCGTCGCCCGTTTGGAGGCCGGCGCTGATCTAGTGCAGCTGTATTCTGGCTTTATTTATGAGGGGCCTGCGCTGATCGAAAGTGCGCTAAAGGAAATTTCGGCAGCGTATTCTAGCTCTGATAAAAACTCGCAGCGGGCAACGAACAATGGGTGAGTCAGGTGATGAGCATGAGTCGCCCTTCGACAGGCCGGCAGACCTCCTTTTTTTTACGACGCTGGGATGCCACCTTTGTGAACAGGCAGAACAAATGCTCGGCTCGGTTGCGCACTCCCAACGCATCGAATTGGCAGTTGATGTCATAGATATTGCTGACGATGCAGCGCTTGTTGAGACCTACGGGATTCGAATACCGGTATTTAAAAGAGTCTGCGATGGCGTAGAGTTAGGCTGGCCTTTCGGTGAAGAGCAGCTAGTTCACTTTCTGGCTGGAGCAGTTGACGTCTATAAGGCAGGCGAGACGACTTAGCGCGAGGATCAAGTGCCTGTACTCCCTATA
>JGI20154J14316_10004480_pt1 | contig 10693 bp, 6 predicted proteins | sample COG_04_FD_14316 | JGI IMG/M metagenome (IMG submission 14316) | reverse complement strand
GGTTAAGAACAGAATACTTTGTAGAAGATGGAGATTTTGGAGCAATCGGAACTGGTGTAGAAGACTCTAGTGTATTTGCAACTACTTTAACAGGTAATTACACTATAGGTTCTTTAACAATCATTCCAGAATTAAGATTAGACTCTGCTTCTGAGGCAGCATTTGTAGGTGACAAAGCGTTAAGCTCTTTTGCTCTTGCTGCTGTATATTCTTTCTAATTAATTCTCTGAAAAAGAAAAAAGAAAAAAACCTACGAAGTTCAGACTTCGTAGGTCATCTAAAAAGAATTTTAAAACTAAATAAATATGAGCTTGTTTATAACAATAATTCAAGAAAAAGCCGCAACAACTGCAGAATTAGCAGCACAAGTTGCGCAAATAAATGGAGACATGGGAATGCTATGGATGCTAATTGCGGGAATCTTAGTTTTCTTTATGCAAGCCGGTTTTACTTTGGTAGAAGCTGGTATGACTCGATCTAAAAATGCAGTAAATATTGCAATGAAAAATATCCTAGACATTTGTGTAGGATCCCTTTCATATTGGCTAGTAGGATATTCTTTAATGTACGGAGACACTTCAAACGGATGGTTTTTCTGGAGCGGTTTATTCCAAGGAGAAGGAGCCGATTTATTCTTCCAGACAATGTTCGCAGCAACAACTGCTACAATAGTATCTGGAGCTATTGCAGGAAGAACAAAGTATTCTACATATATTATTTTCTCAATCGTAATGACAGCAATGATCTATCCAATAGCTGGTGGATGGGAATGGAACGGTGGATGGTTAAATGATCTTTCTATCATGCCTGCTGAATTTATTGACTTTGCTGGTTCTTCAATTGTTCACTCTGTAGGAGGATGGGCTGCATTAGTTGCTGCTTTTATGGTTGGTCCAAGAATTGGAAAATATGTAAACGGAAAAGTTATGCCTATACCTGGCCATAACCAAATATTAGCAACTTTAGGAGTATTTATCCTTTGGTTAGGTTGGTTTGGATTTAATGGTGGCTCTCAATTAGCATGGGGAGGTGCTGATGCAATTGGCGCATCTAATGTTGTATTGATTACAAATTTAGCAGCTGCAGCAGGTGGACTTGGTGCACTAATAACTACTTGGATTTGGTACGGAAAACCAAACTTAGCACAAACTTTAAATGGTGCTTTGGCTGGATTGGTTAGTATAACTGCTGGATGTGGAAATATGACAGCTGGAGGAGCTGTACTCGCAGGTTTAATTGGAGGTATTATTGTTGTATTCTCTATTGAATTTATAGAAAAAAAATTAAAAATTGATGATGCTATTGGAGCTGCTTCTGTTCACGGTGTTGCCGGTGCTTGGGGTACTTTAGTAATTGGCCTCTGGGGTGTAGATGGAGATACTGCTATTGGTTTATTCAATGGTGGCGATGCTTCTCAATTAGGTGCACAAGCAATCGGAGTTTTAGCATATGCAGCATGGGCAGTTCTTTTATCTTTTGTTGTTTTAGGAGTACTAAAGGCTACAATTGGATTGCGTGTTAATAAAGATGTAGAAATTGAAGGCTTAGATATTTCTGAACATGGTTCTATTGCATATCCAGGAAAAAGAGAAAGAGAAATTGAAGGTGATAAGTAAAAGAATTTACATTAAAAAATAATTATTTTAACAAACCTGTGAAATTTAATTTTTACAGGTTTATTCTAGTTTTATGAATATAACAAAATTAATCCTATGGATTGTAGTTCTTTAATTTTTAATATCTTTTTTTTATATTCATCGTAAAAATATTTTCAAAAGTTGTTTTTTGTTAAATTATTTTAAGATTATGGACTACTTTTACCAGATTATAAAGAAAATAAGGAAAAATACTACCATATAAATATTTAAATTCTAACATAAATAAATCATTACCTCTAAAAATCGAAGGTTTAATTTACAGATTATAATCACCTTATTCTAAAACAATTTAATTTAAAATATCATGAAAAAAATCGAAGCGATTATCAGAAAATCGAAATTCAGCACCGTGCGAGATGCACTGCACGAAGTAGGTGTTAACTTCTTTTCTTATTGGGATGTTACTGGTTTAGGTAACGAACAAGAAGGACATGTCTACAGAGGAGTTAGCTATAGCACAAGTGACATTCAAAGAAGATACATCTCAATAGTTGTTAATGATGACTTTGAAGCCGTTACCATAAAAACCATCATAGATGCTGCAGGAACAGGAAATGTTGGAGATGGGAAAATTTTTGTAAGTGACATCAAGGAAGCTTACAGAATTAGAACGGGCGAAAAAGGCGGAGAAACATTAAACTAAACTTTTACAAAATTAAATTATGGAATTACTTACAATTAATAATGTATGGATGATGCTGTGTACAGCACTGGTTTTCTTTATGCATTTAGGATTCGCTTTTTTAGAAATCGGATTGACAAGACAAAAAAACACCATCAATATCTTATTCAAGAATATTTTTATCATTACTGTTGGACTATTATTATATGCCTTAGTTGGATTTAACCTAATGTACCCAGCATGGGGAGCAAACGCTTCTGGCTATTTAGGTGATTTTATTTTCGGAATTTCGGCACCATTAAAAGACGGAGTTTTAGATTTAGCTTACAATGAAGGATATACATTCTGGACCGATTTCTTATTTCAAGGAATGTTTGCAGCAACCGCAGCAACGATTGTTTCAGGAGCTGTTGCCGAAAGAATGAAAATCTTACCTTTTATGATTTTTACGATTCTATATGTAGGATTCGCATATCCAATCGCTGGCTCATGGAAATGGGGAGGTGGATTTTTAGACCAATTAGATACTCCTTTTTATGATTTTGCAGGGTCTACTTTAGTGCACTCTGTAGGAGGATGGGCAGCCTTAGTGGCAGTATGCTTACTCGGTTCTCGAATTGGTAAATTTAAGAACGGGAAAATACAAGCAATTCCTGGTCATAATATCCCACTAGCCACTGCTGGAGTTTTAATCCTTTGGTTAGGATGGTTCGGATTCAATGGAGGTTCTGTATTATCAGCAGATCCAGGATTAACTTCATTAACCTTGGTTACAACTTGTTTAGCTGCAGCTGCAGGTGGTGTTATCGCTTCATTGGTTTCTACAATTATGTACAAAAACTTAGATTTAACCATGTTCTTAAACGGTATCCTTGGTGGTTTGGTTGCCATTACAGCAGGTGCAGATCAAATGTCTCCAACCGATGCCATTTTAATTGGTGGAATTGCTGGTGCATTCATTGTATTTGCAGTAAGTTTAATTGACAAATTAAAATTAGATGATCCTGTTGGAGCCATAGCAGTTCACTTAGTATGTGGAATTTGGGGAACCTTAGCTGTTGGTATTTTCGGAAACCTTGCCAGCGGATCACAATTTTTAAGTCAATTATTTGGAGTTTCAGTATATGCTATCTTTTGTATCATCACTTCCTTTATCATTATTTTCACCTTAAAGAAAACAATCGGTATTCGAGTGAGTGAGAAAGAAGAATTAGAAGGATTGGATGCTCATGAACACGGAATGGACGCATATCCAGACTTTAGATTGAACGAACACTAAAACTTTTCTTAAAATAAATACTAAAAACCTGCAAAATAAATTTTGCAGGTTTTTTTGTACTTTTTATGAATTTCACAATATAAAAAGCACATTTTATGATTATTACATTTTTCCAATCATTTTTTTATTCTCATCATAAAAACAAAATCAAAATAGTTAAATAATTGAATTATATTTAATAAAAATACTAATTTTACACAAATAATTCAATTAAATGAAAGAACAAGGCCTCTACTTACCAGAATTCGAAACCGCCAACTGTGGTGCCGGTTTTATCTGTAATCTTCAAGGAAAGAAATCAAATAAAATTATTCATAATGCACTAGAAATTCTTGTAAAGCTAGAACATAGAGGCGCTGTTAGTTCCGATGGGAGAACAGGAGATGGAGCTGGAATTTTAATTGACATTCCACATGATTTCTTTAAACGTGTCTGCAACTTCGACCTTCCAGCACCAAAGCAATATGCCGTTGGAATGGTTTTTTTACCAAGAAGTTCCAATCAAAGTAATTTTTGTATCGCTGCTTTCGAAGACGAAATCAAAAAACAAGGTTTGCGTATTATTGGCTGGAGAGATGTTCCAGTAGATACTTCTAGCATTGGTGAAATTGCTGCAAAATCAGAACCCAAAATAAAACAACTTTTTGTTGACAAAAATGATCAAGAACTATCCGACTTAGCATTCAATGCCAAGTTATTTGCTGCAAGAAAAATCGCAGAACATATCATCTCAAAATCTAAATTATCACAAAGTGATTATTTCTATTTACCAAGTTTTTCAACCACAACACTTATTTACAAAGGACTTTTAATTCCTGAAGATATTGGGCGTTACTACAAAGATTTAAAAGAAGAAGATGTAGTGACAAGATTGGCATTGGTTCACCAACGCTTTTCCACCAATACATTTCCAGCTTGGAGTTTAGCACAACCTTTTAGATATATGTGCCACAACGGAGAAATCAATACGCTTCGTGGAAACGTGAATCGAATGAAAGCGCGAGAAGAAATCATGAAGAGTGATTTATTTGGTGAAGACATCAAAAAAATATTTCCAATTGTTAGTGACGGACAGTCTGATTCTGCTTCCATGGATTTGGTCGTAGAACTGTTGTTAATGACGGGAAGATCTTTACCAGAAGTAATGATGATGTTAGTTCCTGAAGCCTGGGAGAAACACCAAACCATGTCGGAGGACAAAAAAGCATTCTACGAGTACAACTCTTGTATTATGGAACCTTGGGATGGTCCTGCTTCTGTTCCCTTTACAGATGGAAATTATATTGGAGCATTGTTAGACCGAAATGGACTAAGACCCTCAAGATATACCGTTACCAAAGACGGATTTGTGATCATGTCCTCTGAAATTGGTGTGGTAGATGTACAACCCGAAAACGTAAAAAGCCATGGTCGTTTAGAGCCAGGAAAAATGTTTTTGGTAGACATGAATGCTGGTAGAATTATTGAAGATGAAGAAATAAAAAATGAAATTGTTTCTCAAAAACCCTATAAAGAATGGGTAGATACCCATACACTTCCTCTTTCTGAAGTACCTTATACAAATAATACTTGTCCAATTGAAGCAACAAAATACGACACTCGTTTGCGTGTTTTTGGGTATACCTTAGAAGACATTTCTACGGTAATCAATCCAATGGCAACACAATCCAAAGAAGCTTTAGGTTCTATGGGAATCGACACGCCACTGGCCGTGCTTTCAGACAAACCTCAACTGCTCTACAACTATTTCAAACAACTCTTTGCACAAGTTACCAATCCACCTTTAGACGGAATTCGTGAAGAAATCATTACCGATATTAGTTTGGCAATTGGTGGAGATCGCAATATTTTTGATATCATTCCAGAACAAGCAAAAAAATTACGCATTCAAAATCCAGTCATTTCTAATGACGATTTAGACAAACTTAAAAATTTAGAGCACCCCGACTTTAAATCGGCTGTTATTCCAATGTTATACCCTATTTCAAAAGGTGTTAACGGATTGGAAAAAGCGTTGGATGATATCTTAGTTGCTTGTGAAATGGCCATTTTTGAAGGTGCCAATATCATTATTCTTTCCGACAGAGGGGTAGACGAAGACAACGCTCCGATACCTGCATTAATGGCGTGTTCTTATGTGAATCACTCCTTAAATAAAAAACAAAAAAGATCGAAGTTCGGAATTGTAATCGAGTCTGCAGAACCAACCAAGAGAACCGCATCATTTTGCAACCCTATTTGGTTATGGAGCCAGTGCAATTAATCCTTACTTAGTAAACGAAATTATTCGTGACCAAGTAAAAACAAACGTAATCAAAGGAATAGATGCCGAAGTAGCTGTTAAAAACTACAACAAGGCGATTGGAAAAGGAATTCTGAAGATTATGAATAAAATTGGAATTTCTACACTCCACTCTTATCGTGCTTCTCAAATTTTTGAAGCTTTAGGATTAAAGAAAGCTTTTGTTGGAAAATACTTTCCAAACACACCTACTAGAATTGGCGGAATTGGATTGGTAGTTTTAGACAAAGACATTCAAAAAAGATTTCAAAGAGCATTTAAATTAGAAGGTTTCGAGGATGCACTTCCTTTAGAAATTGGTGGTGAATATCGTTGGAGAAGAAATGGCGAGAAGCACATGTTCAACCCAACTACCGTCTCCAAATTGCAAGAAGCTGTGCGTCAGAAAAATGTAGACAGCTATCAAATTTATGCAGATGAAATCAACAATCAGAATAAAAACTTAATGACTTTAAGAGGTTTGTTTGAATTCAACAACCTCGACCCAATATCTATAGAAGAAGTAGAGCCTTGGACAGAAATCGTAAAGCGATTTAAAACAGGTGCCATGTCATATGGATCTATCAGTCAAGAAGCCCATGAAAACTTAGCTGTTGCAATGAACCGTATTGGCGGAAAAAGCAACTCTGGTGAAGGTGGGGAACATAAAGACCGTTTCTCAAAAGAAAAAAATGGAGACTGGAAAAACAGTGCCATCAAGCAAGTTGCCTCTGGAAGATTTGGAGTTACGAGTAACTACTTAACAAGTGCCAAAGAGATTCAAATTAAAATGGCGCAAGGTGCAAAACCAGGTGAGGGAGGACAATTACCGGGAGAAAAAGTATTGCCTTGGATTGCTGAAGTTCGAAATTCAACACCACCATATGTAGGGTTAATTTCACCTCCACCGCATCACGATATTTATTCGATTGAAGATTTAGCACAGCTTATTTTCGATTTAAAAAATGCCAATCGAGAAGCACGAATCAATGTAAAATTAGTTTCAAAAGTAGGAGTCGGAACCATTGCTGCTGGTGTAGCAAAAGCAAAAGCAGATGTCATTCTTATTTCTGGTTTTGATGGTGGAACTGGAGCCTCTCCCCTTACCTCGCTAAAACATGCAGGTTTGCCTTGGGAATTAGGGTTGGCAGAAGCACAGCAAACATTAGTAATGAACAACCTAAGAGGTAGAGTCTCTTTAGAGTGTGATGGTCAATTAAAAACAGGTAGAGATGTTGCGATTGCAGCTTTACTAGGTGCTGAAGAGTTTGGATTTGCAACTGCACCGCTTGTTGCATCAGGATGTATCATGATGCGTGCATGTCACTTAAACACTTGTCCTGTTGGAATTGCAACGCAAGACCCTGAACTTCGTAAGAATTTCAAAGGAACACCAGAGCACGTGATCAACTTCATGTACTTTGTTGCAGAAGAACTTAGACAAATCATGGCGAGTCTCGGTTTTAGAACCTTGAAAGAAATGGTAGGGCAAACCCATAAAATAAATGCAAAGAATGCCGTTAAGCATTACAAAGCAAAAGGAATTGAAATTGCTTCTATCTTACACCAACCGGAAAGTGAAGCAACCACAACCCTTTCAAATTCAGAAAAACAAAATCACAATTTAGAAAATGTATTGGACATGCAGATTCTGAACGATGCAAAATCAGCAATCGTCAATAAAAAAACGGTCAACCTATCATATCCAATTCAAAATACAGATCGAACATTAGGAGCAATTATTAGTAACGAGATCTCTAAAATACATGGCGAAGATGGTTTACCAGAAGATACTTTGTCTTTAAATTTTCAAGGATCTGCTGGACAAAGTTTTGGTGCTTTTTCTACCAAAGGAATTACTTTAAAACTAGAAGGAGAAGCCAATGACTATTTAGGAAAAGGATTGTCAGGTGCCAAAATAATTGTAAAAAAACCCAAAGAAGCAACCTTTGTCGCCGAAGACAATGTAATTGTTGGAAACGTTTGTTTCTATGGCGCTATTAAAGGAGAAGCGTACATCAACGGAATTGCAGGAGAACGTTTTGCAGTAAGAAATTCGGGGATTACAACCGTTGTAGAAGGCGTTGGAGATCATGGATGTGAATACATGACCGGCGGAAAAGTGGTTGTTTTAGGGAAAACAGGACGAAATTTTGCCGCTGGAATGAGTGGTGGTATTGCGTATGTGTATAACAAAAATAACGAATTCTCTGACTATTTATGTAATTTAGAAATGATTGATTTGGACACTTTAGTTGCTGCAGACTTTGAGGAACTGAAAGGGGACATCACCCAACATTATGAATATACAGAAAGTACTTTAGCCGAAAAATTACTTCAAAATTGGGAAACCGAGAAGTTGAACTTCATTAAAGTATTTCCAAAAGATTACAAGAAGGCATTGGAGAGAATTGCAAGAGAGGCACGCACAGAAAAATTAACAGCTTAATCAGGAAACATGGGAAAAATAGGAGGATTTAAAGAATTCAAAAGACAGAACGAAACAAATTTAGCTGTAAAATCACGTGTTGAAAATTACAAGGAATTTACTCCCTTGCCAGAAAAAGAGCTGAAAAAACAAGGATCTCGCTGTATGGATTGCGGAATTCCGTTTTGCCACAGTGGATGTCCATTAGGAAACTTAATTCCTGATTTTAATGACATGGTACACAAGGGAGAATGGCAAAAGGCCTCTGATATTTTACATGCCACCAACAACTTCCCAGAATTTACAGGAAGACTGTGTCCTGCACCTTGTGAGCAAGCCTGTGTCTTAGGAATTATAGACAGCCCTGTAGCCATAGAAGACATTGAAAAAAGCATTGTAGAAAAAGCCTTTGCAAATGGGTGGATTCAACCCATCTTACCAAAACACAGAACTGGAAAGACGGTTGCGGTTATTGGCTCTGGACCTGCAGGTTTGGCTGCTGCGCAACAATTAAATAGAGCGGGTCATAGTGTAACTGTTTTTGAAAGAGATGATGAAATAGGTGGTTTATTAAGATATGGAATTCCGAATTTTAAATTGGAGAAAGAAATCATCGACAGAAGAATTCATATTCTAGAGAAAGAAGGGATTATTTTTAAAACCAACGTAAATGTTGGTGGGAATTATGACTTGAAAAATCTAGACTATTTTGATGCGATCGTGCTTTGTGGTGGAGCTACTAAAAAAAGAGCATTGCCTATTGAGGGAGCGGATGCAAAAGGCGTAGTGCAAGCGATGGATTTCTTAAAACAACAAACAAAACAATTATTCAATAAAGAAATTGAAGGCACCCTTTTATCGGCAAAGGATAAAAATGTGATTGTCATTGGTGGTGGAGATACGGGTTCTGACTGCGTGGGAACTTCCAACAGACAAGGAGCAAAATCGGTCACCAACTTCGAGATTATGGAAAAACCACCAGAATTGAGAAGCGAAAAAACGCCTTGGCCTTTTTGGCCTTTGCAAATGAAAACAAGCTCTTCACACGAAGAGGGTTGTGATCGTAATTGGTTGATTAACACCAAAGAATTCATTAAAAATGCGAAAAATGAATTGATCGCTATTAAAACCGTGGAAGTATCTTGGACTTTTAAGCCAGGAGAGCGACCTATTTTAAATGAAAAACCAGATTCTGAAAAAATATGGCCGTGTGATTTGGTCTTATTGGCTTTAGGTTTTACGGGACCTGAGACTTCGTTGAGCGAACAACTTGGCTTGGAACTCGATACAAGAAATAACTACAAAGCAAAAAAATACCAAACGAATGTACCGCATGTATTTACTGCCGGAGACATGAGAAGAGGACAATCTTTAATCGTTTGGGCCATTTCTGAAGGGAGAGAAGCTGCCAAAGAAATAGACACCTATTTAACTTCTGAATCGTTCTTGTCCTCAAAAGGAAAAGGAGATTTACTTTCTGCGAATTAACAACACGCAACACATCCAAAAAAACCACTCAATTTGAGTGGTTTTTTTTTATTTTGTGGAGAAGATGGGGCTCGAACCCACGACCTCTTGACTGCCAGTCAAGCGCTCTAGCCAACTGAGCTACATCCCCTATTATTTAGCTAAAATAGACAATAAATGAATACATCGTGTCAGATATATCTCAATAAAATATAACCCCAAAATAATATTAAGCTACTTTTGCATATAGATAATAGAAACAAAAAAACCGAGCCTTGGCTCGGTTTTAAATAGGTAATAAAATTGGGTTTTATAAAATACTAAAACTATAGTTTTACTTCGGTAGGATTGTCAGATAGCAAAGCAAAAAACTTGTCTAGGTTGGGAAGAATTACAATACGAGTTCTTCTGTTTTTCGCTCTGTTTTTGTAGGAGTTATTTTCAACCAAAGGCACCGTAGCACCTCTACCAGCAGCAATCAATCTACTTCCATCTACTTTGTACTTACTTTCTAAAATACGTACAATAGACGTCGCTCTTTTTACACTTAGATCCCAGTTGTCTTGCACAACGTTGTTACTAATGGTTCTTGAATCGGTGTGTCCCTCAATCATCACTTCCATGCTTGGTTCTGAATTGATAACCCCTGCCAATTTTTTCAATAAGGCATGAGCGCCTCTTTTAATTTTGAAGCTTGCGGTATTGAATAACAACTTGTCTGAAATTGAAATCATCACCACCGTTTGATTGATATTGATGTCAATGGCATTCGATCCTTTCAAATCTGAAGCAGCTATTGATTTTTTCAAATTGTAAGCCACTGCAAGGTTCAAAGAATCTTTCAAAGTTTTAGCATCTGCTAAAATTGAAGGGTCCACTTTTGCCAAGGTTGCATTCAACAAAGCTCTTGTTTTGGTAGAAATAACGGCTGTATTTCCAACCATATCTAACTTCACAT
>JGI20154J14316_10004479_pt1 | contig 10694 bp, 17 predicted proteins | sample COG_04_FD_14316 | JGI IMG/M metagenome (IMG submission 14316) | reverse complement strand
CCACCGAGATGGTCGCATTGGCACACACGTTTTTTACACAGCACCCGAAGGGAAATGAGAATGTTTAACATGACACTTGAGCAACACTTGGAAGAGATGGGCATCCGTCCCAAGTCAATCATCCGTGAGCTAGAAGAACTCCTTGATCCACGGCTGGAGTATCTGGCGAAGGGATACTTCAATGACCCCCGCAATGGAAATAATGAGGTTCCGTTCTGATGACTGAGCTTGAGAGAATTGACAAAGAGATAGAAAAACAGGAAGAAGTAGTAAGACTTGCTGAGATAAGTGTCTACCACAAGGACAACTACGGCAGAGGACCGTGGAACGAGTTGAGTAGGTTAAAGACTGAAAGAGAGTTAATACTAACTGGGGTTAAGTGGGAACACTTTGGCTCAGGTACGGTATTGATAGAGAATAAGTTTGTTTACGCTTTAAACTCTGAGAAGTGGAAAGTTAGGGGTAAGCAGAAGTGGTATTGGAGTAAAGGCGTAAAACACTTTGTTGAAAACTATGTAAGGGAGAAGGCTAATGACAGAGATTAAAGCAACATACATTGCCCACATGGGTAACGATCTAACAGTAGCTAACGCAGCACGGGTCAGCTTTGGTAAGACCAGTGAGATGGAAGACGATCCGTGGGGGCCACCTAAGCTCAAGGCTAAGGATGATAAGCTGATCCGATACCTTGCCAAGCACAAGCACATCAGTCCATTCGGGCATTGCTTCGCCAGCTTCCACGTCAAGGCTCCCGTCTTTGTAGCACGTCAGCTAGTCAAGCATAAGTTTCTACGCTGGAATGAGATCAGTCGTAGGTATGTCGATGATGAGCCTGAGTTCTATGTGCCTGACGTATGGCGTGGACGTAGTGCCGACAAGAAGCAGGGTAGTGAGGGGTCAGTGAATATACTTCTTGACCAAGAGGTACAGTGGCACAGGCAGTTGTCTACCTACAAGACCCTACTGTCTGAGGGTGTAGCTCCAGAGCAAGCACGTATGGTACTGCCACAGTCTATGATGACTGAGTGGTACTGGTCAGGTAGCCTTGATGCCTTCGCAGATATGTGTAACCTACGATGTAAGACTGACACACAAGCAGAGACACAAGAGGTAGCATGGGACATCAGCGAGAAGATGAAAGAGTTGTTCCCTGTGTCGTGGGAGGCTTTGACGGAGAATGATTATGAGTGAAGTTAAGATAGCAGAAATAACTGAGCATGAAGATGGTAGTGCCACACTACAGGTAGAATGTGACCCTGAGACATTCGCTGCTATCTTTAACGTGGGGTTTGTGTCGTTGATTAAGACGGGCCTAAAATGGGAGACAGACAATGGCTAAACTGTATGACTTAGAGCCAATGATACTGGACTGTTGGCGTGTATGTAACGATCTTGAGACAGTGTTCAAACAGATCGGTGACGGTGAACGTGAGCCTACGCACGATGAAATGATGAACACCTTGATGGGTATGCAACAGCTATACGAGTGGAAGTTTGAGCAGTTGTTCTTTAAGTATGAGGAGGTATTCCGTGATAAACAGTGAGTGGCGAAAGTTGATAGTAGAACAAGAGAACTTTAAGGAGAACGTAATGGCAGAACATACAGCAGACATCGTTAATGAACCCAAGCATTATGCACGGTGGAAGATCGAACCTATCACATACATCATGCAGAACGGCTTTGAGTTCTGGCGTGGGAATATCATCAAGTATGCCAGTCGTGCAGGATACAAGCCCTACGAGGGAATGAGTAAGGCTCAGTGCGAGATCACAGACCTTGAGAAGGTCATCCGCTATGCTGAGATGCGTATCAATCAACTTGAGGGAAAGGATAAGTTATGAGCGATAGTAACATAAGCATCAAGGAGGTTGTTAAAATGTGCCACAGGCTTGCTTATAAGTATAAGGCAGGTCACTCACACTTTGATGACTTGGTTAGTGAGGGTGTCTTAGAGTGCTTAGAGGTTATAAAAAAGTTGGAGAGTGAAGGTGAGCAAGCCTCTGACCACTGGGGTACGTTATATAGGCGAGCTAACAGCAGGATGCACGACTATCTTAATCTAGACTTGTTTCCAGTACAGATACCTACGTCCACTGTTTCGAGAACTTTAGTCAGGGGGCTAGACATTGAATCGCTAGGGGACCAACACACTTGGAGTGATAAGGGTATAGATCACCTTAGAAACACGTTAAAGGCCGAGATGGTAAGTCTAGAAGCTGGTCACATGGTCGGAAACTCTTACGAGGGGGAGTACGAACAAAAGGACTTTAATGATAAATTTAAGTTGGTTCTAAATGAAAACTTAAACGATGCAGAGAGCCTATATATACACATGAGGTTTGTGGAGGATATGACGATGGAAGAGATTGCTGATTTTATGCAGGTTAATAAGTCAGCTATCTCCAAGAGGGAAAAGAAACTTTTAGATAAGCTGAGAGACCTTGTTCCATTATAGCAACACTTCAGAAAAGTTTGATTTGGTGTGGAAACAAGATGGGTTTAAGGTATGTATATATATATGTACCCCTTTTGTTAAGCCCTCCGTTAAGGTAGATCAGTAAAGAAAGAGACTCTAGTATGATTAAAGAGAAGCACGAGAGCATACAAAAGTTACCTTGTCCCTATACTGACTGTGGTAGTAGCGATGCGTTTTCTTACAACACGAAAGGGTTTGGCTTCTGCTTTTCTTGCAGGTCAAACTACCCATCCAATAGCCCCAAGTTTGATTGGGTTGCCAAGAAGTACCCACCACTGGGGACAGTTAATAGAGAGGACGATGATTTGTTTGATGCAGAGCCTAGCCCGGTCAGGGAGGTTATCAGGAAGAATGGTGACGGGGAATACCTTCCAATGCGAGGTCTTTCAGAGCGCACTATGGAGACTTATAACGTAAAGACCTACAACAAGGGAGCTAAACAGGAGTATGTGTACCCCTCCGGTGGAATTAAAACCCGTGACCTAAAGGACAAGGACTTCTATGTGTCAAAGGGCTTCAAAACCGATGAGTTATTCGGCATGAATTTCTTCACCGCTGGTTGCTCTAAGACTTTGACTATCACGGAAGGTGAGCTTGATGCGTTATCGGCTTATCAGATGTTAAACAACCGTGATGGTTACATATCCCCTGTTGTGTCCTTGCCCTCAGCAACCCCAAGCAAGTCGTTATGGGAGGTCTGCAAGCCGTACTTGGAATCCTTCGACCGCTTGGTTCTATCCGTTGATAACGATAAGGCTGGAAATGAGATTGCTGATAAGATTTGTAAGATGTTCCCATCCAAAGTCTTTCGGGTATCCCACAACAAGTTTAAGGATGCTAACGACTTCCTAGTTGGAGGTGCGTCTAAAGAGTTTGTCAACGCTTGGTTCAATGCCTCAAAGTACGTCCCAGATAACGTACTAAACACAACTGAGCAGTTTCTTGACCTATTCGAGAACTCGCCCTCTCACAACTATGTTCCAACCGGGATTAAAGCTCTTGATGAGAAGATACTTGGTTTGATGCAGGGACATTTCACTGTTATTAAGGCCCCGACAGGCATAGGCAAAACTGAGGTTATGCGTCTGTTGGAGTATAACATGCTAAAGCAAGGTATCCCTATTGCCACTTGGCACTTAGAGGAGACTAAGTTACGCAGCTTGTTGGGCCTAGTGTCTTATGAGGCTGACCTAAACCTTACACGGCGTGACCTCATTGAAGAAGAGGGGGCTACAGAGCTTGTTAAAGAGACTATCACCAGTCTTACAGAAAACGGCCTACTGTATCAATTCTTCCTGCAAGATGGTCAAGGGGTCAACGAGTTGTGCGATCAGATACGTTACTTTAGTCAGGCTTGTGAATGTAAGTACATATTCTTTGAGCCTATCCAAGACGTAGTTGTGGGAAGTTCTGACGATAGCAAGGAGAGTATGTTGGCTGACCTTTCAATTCGACTATCGAAGTTAGCTGCAGAACTTGATGTTGGTATTGTCACCATTGCTCATACTAACGAAGAGGGAGACCCCAAGTATTGCAGAATGATTGCACAACGGGCCAGCGTTTTGATTGACCTATCTCGTGATAAGGAAGCTGATACCTTGATTGACAGAAACACTACTTCTATTGTAGTTCAGAAGAATCGTCCTGCATCTGTCGAGGGTGTCGCTGGGAAACTCCGCTTTAGTACGGACACGTTTAAACTAAGAGAGGTGAATGAATGATTATATCATGGTGGAGCGCGGGGGTCACTAGCGCAGTAGCTACAAAGTTGGCTATAGATGAGTTTGGTGTGGATAACGTGTTACCCATTTACTTCGCTATAGACAGCGCCCACGAAGATAACTCTAGGTTCAAGGACGATTGTGAGCGTTGGTATGGTCGGGAAATCCTAGTTCGACGCGCAACCCGTTACAAAGACCAGTTTGACGTTATCAAGCAGCGTAAGTATATCAATGGCCCCGGTGGAGCTAGGTGTACGCTAGAGCTAAAGAAGCGGGTTCGTCACAGAGTAGAGCGGGAGTTTGATTACGATGGTCAAATCTTCGGCTTTGAGTACAGTAAGCGTGAAATCAACCGAGCCTTAAGGTTTAAGGAGCAATACCCAGATGCTAAACCTATCTTCCCTTTGATAGAAAAGGGTATGACCAAGCCGGAGTGCTTGTTCTTTCTTGAAGAAGTTGGCATTAAGAAGCCCACTATGTACGAGCTTGGCTACAAGAATAACAACTGCATTGGTTGCGTGAAGGGTGGGGCTGGTTATTGGAATAAGATACGGATTGACTTCCCAGATTACTTTGACAAGATGGCACAACTTGAACGTGAGTTAGGCAATTCTTGCTTGAGGGGGCAGTTCTTAGACCAGCTTGACCCCAACAAGGGTCACAAACAAAAGGTAGTTATGCCCGACTGTGGTAACTTCTGCGATATTGAGTTCGAGGACTTGGAGCACCCAAACCTTGATGAGGTCTATGTAGACCCAAAACTAATGAGGGATGTATGAACAGAATATTCGATATTGAAACAGATGGCTTAAACAGCACAAAGATACACGTCTTGTCTTGGTCCGATGACTTGGGTGAAACAGTTAATTCCACACACGATTACGACGAGATGCGTGAGTTCTTTATGGGGGATGACACTCTCATTGGACATAACATTGTCAGATTTGACGTACCAGCGGTGGAAAGTGTCTTGGGCATTAAGGTTAAGGCCCGGTTGATAGACACCCTTGCTGTTGCTTGGTACATAGACCATCATCGTACACGTCACAACCTAGACCTTTATGGGGAAGAGTATGGTGTACCTAAGCCAAAGATTACAGATTGGGAAAACCTTTCTGCTGAGGACTATAAACACCGTTGCCAAGAGGACGTTAAGATCAACTCTAAGTTATGGAAAGACCTCAGCCGCAAGCTAGGTAAGTTGTATAAAGACCAGCCAGAGGACAAAGAGCGACTGTTGGACTACCTCACGTTTAAGATGGACTGTGCGGCAGAGCAGGAGGGGCTACAGTGGAAATTAGACGTAGCAAAAGCTGAGGGATACTTAGCCGAGTGGGAGGAACTTAAAGCTGATAAGATTAACCAACTAGCGGATGCTATGCCAGAGGTTGTAAAGTACAAAGAAGCCATCAAGCCATCTGAGGATAAGATGTGGAAGAAGAGCGGAGATATGTCTGTTGCTGGAGAAAACTGGCTTGACCTCTGTGCTGAATACAAGGTTCCTACCACCACAGTTAGTTTGCGTGTTGTCCACAAACGGGAGAGGGCTAATCCCAATTCTTCACCACAGGTAAAAGCGTGGTTGGGAAGCCTTGGGTGGGAACCCACTTCCTTTAAGTTTGTTAAGGGTACAAACAACAACCCTGATAGGAGTATCGAGCAAGTGACTGTCAATGGAGAACTTTGCCCATCAGTCTTAAAGTTGGTTAACAAAGACCCTGCTGTGGCTATCTTAGACGGTCTATCCGTATTGTCACACAGGCTTGGTATTATTAAGGGGATGCTAAATGCTCAACGAGATGGTTATGTTCAAGCTAGTATTGCTGGCTTCACTAACACTATGCGGTTTAGACACGCCAAGCCATTGGTAAACTTACCGGGTGTGGAAAAACCTTATGGTGCTGAAATCAGAGGGTGTCTTATCTGTCCAGACGATTATGTCTTGTGTGGAGCAGATATGACTTCATTGGAGGACACTACAAAACGACACTACATGCAACCGCATGACCCAGAATACGTTGAGGAGATGAGTAAAGAAGGCTTTGACCCCCACTTAGACTTGGCAAAGTTCGCAGGGGTCATAACACAAGAGGACATAGACTTACACAACTCCGGGGAGCGTAGCCTCAAAGCACTTCGCAAAAACTACAAAGTGGTTAACTATAGTGCTACCTATGGTATAGGGGCGTCTAAACTAGCTCGTGAGACAGGCATGAAGCTGACTGAGGCCAAGGAGTTGTTAGATGCCTTCTGGGAACGTAACAAGGCAGTCACTCAGGTTGCAGAGGACACAAAGACACAGGAGTGCATCGACAGCCTTTGGTTATGGAACCCCGTTTCTAGGTTCTGGTACGCTCTTCGTAACGAGAAGGATAAGTTCTCCACGTTGAACCAAGGTACTGGGGTTTTCTGTTTTGATACTTGGGTTTCTGAGTGCAGAAAAGGTGGGGTAAAAGTTATTGGGCAATTTCACGATGAGGTCATTGCCCTAGTAAAGAAAGGGGAGGAAAAACTTGTAGAAACTACGATGAAAAGGTCTATGGACCTACTAAACAAGAATTTACAACTAAACGTACCTTTGGGTACTGATGTGCAGTTCGGTAAAAGTTACGCCGATATTCACTAAGTTGTAATTAAATGTCTGAATCTTGGAAACTTTTCAGGATTTAGGTATGTATTATATTATATGGAAACATGCGAGGAACTCGACACATGACTAAATACACAATGGATATGGTACTGCAATATGCTAAGGTTTTCCCTGAGAACGCCGATTATGGAGACCCCCGTGGAAACCGTATCGCAAAGAGCATTGCCGACAAAGGGGGCCAGTACATTGTACAGGCTTATTTCACTGACCCGTCTCAGATTGAGGAGCTTCTTCAAGACGGCCTAAAGCCCGTGGTTATGGACAACCCACGAATTATTGATGGGGATGCCCAATTTGGCATTGGTAAGTACATGAAGCTAAAACGTGGCGTAACGGACATCAAGACTTTTACAGACCGAAATGGCAAACCCTTTGAGAAGGACTACGGAGGAGCGCCGGGTATCGTGAACCTAACTGAGGGGGTCGATAATAAACGAGCTTGGGTCTTTAGTGAGGATGGTCCACTTGGTAATGGGACTGAGGCCAAGGTCCAGTTTGACACCTACTCTAATGGTTCGGGGGTTCGCCTCTTGAATATTGGGGTTACTAACCACGTCCCCTACTCTGAGGGTGGGCCGACAGAAGACGATCAACTGTTTATGGTAGGATAACACATGGAACTCACAATGACTGTTAAAAACGACAAAGAGGAAGACGGTTTTACTGGCAGTGTAACTATGGTCAGGAGTGACATAGACGATCTGTACAGCTTAGGCCGAGCGTATGGCGACTTCACTAGGGCTATCGGCTTTCCTTATGTAGAAGATGTTGCCTTTGAAAAGGATGATGGTCAAATGGTGTTTGGGGGTTTTTGATGAAAGGTGGAAAGGTTCTTATAGACGGTGATATAATTGCTTATCAAGCAGCCGCCTCAAAAGATAAGGACTTGCCTTCAGATGCTATAAATAAGACAGAGGAGATTATGGGGGATGTGCTGGAAGCAACTTGCACATTTCCCGTAAGCTCTAATGACTACATAGTTTACCTTACTGGCAAGAACAACTTCAGGTACGAGATAGCAAAAGCTGCCCCATACAAAGAGAACAGGCAGGGTAAGGACAGGCCAAAGTACCTAGAACTAACTAGGCAATACCTTATTGATAGTTACGCAGCAGTAGTTAGCGATGGGGAGGAGGCAGATGATCTAATTGGCATAGCTGCAACTAAGTATGGTCCTACAACCATTGTGGCGTCCATCGACAAGGACATGCTACAGATACCCTGTTATCACTACAACTTTACAAAAGGGTGGTCTGAAGTGGATTGGTGGTCAGGGACTAAGTTCTTTTATACCCAGTTGTTAACCGGAGACCCCGCTGACAACATAAAGGGTGTACCGGGAATTGGCCCCAAGAAGGCAGAGAAACTTCTGGCTGACTGCTACACAGAACACAGCCTCTGGGAAACCTGTCTAAAAGCATATGGGGAAGATATGGACCTTGCAATAGAAAACGCCAGACTACTATGGCTTAGACGTGAAGAGGGAGAGATGTGGCTACCACCAGTGAACGCAGGCGACACGCTCTAAGGAATGGCTATAGGTCAGGACTAGAGGATGACATCTCCGTTGACTTAAAGAAGCGGGGTGTAAGTTTCGAGTATGAGACACTAAAGATTAAGTGGACCCTACTTGAGAACAAGACTTACACCCCTGACTTCATTTTACCTAATGGTATTATAATTGAGTCAAAGGGGAGGTTTGTAGCCGCCGATAGAAAGAAGCACTTGAAGGTCAAGGAACAACACCCTGATCTTGATATACGCTTTGTCTTTAGTAACTCTAGGGCAAAGTTAAACAAGGGCGCTAAGTCAACATATGGTGACTGGTGCGATAAGTACGGTTTCACCTACGCAGATAAGAGGATACCCGACGAATGGTTGAAGTAAACAGTCTATTGACACAGTTAATGCAGCTTAGTAAAGACCAGCTTGAGGAGCTTGGGTTTCATATCAGTGCCGCCCTAAGCGAACTAGAGTTGGAGTTAGAGGATGAGTAAGACAGTAGTAGTCTTCTCGTGCGCTCACGTTGATCCCAGTGTGAGTAACGAGAGGTTCAACTGGTTAGGAGAGTTCTTGTATGACCTCAAGCCTGATTATGTCGTTGACTTGGGTGATGGCGCTGACATGCGGTCATTAAATACATTTGACACTCGTTACCCAGAGGCAATCGTCAGTCAGAGCTATGAGGCAGACATTGAACACTACAACGATGCACAAGAGCGTATTCGATGGAAGTTCAGACATCACCGACGAAAACGACCAGCTTACATAGGGTTTGAGGGGAACCATGAGAACAGGATTAAGAAAGCTATCAAACACGATCCTCGACTTGAAGGCTCGAAGTATGGCATATCTTTTGACCACCTACAGACGAACAGGTGGTTCGACGAGTACCACGAGTATGAAAACTCCGCTCCAGCGATTGCTGATTACGATGGGGTCTCATACGCTCACTTCTTTAGTAGTGGCAACTTTGGGTCTGCTATGTCTGGTATGCACCATGCTAATGCACTACTGGCTCACAGGCATCATAGTTCTACTTGTGGTCATAGCCATAAACGTGATCTTAAGTTTAAAGACGCTTCGCATCCTAATGGAGTTATCGGTTTGGTCGCAGGGTGCTACAAGGGAGCAGCAGAGGGCTGGGCAGGTCAAGCTAACAAAGAGTGGTGGTCAGGTATTGTAGTTAAACGGGAGGTAGAGAACGGTATGTACGATCCAGAGTTTGTCTCCCAGTCACGATTAAAGGAGATGTATGGAAATGACTGAGGCACAAGAGAATTTCAAACGTATAGGTTGGGTAGTGTGTGTGCAATTATTAGAGTCTCTGGAAGACCTTTCCAAAGATGAAGATGATTGTGAGAGCTTAGAGGAGTTTAAGTTCTATCACGAGGGTCTTGACGCCGCTTACAAGTTGATTGCAAATTATCAGGATAGTCTAACGTATGGGCAAACGTAGTGACTTCGACAGAGTACCGAGGGACTACTACCCAACACCAAGGGCAGCAGTTGAACCCCTGATCCCGCACTTGCCTTACTCGTTTGACTACTACGAGCCTTGTGCGGGTGATGGGCGTTTGATAGACCATATAGATAGTCTGACGGATGGTCACAGTGAGTGTATCTTTGCTTGTGACATTGAGCCTAGAGACCCAAGGGTTTGCTTACACGATTCCATTAACATGGGTGAGAAAGACTTCTTGAACTTGTACATGGCTTTCGGTGGTGCTGACTTGTGTATCACCAACCCACCTTGGGATAGAAAACTACTGCACCCATTCATCGAAGGGTGGATGCAGATGTGTCCAACATGGCTACTCTTTGATGCCGATTGGATGCACACGAAACAATCAGCTATCTTGATGACCTACTGTGTCAAGGTAGTGAGCGTAGGCAGGGTCAAATGGATTGAGGATAGTAAGAGCGTAGGTAAAGACAACTGCGCTTGGTATCTGTTCGACATAGCCAGAAACCCCGCTAAACAGACAGAGTTCTATGGGAGAACGATATGATTACTCAAGAAGACATTGATGCTTTCAGCATTGTAAATGTGACACCGATGGAATATTCCTACTGGGTTGAAGGTAAGATCACGACAAAGGGTGAGACCCGTCTAGTGGAAAATGCGCTAGGTCTCGTAGGTGAAGCTGGAGAGGTAGCTGAGAAGGTAAAGAAATACCTCCGTGACAATACCAAGGTTAATCAGAAAGAGATCATCAAGGAGTTAGGTGACGTTCTGTTCTACACGACAGCCTTGGCTAACTATTTCTACAGTAACCTGCCAGAGGTCATGGAAGTAAATATGGATAAGTTAAACGACAGAGCAAGACGTGGTGTGATTAAGGG
>JGI20154J14316_10004478_pt1 | contig 10694 bp, 9 predicted proteins | sample COG_04_FD_14316 | JGI IMG/M metagenome (IMG submission 14316) | reverse complement strand
TTAGCCCCATAGGGATACTATTGTTATATGTTTTAACTCCAGCACCATCAGTGGTTGGGCTTGTTATCCCTATAACAGATGGAAAATCATTTATAAACATCCAAACCGCATAAGTGGAAGGGTCTGTAACCCCTTCAAAATATACTGAAAATTGTGTTGGATTTTCGCCAGCCAATTGAAGAAGTGCATCACAATTGGAGAGTCCGAGGTCAATCCCAGAGAAATTCATAACGCCTTCATTAAACCAAGATTCTGAATTTTGAGTAAAATTCCAATTTACTTGTTCTCTTCCATCCAAAACGACGCGTTCTCCTGTAAATAAACGCATTTGATTTTCAAAACCTGTAAGGTTTGTTTGAACAGGAATCTCAGCACTTACGGACCAAGGTTCAACTGTCAGAACTGGATTATTTGGACTTGTTGCCGAAAGCTCAAAACTACCTCCAGTGACTAGTAACTGACCATTTGAGAGTGTTTGAATATTATTTTTCAACATGTTGGATAAGCTTAAGTATTCATTTAAATCAACTTGAACCTCAGAAGTAATCGTAGTCCCATCAGGGGCTTTAAACGAATTGGCACCAAATCTAATAATTGTACCTTCTTCTCCAGTGATACTGGACGCCACTGTTGGGTCTGTAATTGAAAAACGTTGTGGGTCTACTTTAAGTTCATCAATCAAATTGGTTAAACTACTGAAAGTACTGGCCACAATAGGAGGGGTTACTTGTCCGTTGTTTGCAGGCTCATTGGTACAGGAAAACAAGGCAATCAAAGCGAAAATTGAAACAAAATTCTTCATAAGTTAATTGGTTTGGTTAATATTTATATTTCAAAGTACCAAAAAATAGTAATATTTCAAAATCTATTTAAAAGACTATACAAATCGGCTATGCCAGCTTTCAGAGGCTGGTACTTCCCAAAATTCTAAGTATTCTGCCTTAGTATTAACAAGATTGTTAAATACAATCGTATTTTTAGAGACGGCTTTATCTTTCGCCATCTTTTTAAAATCTATCAATGTTTTGTATGCGACATATTCCCCTTGTTTGTAGGACACATTCATTTTGTCCATCAAATCGACTTTATAAGTGGCTTCAAGTTCTTGGATAAACTTCACAGAGGTATCTATAGAGCAGCCTGTTGCAGCATTCATTTGCTGATCCAAAGCAATGACAATAAAGCGTTTATACTTGATTTCGAACCCTGCATTTAGATCGGCACCATGCGCAGTCCAATTTTCTAAAAATGCAGTTAATTTAGCTGATAGTTGTTCTAGTTCTAAATCAGAAAATGAACGATTACACTGATAAATCCAAATACGAGCGGTTTCAGGAAGAGTATCAAAGTTAACTAGCATTTATATTTGGTATTTATTATTTTATATATCATGCGCATTTGCAATCAATTCCGCGACATCCATAACTTCAATCTGACCTTCAGCTTTGTTTTTAACGCCATCAGTCATCATGGTGTTACAAAACGGACAACCAGCCGCAATGATATCGGGCTTGACCTGCATGGCTTGTTCTGTTCGTTCTATGTTTATTTCTTTATCGCCTTGTTCGGCATCTTTAAACATTTGTGCCCCACCAGCGCCGCAACATAGTCCTTTTTTGCGGCAATTTTTCATTTCAACAAGTTCGGCATCTAGGTTTTTGATCAGCTCACGAGGTGCTTCATAAACGTCATTAGCGCGTCCCAAATAACAGGGGTCGTGGAATGTGATTCGCTTGCCTTTAAACTTACCTCCTTCGATGGTTAGACGGCCTTCATCCAATAAGCTTTTTAGAAATTGTGTATGGTGCATGACCTTATAATCTCCTCCAAGAGAGGGATATTCATTTTTGAGCGTATTAAAACAATGGGGACAGGCGGTTACAATTTTTTTGACGTCGTAGGCATTGAGCACTTCTATATTAGTAACGGCTTGCATTTGAAATAAAAATTCATTTCCAGAGCGTTTGGCAGGATCTCCTGTGCAACTTTCTTCAGTACCTAATACCGCAAAATCAACTTTAGCCTTGTGTAATAATTTTACAAAGGCTTTAGTGATTTTTCTGGCACGATCATCAAAACTTCCAGCACAACCAACCCAAAATAAAACTTCGGGTTGTTTACCTTGTGCCGTTAACTCGGCCATTGTAGGGACTTTTAATACGTCGCTCATAGTCTAAATATTAATCATGTTGACCATCGTCAAAAACTTCGATCGTCACTTCTTTTTCAACTAAATCTGTAAATTTACCATTATAGCGAGTTGCTTTTACTAAGTGGTTATCGATCCAATGGTAGTTTCCACCTCTTGGCTTGCCCATTAATAGGCTATGGTATTTAAATCCGTGTTGTTTTAACCAGTTCTGAGTTACTTCTCTATGTGCTTCAGTCCTTGATGTAAAAAAGCAAATCATATGCCCTTCTTCATACCAGCTATTACAAGTTTTTAGAGCATCCAGAAACGGTAGACATGTTGCCATTCGTTCTGGCTCTTCATTAGGAACATCTTCTGTGATGGTTCCATCAATATCTATTAAATAGTTTTTTACACCTCCTGGTAGCACTGGGCTTATTAATTCTCCTGCTTCTACTTTTTCATGTAACATTTTATCAGCTTCTTCTCTTTTCATAATAAATTTTTAATATATAATTTTACTAGTTGTTCCAGTTTAATCGATCCATTTGATTGTAGGGCCATGGTGCCCCATTATTTTCAATATTAGACATCATGTTATTTAACTCCATTGGAGCTGCACTTTGTTCCATTACCAAATAGCGTCGCATTTCGATAATAATTGAAAGTGGGTCTATACTTATGGGACAGGCTTCAACACAAGCATTACAACTTGTACACGCCCAAAGTTCTTCATTGGTTATATAGTCTCCTAAGAGTTGTTTACCATCTGCTATAAATTTACCGTTATTGGCGTCTATATTTTTACCTACTTCTACCAAACGATCACGGGTGTCCATCATGATTTTTCTTGGCGATAATTTTTTTCCGGTTTGATTGGCGGGGCATTCACTAGTGCAACGTCCACATTCAGTACAGGTGTAGGCATTTAAAAGTTGTATCTTATTTAGGTCTTGTACATCACTAGCTCCAAATTTATCGGGTGTTGAGCCATCATCTTCAGTGGCCGAAAAAGGATCAATATTTGGATCCATCATGAGCTTAACTTCAGTGGTAACGGCCTGTAAATTATCCAATTGACCTTTTGGTTTTACACTTCCAAAATAGGTGTTTGGAAATGCTAATAGGATGTGTAAATGTTTGGAGTAGTACAAATAGTTTAAGAAAATCAGGATGCCTATAATATGCATCCACCAAGCAACGCGTTCAATTAAATGAACATTGTAACCTTCAAATAATGGTGCGAAATATTGACTTATAACATTCCCGGAATTCATGGATTGAAATTCTACGTCGGCAGCATTCATTGTGATAAAAAGTCCCATCAATACAATTTCGAAATAGAGGATCAAATTCCCGTCTAACTTTGGCCAGCCTTTCATTTCGGAACTCATGAAGCGGCGGATCTCAACTACATTTCTACGAAACCAAAAAACAACTACAGCTATTAACACAAGTGCTGCAAGTATTTCAAAAGTGCCTATCAAAATACCATAAAGACTTCCTATTCCAGAAAGAATACGATGTGTTCCAAACAAGCCATCAATAATAATTTCTAAGACTTCAATATTTATAATAACAAAGCCTAGGTATACAATTACGTGAAGAATTCCAGCTATAGGACGACGAACCATTTTACTTTGACCTAGAGCAATTTGGGCCATGTTTTTCCAACGTAATTTTGTGTTACCACTAACATCTACATCTTTTCCTAAATAAATATTACGTTTTAATTTGCTAACATTTCGAGCAAAAAAACCAATACCTAAAATAAGTATAAATGCAAAAATTACATTTGGTAAAAAATTCATTTGGTTAATCTTTCTTGTTTTTTAATTCATTCCCGTCCGCATCATACTGTTTGGCTTTTTTTCCAAATAATGAAAAATGCACATAACGTTTCGGGTTCAATTTCATATCTTCTAAAAGCTGCTCCAATTGTTTGGTAGCGCCTTCTAAATTATTGTAAATGGCTTCATCTTTCATCAATTTTCCAACGGTGCCTTCTCCTTTTTCTATGCTGGATAATAATTGATCAAAATTGGATATCGTGGATTTTAAATTTGCCATTATAGCTTCTAAATCAGAAGCTGATAATGAGCTACTAAGGGTTGTAAGATCTTTGGATATTGTATTGAAATTTGTAAGTGTTTCCCCAATTGCTGACTTGTTATCTACCAACATTCCATTTAGAGATTCTGAGGTAGTTTTGAAGGATTCGATTGTGGCACCCAATTCAACTATACTTGATTTTATACTTTGTTTTGTCTTGGTATCAAAAACAGCATTCAAATTGACCAATAATGAATCTGCACTGACCATCATGGCTTCGATTTTTTCTTGTAGTGGCGTTAAGCGTTGATTAACCAAATCTGTAAGCCCAGGCTTTATATCAGAGACTAAAACATCGCCGGACTTAATTGGTGTTCCTCCATCAAATGCAGGAATTATAGCAATTGCTTTCCCTCCTATTAGACCAGCTTCATAAAGCTGAGCTTTACTGTTTTTGGAGAATTCAAAATCACTATCAATAAGCATGGATACGCTTAATTTCCCAGAACGATCGTCTGTAAATTCTATGGATTGAACTTTGCCTATTCTATGGCCATTAATGGTTACTGCAGCAGAGGGTGCCAACCCTTCAACATTGTCATAAATTGCTGTGATTTTTTTTGAGTTGTCAAGAATATTTTCACCTTTTAAATAGTAAAAAATAAAGACGAAAAGTAATATTCCTGAAATGACAAGAACAGCGGTTTTAATTTCCTTAGATAATTTCAATGTGATCGTTTTTTTCTTCTTACAAATTTAACAATAATATTGAAATAATAGGGTCTATTACTTAGTAGTTTTTAAAGCCGTTTGAATTGAGATTTTTTGATCATTTTTATACGCTACAACAAAAGCGTCACTATAGCCTTTGGCGATGGCCTTTTTTTGTAAATCCACAGCGGTATCAAAGCTAGAGGTACTCCCGTAAAAATAGCGGTAAATCGCATTTGATTTTACTCTTGAAATTTTATCTAATCCTTTAAAGTTGTTAGGTTTGATTACTATTTTCTTGGAGCCTGCTGCAATTTGAACTTTAAACACTACAGCTTGAGCTGTTTCTGTTTCGCTTTTGGAATTCTCAACCAAAACGTCTGTGTTTAAACTCAACTTATAATCTAAAATTGCATCGGATATACTTTTTGATATATTGTTTTTTCCTTCCACGGAGTTGAGATAATCGCCTTCTTTTTTATTGGTGATAAATCCTGTTTCAACTAACACGCTTGGCATATAGGTGTTGTGAAGCACCCAAAAAACAGCTTGTTTGACCCCTCTATTTTTGCGTTTTAATTTTTTCGTAAAATTATCTTGAATGTTTCGCGCCAAGAGTATACTTTGATCCAAATAATCTTCTTGCATAAGTGTCAATCCAATCATGGTTTCTGGTGAATTGGGGTCAAAACCTTGATAATTAGTTTCAAAGTCGTCCTCATAGAAAATAACTTCGTTTTCTTGTTTTGCAACTCTAAAGTTTGATTCACTACGACCAAGACCCAAAACATAGGTTTCGGTACCAAAAGCCTGTGAGCTATGTGCATTACAATGTACGGAGACAAATAAATCGGCATCTGCTTTATTGGCAATTGAAGCGCGCTTTCTTAATTCTACAAAAACATCTGTTTTTCGAGTGTAAATAACTTTTATGTTTTTTTGTTTTTCTAAATTTTCGCCAATTTTTAACACAATTTTCAATGCAATATCCTTTTCTTTATAGCCAAAATTAGTTGGTCGACCAGGGTCTTTTCCGCCGTGTCCTGCATCTAATACGACCACAAAAGGTTTGGTATTGGTTTGCGAGTTCAATGTGTAAATCCCAAAAAAGAGCGTTAATACTAAAAAGAATTTTATTTGCATTTGCATAATCATTAATTTACCGTTGAATCGAATAGTTAAAATCTGAAAATCAAAAAAAAATATCCGTAACTTTGATTTTTCAAAAATCGAGCCATTTAATACAAAAATACTCAGAAAAGCATTGAAAACAAGATTCTTTCAGCTAGTTTTTATTTTAAGTTTTACAGTGTTTACTAACACTGTAGGCATGGCACAGGATATTCCTAATTCAAACTTACCTCCAAAAGAAGTTCCGATTTCCAATTTTCTTGAGATTAAAACTGATTCGATTACTACTCAAAAACTAAATCCGATTGAAAATGATTCGATTCCTGCCCAAGAGTTAAATCCGATTGAACTGGATTCGATAGCGAATGATAGTCTTGCAAACTCCAAAAAATTTCTTGAGGGGATTGTGACTTATAAAGCGAAAGACTATACTTCTATAAATCAAAAAACACAGCAAATATACCTTTACAATGAAGCTGAAATCCTGTATAAAGACATGGTTATTAATGCAGGAGTAATTATTATTGACTATGGGAAGGATCTTGTTTTTGCCGGACGTTTGAAAGATTCTTTAGGAACCTACTCACAACACCCCGTATTTAAGCAAGGAAAAGATGTTGTAGAACCAGATTCTATTGTGTTTAATATTAAAACTAAAAAAGCACTCATATGGAATTCTAAGACTGAACAACAGGGTGGGCGCATTATTTCTGATTTAACAAAAAAAGAAAATGACTCTGTATATTTTGTGAAACGTGCAAAGTTTACCACTTCAGAAAACGATGAGAATCCAGAATATTATTTTTTATTACGTAAAGCCAAAATTGTACCTGGAAAAAAAGTAGTCACTGGCCTAACCAATATGTTTATTGCCAATGTCCCTACGCCTATTGGGTTGCCATTTGCATTTTTTCCATTAACCCAAACACGAACTTCTGGTGTAATTTTTCCGTCTTTTGGCGAAGAAAGTAATAGAGGGTATTTCCTTCAAAATGGAGGATATTATTTTGCAATCAGTGACTATTTTGATTTAGCGACTCTTGGAGATTATTATACCAACGGCAGTTATGGGCTGCGCATAGAAAGTAACTATGCCGTACGTTATAAATTTAGAGGTTCTTTAAGTTTTCGATATGAAAACCTCATCAATAGTGAACGTGGTTTTCCAGATTACTCCAAAAGCACAATCTATAATCTAAGGTGGAATCAGAGTCAGGATTCTAAATCCAATCCAAATTCTCGTTTTTCAGCTTCAGTAAATTTAGGAAGTAGTACGTATTTTCAGGAATCCGTAAACCAACTCAATACCTCAAATTTCTTAAATAACACATTATCGTCTTCAGTTTCTTATTCCAAAACTTTTCAATCCGAGCCACAGGTAAATGTTAGTTTGACTGCTACACATTCTCAAAATACAAACACACAAGTGATTAATCTGACCTTACCAACATTCCAAGGGAGTATTGATCGCATTTATCCCTTTGCTCCAAAAACTGGAAGTAATAAAGGCGCCCTTCAAAATATAAATTTACAGTATAGTGTACGCGGAGAAAATCGAATTCAAACCACGGATTCATTATTTTTTAAAGCAGAGATGTTTGAAGATGCTAAAGCAGGGTTTCAACACAGTATTCCAATTAGCACCAATTTTAAATTATTTAAACACTTTAGCATGAGTACCAGTGCTAATTATAGAGAAAACTGGACGTTTAATACGATCAATAAATCTTATGACGCCGAATCACAATCGGTAGTAACAACCCCACTAAAAGGGTTTGATTCTTTTAGAACTTATAATTTTAGCACCAGTTTAGGTACGACTGTTTATGGGCTTTTTAATTTTGGAGAGGACAAAAAAATACAAGCCATTCGGCATGTGATGCGTCCCTCGGTAAGTTATAATATCAATCCAGCCTTTGACCAGTATTATGAAAGCTATGAGGTCGTTAGTGCCGATGGTGTAACTTCAAACGAGGTTGAATACACTCGCTTTGAGCAATCCTTGTTTGGATCTCCTGGAAAAGTATATTCGAGTTCGGTTGGATTATCTCTTAATAATAATATTGAAGCAAAAGTTCGTGACAAAGACAGCACGGCTACAGAAGCCAAAAAGGTGTTTTTACTGAATTCACTTAATTTTTCTACAAATTATAATGTTGCAGGTGATTCTTTAAACTGGAGTCCTGTTCGTGTTTCAGGTGGAACTCAGTTGTTTGACAATAAGATGAGTGTGAATTTTGGAGCGACTTTAGACCCCTATGCTTTGGATAATAACCATACAAAAATCAATACCTTTAATATAAAAAATGGAGGGAGTTTATTTCGTTTAACGAGTGCCAATATGACGATGAGTTATAGTTTGTCAAGTGATACTTTCAAAGATAATGATACAAATAATGATGCTTCTAGAAATGAATCTATCAAAAGTGGTGGACGAGCAGATGATTTATTTGGTAAAGCTCAGGACTTTGCAGACCAACAATTAAACACCAAAAGAGACGATGAAGAGGTGACTGCAACAGAACTTTATAATTACACCATTCCATGGAGTTTGCGTCTTGCTTATGCTGTCAATTACTCCAATTCAAGACGTCAGAGTGAGATTTCATCCCATTCTTTGATGTTTTCTGGAGATATTGAATTATCTCCTAGATGGAGTGTTGGTGCATCTTCTGGATATGATCTAAAGAATAAAGGATTCACATATACGCAGTTGCGTTTTGAACGGGATTTGGAGAGTTGGAGAATGAATTTTTCTTGGATTCCATTTAGCACACGGAGTTCTTGGAATTTCTTTATTGGAATCCGATCGAGTATCTTGAAAGATATTAAATATGAAAAACGAAAACAACCTGATAAACAATTATAAAAAATGAAAACTATTATCACTACCAACAAAGCACCTCAACCTATAGGCCCTTACAATCAAGCCGTTTTGGTGGGTAACACTTTATATACATCAGGACAAATCGCATTACACCCAGAAACAGGAGTACTAGTAATGGATTCTATTGAAGTTGAAACCACACAGGTTATGAAAAACCTAAAAGCGGTTTTAGAGGCTGCAGATATGACGTTTGAAAATGTAATCAAGGCCTCCATATTTATTTCGGATATGAATTCTTTTAGCGCAATTAATGCGGTTTATGGACACTATTTTGATGAAGCTACAGCACCTGCTAGAGAAACTGTAGAGGTGGCAAATTTACCAAAATTTGTGAATGTAGAAATCAGTGTGATTGCTATAAAATAGAATCTTAAGAACTTCGGGCAATTTCTGCATGATATTTTACCAAGCCTTCTATTGGACGTCTTTCAAAGTTACCAACTGTAAATCCATATTCTTGAGCTACTGCTTTAATCTCTTCCTGAGTAAAATAGGCGATAGAGCCTGCAAAATGTACTGGAACTGTTTTAAGTTCTTCTTTGTATTGTAAAATCATAGTTTCTACAAACAGACGTAAGCCTTCTTTTATCACATTTTGAATATATTCGGATTCTTTATTAAGAATCAAAAATTCGGCAAATGTGGCTAAATAGGCATTTGGGTTTGGTTTTTTGTAAAGGTTATTTTTAATCGCATCTTCATTGACGTTATAGCGTGTCTCAAACACTAGCTTCAAATCGTGAGGCATTTGATTAAAATAATAATCTCTTAAAAGTTTTCTTCCAAAATAATTTCCGGAGGCATCATCCATGATTGAATATCCGAGTGATGTGACTCTTTGGTCTACTTGGACGCCGTCATAATAGGTGCAGTTTGATCCTGTTCCCAAAATACAAACTACTGCTGGACGGTGTGCTATTCCTACGGTTGCATAAATTGCTGCATAGGTGTCTTCTTCTACAACAACTTCGGCATTTAAAAAAATAGATTCTAAAACGTCTTCAAGCATTTTGCTTGGTTTTTCAGTTCCACAACCAGCACCATAAAAATAAACATGTGTGACATTTAATTTATTATCATAAATCACTTCGTTTGCTTTGATAATATTAAACGCCTCAGAATCAGAGATGATTGCCGGATTTAAACCTTTGGTACGTTGTTTTTCAAAAAGCTGTTTACCGGTTTCAGTATCAATTGCAATCCAATCACATTTTGTAGAACCACTGTCTATTATAAAAATCATATTTTTAAATATATTAAAAAAAATACTGTTACCTAAGTAACAGTATTTTTTAAGAATTACATGAATTATATTACACTAATATAATGAGCTAAATCTACTAATTTAGCTGAGTAGCCATACTCGTTATCATACCAAGAGATAAGCTTAACGAAGTTATCATTAAGTCCCATACTTGCATTGGCATCAAAAGTACTTGTCTTTGTTTCTGATACAAAATCTTGAGACACAACTCCTTCTTCAGTATAGCCCAAAATTCCTTTTAATTCATTTTCTGAAGCATGCTTAATGGCTGCTTTAACATCTTCAAAAGAAGCGCCATTTTTCAAACGACATGTTAAATCAACAACCGATACATCTACAGTGGGAACTCTAAAAGCCATTCCTGTTAATTTACCGTTTAGTTCTGGAATTACTTTTCCAACTGCTTTAGCGGCACCAGTTGAAGCTGGTACTATATTGTTTAGAGATGCACGACCTAGTCTGTAATCTTTTCTTGACGGGCCATCTACTGTAAATTGTGTAGCTGTTGCTGCATGGAC
>JGI20154J14316_10004473_pt1 | contig 10709 bp, 4 predicted proteins | sample COG_04_FD_14316 | JGI IMG/M metagenome (IMG submission 14316) | reverse complement strand
TATGAGGCCATGACTAAAAGCGCAACGCAATTAGAAAATAATGCACTCAGACCAGGAATAAAAGAATATATAGAAAGAGGGTATTTGACCACAGCTTCCACAAAAAGTGGCTCCGTTTCTACAACACAAGAATATAACATTACAGACTTTGCTATTGCACAATTGGCAGAAGCCCTGAATAAAAAAGAAGATGAGGAGTTTTACAGAAAGCGTTCTAACTCATATCGTAAGCTTTTTGACAAAGAGTTTAATTTATTAAGACCTAGAGATGCGGATGCTTCTTGGGTGCGTCCATTCAATCCTGAAACAGGTGCTAATTTCCAAAAGAATTTAGGATTTATTGAAGGGAATTCATGGCAATATACGTTTATGGTGGCCCATGACACCAAAGGATTAATGCAATTAATGGGGGGCGAAGAGGCGTATTCTAATCAGCTTCAAAAGGTTTTTGATTCAGGGCAATTTGACATGGCAAACGAACCCGATATTGGATATCCTTATTTGTTTAATTATGTGCCTGGTCATGAGTGGCGAACTCAAAATAAAGTCTCTGAACTCATTAGTACCCATTTCAAAAACACCCCCGATGGCTTACCCGGAAATGATGATACCGGTACCATGTCTGCTTGGTTAATTTATAGTATGATGGGACTGTATCCCGTCAGCCCAGCCGATGCTGTTTACGCAGTTACAACACCCACTTTTGATAGGATCACCATTCAATTGGATAGTAGGTATTATAATCAATCGCAACTAGTGATTGAAAAAGAAGGCAAAGGAGTTATTAAACATCTTAAATTAGGTGAAGAAATTTACAAAGGCTTTTTTGTAAATCACTCTGAGTTGGTACAGTCAAATTTTTTAAAGATTAGTTTAGAATAGACTGTATATTTAGTTATTGTGTATCAGACTTTCACTAAAGCATCCTATATCTATACGTTTAAAAAACAGGTCTTTACGATTATTTATGGTTCTTGATTGACCCTGTTTAAATTACTTTACTTGTTAACCTAACACTAACAAAAACTTAACATACACCTTATTTCAAGTGTCATTTGTCGAAAACATTGATTTACTGCCACTCATTTTTCTATTTTTAGAACATATTAACTAAATAAAGAAATTATGATCCAAAAATTAAAGAAGCTGTTGCTTCTGATTTGCGTATTTAGTGCTCCTACTATTTATGCACAAACTACAACGATTTCGGGGACAGTGACTGATTCATCGAACAGTATGCCTCTTCCAGGAGTTAATGTTGTAGAGAAAGGCACTATGAACGGTGCGACTACAGATTTTGATGGCAATTATTCAATTCAGGTATCTGACAAAAATGCTGTTTTACAGTTTTCTTTTCTTGGTTACCTAGACAATGAAATTTCTGTTTCTGGCCAAACTGTAATTAATGCAGCTTTGGAAGAGAGCTCTGAAGCACTCGACGAAGTAGTTATTACAGCTTTTGGTTTTGAAAAGAAGACTAAAGCTGCTGGTTATTCCATCACTCAAGTTAAGGGTGACGAATTAAATCGAGTAAAAACTACTAGCCCTTTACAAGCTTTGAGGGGTAAAGTTGCTGGTGTTAATATTAGCAATAGTTCTACTGGAATAAAAGGATCTGCCAGAGTAGTTATTAGAGGGAATAGTTCTTTTAACGGAAATAATCAACCTTTATACATTATTGATGGTATATCTCTACAAAATAATCAGCTTGGTTCTGCTGGTGAGTGGGGTGGAAGTGATAATGGTGATGGGCTTTCAGCTATTAACCCTGATGATATCAAATCTATTAGTGTTTTAAAAGGTGGTGCAGCCGCAGCACTTTATGGATCTAGAGCTTCCAATGGTGTTATAATAATTAAGACAAAAGATGGTAAAGGCGCTAAAAATGGCTTAGGAATAGAAGTAAGTAACCAAACGGTATATACCTCTATTAACGATTTGTATGACCCTCAAACAACCTATGGGAATGGTATTGCTGGCGGTTTGCCAACAAATCCAGGAGATCCATTTAATTCTTGGGGACCAAGAATGGATGGTTCGTTACGAACATCACCTATTGATGGCTCTCAACAACCCTATGAATATGCTGGAGATAATATGGAACGCGTTTTTTCAACAAGTGTAAATATGACAAACTCTATTGCACTTACTTCAAATACAGATAAAGGAAGTACTAGATTTTCTGCTACTCATATAGATGGTAAAGATGTTGCAGAAACCTCAACACTAAAACGAGTTGCTTTTTCTCTTAATACTACGCAGAAACTTTCTGATAAATTAACATTCAATGCAAGTGTAAAATTTCAAAATGTAGACGAAAGAGCAAACCCTATTGTATCAACTGAACCGGCGAGTATTACCGGCTCTCTTAGACGTTTTGCTCCAAACATAAATGTAAATAATTTTATTGGTGAATATGGTAATGGTACCATTGATGGTATTAATGAATTGTCAATTTTTGATGGTAACATATATAGAACAAACCCATGGTTTGCATTACACCAAAACCCATCCAACATGGCGAAAGAAAGATTACTTTCTGCTGTAAGTGCAAAATATGATATCAATGAGTCTCTTTATATAAGAGGACAAGCTGGGTTTGACAAGGCTACGAACCATTTTAATAATACATTGGCTAATGGTGCGAATTTAAATTGGCCTGGAATCCGTTTTTATCCACTAGGACAACTTCAACAACAAACACAAACTATTGACCAGTATGATGCTGATGTTTTTATAGGAACTGATTTTTTAAAGATAACAGATAAAATTTCATTGAATGGATTTGTTGGTGCAGGAACTTTTTCTAATAAGACAGAAAATACGGGTGTTCTTGGAAATCAAGTAGTAATCCCTGGGTTATATACTGTTCTTAACACTGCAGGTCAATCAGGATTATACGGATACCAAGCAAGAAAAATTAATTCTCTATATGGATCTGCTGAATTTTCATTTGCAGAAAACATATATTTAACAGCTACTGCTAGAAATGATTGGTTTTCAACGCTTTCAGCAGAAGGTAAGGATACTCCTAATAATGATCTTTATGGTTCTGTTAGTTTATCCGTATTATTATCGGATATGGTAGAGCTTCCTGAAGCTATCTCTTTTGCAAAAATTAGAGGTGGATATTCACAGGTTGCTGGTGGAGCTGGTAATCCTTACGGTTTAGGCTTAACTTATGGTCTAGTCGGACAAGGTCATTTAGGAAATCCACTTGGAGCGATAAATGGAGGGGTCATTCCTAATGCATTCATAACTCCTTTTGAAAAGAATGAAACTGAGATTGGTCTTGATTTAAAGTTATTTGACAATAAATTATCTGTTGATTTTGCTTATTATGAAAATCAAACATTAAAAGACATTGTTAACGCCGCTGCATCACCTTCCTCTGGATTTAGTAGTACAACAATAAACCTTGGAGAAATTACTAATAAGGGTGTTGAATTGTTAGTAAATTGGAGAGCTATTGATAAAGAAGATTTAGCTTTAGATTTATCTTTTAACTATGCTAATAACACAAGTTTAGTTGTTGCTACTGATGAGAATAATGGAATTATTCAAGCTGGAGTAGCTCAACTTTTTCAATCGAACATTGGGCACATGCCGGGACAACCATTTGGTGTTTTATACGGTAATTCATATGTAAGAGACGATCAAGGAAAAATTGTTCATCAATTGGTTAATGGAGTTCCAATACCAAAATCTGAAAACGTGAACAAAGTTTTAGGATTAGGTGTAGCTCCGACTCAAATGGGTTTAGGTACCAATATAAGATATAAGAACTTTACATTAAATGCATTCCTAGAAGGAAAATTTGGTGGAAGTATTGTTTCTAATACCAATAAAACAATGAAAGAGTTTGGATTACATAAAGCTACAGTTCCTTCAGGAAGTAGAGAAAATGGATTTGTTCCTGATGGCGTACTTGAAGATGGAAGTACCATAACTCAAAGTCTTTCAGAATCACAAATTTATGAATATTGGACGCTTACAAATAGTAATGGTGCAAGTAAATCACAACTTGGAGAAGAGAATGTTTATAAAAATGATTTTGTAAGAATTAGTCAATTAAGCATAGCGTATCAAATACCTAATAATTTACTTAAAGACATGTTTATAGAAAGTGCAAGTGTGTCATTGGTTGGAAATAATTTAGGGTTTTTATTAAACAAAGTTCCAAACCATGATCCAGAAGCATACTACAATACACGTAACGGTCAAGGAGTTGAAGCTAACTCAATGCCAATCGGAAAATCTTTTGGCCTATCATTTAACCTTAAATTTTAATTAAGATGAAAAAACTATTAACTTTATTTTTTACTCTATCCATGATGGTATTTACAACATCATGTGATAATGACTTTGAGGATCTTAATGTAGACCCAACAGCAAGTACAAATTTAGATGTGAATCCAAAATTCGCATATCTATTCTTAAAATCAGCAGGTGATGAATTTGAACATTCTTTCACAAACATACTTTGTGCAGGACAACTAACTCAACAAGTAATAGATACAGATTTTCCACAAGGGAGCATATATACGACTCGTGAAGATCTTCAGGCTGCATGGTGGATAGTTGCATATCAAAATACAGTTAAGACTGTTGTTGATATTATTGCTCAGTTGGAGTCCGAAGGGAATACAGGAACTGAAATGGGAATTGCAAGAATTTGGAAAGCATATATTTTCCATACAATAGTGGATCAATATGGAGATACTCCATATTTTGGTGCTGGACAAGGGTTTCTATCTGGAAATATTAGACCGGCTTATGATGATGCTCAAGACATCTATATGGATATGTTAAATGAACTTGAAGAAGGAGTTGCACAGCTTGGTTCACCCTCTACTTTAGGAACTGCTGATCTAATTTATGGTGGTGATACTGCTAAATGGTCAAAGTTTGGTAATTCTTTAATGCTTCGTCTAGCAATGCGTATTAAAAATGTAGATCCATCAGCTTCAACAGCTTGGGCAAATAAAGCTATTACTGGTGGAACAATGAGTTCTAGCTCAGATACAGCTTTTATGACCCATACAAATGGACCTCAACAACTTAATCAGAATGCTTGGGGAGTATATCAACCAAGATATGTTAATGCTCGAATAGGAGCAACAATTTATGATTGGCTAGCTGATCATGGCGATCCAAGACTAAATATCCTTGCAGACCCTAATGGTCCTGCAGCAGGAAATCGTTATGGCTTAGAAAGAGACCAGCTTCTAGCTATTTATGGTGAAACTCCAGAAAGTTACGCTAGAGTTAATCCTGCGATTACACAACTTGATTCGCCTTGGGTATTTATATCCTACGCTCAAACTTCTTTGTTAGAAGCGGAATTTGCTGCTTCTGCTGGAAATCACACTTTGGCTGAAACTAAATATAATGATGGTGTTACAGCTAATATGCAAATATGGGGATCGCATTATGATGCATCTTTAACTGTAGATAATTCTACTATTAATGATTATCTTACTGCAAATCCATATGATGCTTCTCAAGGAGAAAGAATGATTGGAGAACAATACTGGGCTGCATCTTTCTTTGATTTCTTTGAATCNTTTTCAAACTTTAGAAGATCAGGATATCCAGAACTTCAAGCTTTTGGTGGGCATGATCCATTTCCTGGTAATGTGACAAATGGAGCTATACCAAGAAGGTTAATGTATCCTTCTACTGAAGCTTCTGTAAATGCTAGTAATTTTGATGCTGTGGTACAATCACAAGGTCCAAATAATCAAATAACTAGAGTTTGGTGGGATGTAAATTAATTAAAGTTATATTCTGAAATATTATTTATTTAAATTAAATTGATTAAATAAAGGAGAGGAAACTCTCCTTTATTTTTTTTATTAAATTTGTATATGAAAAAATCTATCAAATTATATGTTTTTTGGTTCATAATTAGTGTTCTTTTTTTATGTGTGTTATTGTTGGCTATTAGAAATCCTTCTTCGATATCAGATCAAAAACGCTTTACACTAGTGAGTTCTTCTTCTACAAACATTAATTTTAACAACAAGATAAAGGATACTAAAGAAAGTAACATTCTGTTGTACGCTAATTTTTATGGAGGAGCAGGTGTTGGTGTTGGTGATTTCAATAATGATGGACTTCAGGATCTTTATTTTGCAGGAAATTTGGTCTCAGATAAATTATATTTGAACCAAGGAAACCTTACTTTCAAAGACATTACAACTACTGCCGGAATTATTGATGACGGCGGTTGGTCAACAGGAGTTACTGTTGCAGACGTGAACAATGATGGATATGTAGATATATATGTTAGTAGGGAACTTTATGACAATAACCCAAAATGGAGAACTAACTTATTATACATAAATAATACTGACGGGACTTTCACTGAGTCTGCAAAAAAGTATGGTGTTGATGATTCACAACGAACTAGACATGCTACTTTTTTAGATTATAATAAAGATGGATTACTGGATCTTTTCTTATTAACCCAACCACCAAACCCTGGTGGATATTCAATGTTTTCTGGCACAGAGTTGTTAAAACCTGAATACCATTTAAAATTATTTAAAAATACTGGGAAAGATTCTTTTATAGATGTTAGCGAAGAAACAGGAATTAAGCAAACAGGATTTCCAAACGGAGTATCTGCTAGCGATTTAAATAATGATGGATGGACTGATTTGTATATAGCCAATGATTTTTATTCCCCTGATTTCTTATTTATTAATAATCAAGACGGAACGTTTACAAATATTGCTGATAATGCATTAAATCATATGTCTTATTATAGTATGGGAGTAGATATTGCAGATATAAACAATGATGCGCTTTTAGATATTTTTGTTGTAGATATGGTAGCAGAAGATAATTATCGCTCAAAATCAAACATGAGCGGAATGAACCCTAAAAGGTTTTGGGAAGTTGTTGAAGATAGTGGTAGTTATCAATACATGTATAACGCACTACAATTAAATAACGGGAATTCTACATTTAGTAATGTAGCTCAGTTTTCAGGAATGGCAGCAACAGATTGGAGCTGGTCAAATTTAATTGCAGATTTTGATAATGATGGATTAAAAGATACTTACGTAACAAACGGATTACTTTTTGATATACGTAATACAGATGCAGATAGAAATGTAGCTCGTTTTATAGATAAAATCAGGTACGATTGGTTAGAGAAATATCCAGATGGCGGAAATATTTCGAGTCTTTTTGATATTTTAAATTTAGAAGATGTTACGGCATTAATGCCTTCTCAACCCTTAAAAAATTACGCCTTTAAAAATAATGGCAATCTAGAGTTTCAAAAAGTTATGGAAGAGTGGGGGCTAAATGAAGAATCTTTTTCTAACGGGTCTGCTTATGCTGATTTAGATAATGATGGAGATTTAGATATTGTGGTAAATAACATTAATAGTGAGGTATTTATATATCGAAATAATTCAGAAACCTTCTCAGACAGTAACTTTATTAGAATAGAATTAAGTGATGCGCAACACAGGCCTGTTTTAGGAACGAGAACCAATTTATACTCGGGTACCGAAATACAAACACATGAAACCACGAATGTTCGTGGAATTTACTCTACAAGTGAACCTTTTGTACATTTCGGACTCAAAAAGTCCATAAAAGTAGACAGTATTGTAGTCACATGGCCAAATCAAACCAAAACAGTAAAAAGAAACCTTGAGGTCAATCAAACGATACAAATAGCAATGAACGAAGCTTCATTGCCTAATGAAAAACAATCTAAAAAAGAAGAAATTCCCTATTTTTCTAATACTACAGATACGTTTGGTATTAATTTTAATCATGAAGAAAATAAGTTTGATGATTACCAATACCAAGTCTTACTTCCGCACAAGCTTTCACAGATGGGGCCAGCCCTGGCAAAAGGGGATATTAATAATGATGGTTTAGAGGATATCTTCCTAGGTGGTGCAAGTGGCTTTAGCCCAAAGCTATACGTTCAGAAGATTGACGGGAGTTTTTATTTAAGTCACTCGGATTACTGGCAAAAGGAACGTACTTACGAAGATGTTGATGCTCTTTTTATAGATGTTAATGGAGATGGTTCTCAAGATTTATATGTAGTAAGTGGAGGAAATGAATATCCAGCAAACGATCTAAATTATAAGGACCGTATATACTTAAATGACGGAAAAGGAAACTTTTCAAAAGGCTCTATTATAAATATAAGTCCATTCAGCGGATCCGTTGTCAAAGCTTCAGATTATGACAACGATGGGGATATGGATATCTTTGTAGGAGGACGACATGTGCCACACCAGTATCCGTTACCAGCGAGCAGTATGTTATTAATAAATGAAAATGGAAAATTGGTTAATAAGACTCAAAACCTAGCAATAGAATTTGAAAACGTTGGAATGGTAACTGATGCTATATGGAATGACTACGATGCTGATGGTGATCTTGATTTAACGTTGGTTGGAGAATGGATGCCTGTCACCTTTTTTAATAATGAAGAGGGGGCATTGAAAAAAACAGCGATGGAAGGGCTTGAAGATACCTCAGGCTGGTGGTATAGTTTAGAAAAAGGTGATTTTGATGGGGATGGTGATATGGATTTTATTGCAGGAAACCTTGGTCTCAACTATAAATATAAAACTTCAAAAGAAACCCCATTTGATATCTATTACAACGACTTTGATGTTAACGGAAAGAATGATATTGTTCTAGGGTATTATAATAACAATAAGCATTACCCTTTAAGAGGATTTTCATGTTCTTCAGAGCAAATCCCAGTACTCAAAGAGGAAATAGGGAAATATGATATTTTTGCATCCTTAGAGATTGATCAAGTCTATGGCGGAGATAATTTAGAAAACTCGCTTCATTATAAGGCCAAAATATTTGCATCTTCTTATATAGAAAATAAGGGTGACGGCAGTTTCAAAATATCCTCGCTTCCATATCAAGCTCAATTTTCTAATATCAATGATATTTTGGTAGAAGATTTTAATGATGATGGCCATTTAGATGTACTCACAGTTGGCAATATGTTTGTATCTGAAATAGAAACCCCAAGAAATGATGCTGGCAGTGGACTTTTAATGTTTGGAGATGGAGCAGGAGCATTTTCAGTTTCAACAAGCCAACAAAGTGGGTTTTTTGCCAACAAGGATGCCAAAAAAATGATAATAATTTCTAATCAAATGGAAAGAAAGATAGTGGTATCAAATAATGATGATAAACTCCAGTGTTTCACCATCATAAATATTATTAAATAAAATCTATGAAGTATTTTTTACTAGTTCTTATTAGTAGTTTTTCTGTTTTGACATTTTCTCAACAAACAGAAACAATCATAACAGATTCTACGATCATCTACTATGGTAGGCAACACTTTTTGATTGAAGGAACAGCTATTTTAGACTCCCTTAAGGAAAGTCCCTATGATCGCTTACCAATTTCATATAAAGAAAAAGTAAGAGAACCAGTCTGGGACTTATCAAAAGCATCCGCAGGAATAACGGTGCGATTTCACTCGAACTCGACAAGTATTAATTTAAAATGGACTGTTTTAAATGATTTTGATATGCCTCATATGGCAGCTACTGGTATTAAAGGAATTGATTTATACACAAAGTATAATAATAAATGGAGATATGTAACAACAGCAGGAGCTCTTGTGGGACTTAAGACATATCAAAATAAATCCATCCCAGCAGATAATATAAATGAATATGAATTAATAAAAAACATGACTCCTGAATTTAGAGAGTATAAATTATTTTTACCCTTGTACGATGGCGTTACAAAACTAGAAGTTGGTATTGATTCTACAGCATCAATTGAAAAAGCAAGTCCTAGTACTGTAAAACCTATTGTTTTTTACGGAACAAGTATCACACAAGGGGGGTGTGCGTCCCGTCCTGGTATGGCCCATACTAACATTATATCCAGAAAATTGGATGTGGACTGTATAAATTATGGATTTAGCGGAAATGGACGAATGGAAACCCCTATTGTAGAGCTCATTTCTGAAATTGACGCTCGTTTTTATGTTATTGAATGTTTGCAAAACATGGACTCTGAGCGGGTTAGTGAGAGAGTTAAACCACTGGTAGATATTATTAGAACTAAGCACCCACACACGCCTATAGTTTTAGTGGAAAATATGATGTATACAACGGCTTTTTTAGATCATACTGAAGAAACCAGACTAATTCAGGAAAATGCAGCACTTAAAAATGAGTATGACAAAATAATAAAAAGTGGTACTCCAAATATTTTTTATATCAAAGACAATAAAGACTTTTTAGTAGATAATGAGGGAACTGTAGACGGAGTACATCTTACTGATTTAGGTTTTTTACGATATGCAGATTATTTGATGGAAAATTTTAAAAAATTCAAGCTTATTAAGGATTAGCTTATTTTTTGTGATGATTTAATTCTTTACTTAAAAATTGAACTTTTTCATACGGTACTTCAATTAATTTATTTTGACCTTCACTGAGTTTGTGTTTTTTATTCACTGCTACACTGTTAAAAATCTGTGTATCTGAACTTGGCCATATAATGGTCAATGTTTGTATCATTTTACTTTGACCTAATCCTATTTCTGCTTGTAAACTGTTTGATCCAAAACTTCCGCCTGTATTAATGGTATAAAAAATAGTTCTACCGTTATCTAAATCAAGCTTTAGTTTAGTTCCTATAGCACTTCGGTTTGACTGTACACCTTCTAAATTTAG
>JGI20154J14316_10004469_pt1 | contig 10715 bp, 8 predicted proteins | sample COG_04_FD_14316 | JGI IMG/M metagenome (IMG submission 14316) | reverse complement strand
GAGGGTGCCATCATTGAACTGGATCAGCCCTTGTCGGATCATAAACCCATCTGGGCGGAGATCGTGTTTCCACGATCATACCATTCCTGAAAAAGAATGCGTCCATAGCGCATTATCTCCGAAGTCCTCTTTAAAAAGCATATCCTTCTACAAATATTTGTCTTATTAAATTAGCATTATAAATGCGCAATTTAAAGCTCCTCCCCATGGTAAGCATATCCTGCTACACAAGTCGGAGGGGCGTGAAGTTGTGGCACTCAACAGCTCCTTCCCTGCGAAGGGAAGGTGGCTCGGTCTGCCGAGACGGAAGGGTTCTCTGCCGAGCCTCAGCTAATGTTAACTGCCCAGCGAATCTGTCTGCGTCCTAATCATGCTCATAATCTTAAGGCATTGTTATTGAGATATTTGAGCACTCTAAGAGATGATTAAGAGTAAGATTAGGATTACGATTAAGAATTCGTCAAATACCCTTAAGTTCGTGCCATTCGGGGCAGACCCTATGTATGGGTACTCAAACAACCATATCACCCAAGTCGCGCTGTCCTTAAGAGTCTTTGCCGCTGGAAAAGATGCCGGTCTTGTAAGCCTTGCTGATGGCAGCGGGGGCGTTCACGACGTCGAGCTTTTCGTAGATGCGGCGCACGTGTGTGGCGACCGTGGTGATACCAATCTCTAAATGCTCTGAAATATCCTTCTTCATCAAACCTTCGCTGAGCAGTCTGAGGATTTCGATTTCTCGTTCTGAGAGTAATGGATCCGAGTTTGGCTCCGGAACTTTTGTTTGAATCGTGTTGAGGATGAATTGCGCTACGTTGGGGTCTAAAGATGCACCTCCTTTGACGACCGCTAGTATACCGGAAATGATTTGATCGAGCGTGGATTCTTTTAGCAGATAGCCATCTGCACCCAGATGTATCGCGTTTAAGATATTCGCCTCGTTGTCTGACTGGCTGAGGATGATTATTTTAATCTGAGGACAGTATTTTTTAATCCATGGGATGGCTTCTAAGCCAGACATATCAGGTAAGTTTAGGTCGAGTAAGACCACGTCTGCCGTCGTATCATGTTCTAGCGCCTTGAGCGCTTGTTCTGCCATGCCGAACTGATCGGTCAGTTGGAGGTCTGGTTCTGTTTCCAGGGCGAGCGCGATCCCTGCTCGGTATTCCGGATGGTCTTCGACCATGATGATGCGAATGCTGTTCGACATAATAGGGGCAGGGGGGGTTATTTCCAGAATGTAAGGTGGGAGCGCTTACGAATCAAATGAATGATCGTTGCAAATTCTGACGAATGACTGATGGAGATGGAAGCATTCATTACGCGGGCGCGTCTTTTAAGTGACGGTGGTATTGGCTGTGTCTCATTGCTGGGTAGCCCACGTCCGTTATCGTGGACGATGATCTCGGCCGTGTTGGGGCTTGCGATGATGTCAATTTTTACCTTATTGGCATCGGAGTGTTTGACTATGTTTGCTAGGCATTCTTTTACAAACAGTAATAAGTCCATCTTCAAGCGTGGCTTGAGTTGATTGAGTGAGTTGCTGCCTGTCGTTGAGATCTCATAGCTGATTTTTACCAAGATGCGTTCCGCGATGCGATGCATATCTTTTTCAAGGGATTCCAATCGGCCGATCGACTGTAAGTCGGTACCATGTCGGACCGTGGCGCTCATGCGCTCTGTGAGTTCGCGCGAGCGGGTGAGGGCGGTGTTGAGCCTGTCTGGAGCTTGCGTCGATGCCAGGGCAATATCGCCGAGCAAGCCAATCGTATGGAGACTCGCGCCAAGGTCGTCGTGTAAGTCGGCGGCGAAGCGCTCTCTGATCTGAGCGATTTGCCGTAGCCGTATAATCCGATCGACTAGAACGATGACGACTATTCCCGTCGTCAGTAGCATCGCAAGCCATCCCATGCGTCGTAGCATGATGGTTTGTTGTGCGTANCGCTTNTCNAGTTCCGCTCGAATGAGCGGCCGTTTTTTTTCTAATTCATAGCGCTCAGTGAGTTGTTNCAGCCACTCTCGGATCGGGAGTATTTTTCCGTAGAAATTATGTCCATCGGTCAAGTTTACCAGCGACCTATTTGGTTCAGTCTTTCTGAAATTAGCAGTCGGTATTTTTTGATAGGCTACATTTGTTTGATCAGAGAAGAGTTCGATTTCCGCTAGACCAAAAACAGTGGTCGGCTCGGGCATCAGTGTGTCGATGAATGGTTCGATGATCGATAGTCTGACGAAGCGGCACGGCTCACCCTCCAGGTTGCGCATGATGATCGGGCCGGTCTGATACGAATTCTCAAAGATTAAATCCAGTAGCAGTGAACGATCTGAAAAGTCCTCGCGTGTCGCGCCTTCGATCAAGAGCCTTTGTGGGATGCCGTGATCAAATGATTTAGAGAGCGGGATGTTATTACGGAGCTCGAGCGGATGTAGGTGTATCTGTTCTAATGTGTAGAGTGCACCGAGATCGATCATCAGTTCAGGGATGACATTGTCGGCTAGATTGCTCACTGCAAAGGCTCTGCTCGGCGCGCCGATCGCAGCGTTCATGACATAAGGCATAAAGCCATCGACTAGATAGCGCTCATCGCGAGAACTATCGTAGCCGAAGCTTTGGGATGAGGTGGTGACTTCGCTCGTGAGCGCGAGGTTGGTATCACCTTGGAAAATTAGAATTTCAGCTAGTTGAAAATTATAGTGGCCATCCCAAGATCGAGCAGAGAGTTCGATTGCTTCAATGCGTATCCAAGATGCCTTGAGCCCCGGGGTGGGGAAAATGAATGGAGCAATATGCTGCTTTCCATCCTTAGGTTTGTTTTGGGTGATGAGCTCGCCTTCCGGGTGTTCTGGTGTGCCCGCAATAATTTGTAATTCGATGGGGAATCCGTCGGATACCAGACCAGCCTCGTTGTCCATGACGAGATGGGGCACTAGGATGACTTGGTCGATGGATTGAAGCTCTGAGAGTTGCACTTCAAACCATTCAGTATGGTGGCCCTGGAAATGGAGTGCTGAACGATACCCATTTGAGCCGACGCCCGCTTGTAAGCTGAAATGTGCGAGTTGATCGAGTCGTGCGTCGATGTCACCCAGGCGGTTTTCCAGTTCGGTGATGGGTAACTCGGAGAGTGGTAGAGGAGGCTGACCGTGGAGGGACGCGACTGCCATCAAGACGCACAAAATAGTGTTGGCTAGATAGGGGGGCATATTCAGATTTCAGTGCTCTTATTTCAGGATCTCGTGATCCCCCAGTCGATACAATAATCGCTGAAATAAATGCATTTTTCTGCGATTTGTAGTCCATACGTAGTATAGCGGGAATCATGAAAGGATGATACTATCATGGCGGTCATATGCTCCTTGTGGCTCTAATCGAATCATCCTTATTCCCCATCAAAAATAAAAATAACTAATATGAAGAAGATACACACACTTACAATCATGGCATCATTGATGGCGGTTGCAGCTCAGGCGGCGGTGACTCTCATTGACGACGACTTCAGTTCGAGCACCACTTCGGAAGAACGCTTTAATAAGGCTGATATAAATACTGATAAGTGGATAGGTGGCGCGGGCTGGTCCGTTTCAGGCGGGGCATTGACAAGCGCGGCTACCGCTGGGTCAGCTACGCATCTGATCAACTCAGTCAGCAGTACAGACACAAGCCTGACTGAAGTGACACTTTCCTTCGACTATTCAGTGGGAGAAGGATCCACGCTCTATTTCTATTCAACCCTGTTTACCGGAGAGGCTGGTGCTAACATGGATGGCAGAGTTTCAAAAACGGACGGGACTTACTTTGCGAATGACTTCGCCAATGGATGGTCCGGTCGCATTGGTTTTTCAGGTCCGGAGTACAACCTCAAAGCCGGAGGCTCGGTTTCCACCTCCAGTACGGCCAATGCCGTCACTTCGTTTCTCGGTGGCACGTCAGGCACCTTCAGCCAGACCTATGATATTTCTGGATTTGCCGGGGGGAGCGACTTCAGCATTGCGGATGTCAGTCATCTAATTGCCGTTTTTGCCATAAATGCTGACGCGGCAGGTGTTGGTGCAGTCTCTATCGACAATTTCAACATGACTGCTGTCCCCGAGCCAGGCACCTACGCGCTGCTCGGTGGTCTGCTCGCTCTTGGGTATGTGATGGTGCGCCGTCGCCGTCGTTAGATCCTGAGCCTGTCGAAGGGATCAGCGAACCGCTTGGCTCGAATTTTGGACGCCCAAACTGCCGCAGCGCACTGCCGCTCATTTTTTCATATAGGGGTTACCTATTAGGGGTAAAGGTCGCGCTGGGGAGCGCGGCCTTTTTTGGGTCTTTCTCGTGAATTTGAAGGATGGATGTCGATCTGTTCAGCACACTCATTTCGCGGCATCACATGATCGCGTGATGGGCGAATCTTCAAAAAAAGTGTAGAATGTGACAGCGTAGGAAGCCATTCGAACCCTCCTATACCTAAACTTTCCGCTACTAGAAAAAATGGAAAAATTACGATGCCTCACTGGTATGATCGTCTACATGACGATGAGTCTTTTGTTGCTGCCGTTCGGCAGCTGTTTTGCGGACCGTTCTAAAAAAAAACTTAACATTGGTGAGAGAATATGAAGAAAGCATTATTTACATTCGGCGTGAGTTTGTTGATTGCGGGAGGCGCGCGGGCTGGTGCGATTACTATGGAAGACGCGGGTTTTCAACGACTGGTCACGACTCTGCAAAATGGAGTCGGTAATAGTCNGTCGACGCACTTTTTAAACGTCGGCACAAAGCCTAATAATAAGGGCTGGGATATACATGCCGGGTTTGTCTTTCAAATGACTGGTGCCAGTGCTGCAGCTCTACAAGCCGCAGACTTCTCGGTTTCAGTGACGGAAATGACTGGCACGCCACTCTACAATGTTGATGTGTATGTGAACCGTGTCGCGTCGACTGCTGATTTTTTGTTCTCTGATTTTGAAAACGGAACCAAGGTGATGGATGATTTCGTGACAACGTCCTCTACCGTGGGAAATTATTCCCTTGATTCAACTGGGCGGGCGAAGCTGCTCACCTATCTGCGGGCGAATTGGGTGGAAGGTGACTACGTCTTCATCACCTTAAAAAGTGACCAAGCTGACATGATTATGGGGGAGGCTGTCAGCGCATACTACAAATTTGGCGGAGGCACTGAGTGGACTGCCGGCGCGACGGATGCGCAGTTGAGTGTAACGGACGCGTATCGGGACATTCCAGAACCTGCATCGATCGGTCTGCTGATGGGATTGGGGTCTGGGCTGATGCTGGTGCGCCGTAGCCTTTGGCGAAGGAGGAAGCGAGACGGCATGTGCCGCCGTAGCCTGGGCGATATTTAGTTAAGCGTTAATAAGCCTGTCGCGTGGGACGAAGTCCTTTACGCTGCGGTTCCGCCATTCGACAGGCTCATGGTTTAGAAACGATAGCGGTCTGGGGCTGTGCAGTCGTCTTCGCTCTAAGCGAGCTAAGCCGAGGGATGTGATTTTGATTGATGTCAACGTAGCGCGGTGTGCTCGGTTGAGCTTGTCGAAACCTTCAGCCCGCGAGCCGAGCCTGAGCCACCGAGCCCCTCTGACGCACTGCGGCTGAAGCACGCAGCTACTTGGGGATTTCAAAGTGTCAAATCTGACATCAATCAAAATCACACCCTGTGCCAAGGGGGAGGAGCTTTAAATAGTGCATTTATAACGTGAATTTGATAACACAGACATATGTATAAGGATATGCTTCATCACGTGATCACGTGATAGGCAGGTTTGCTTTACTGTGGTATTCTTGGGAGGTCGAGTGGGATGGAGCTGCCTGTGAGCGGCGGCGCATAAACGAACGAATCTGGGCGGTTTGATAATCCTACGGCGCCCTTGGCGGAGGAAAGTGGGGCAGGTTCTTCGACATTTCCAGTGGGTGCTTGCACTGTCAGTGCGTTCAATTCCCAGCCACACAGTTGACCTAGAGGTCTAAGAAAATCTTTTTTTAACCGCAGATGCACGGGTATTGCTTCGCCATCTCCCGACTACGCTCTTCGAGCTTCGCTGGGCAGGCCGGCAGACATCCGTCACGCAGATTATAAATGAATTTAGGCGCCAATCTATCTGCGTCAATCAGCGTGCATCTGCGGTCAATATATGATCAGTTTAAGGTGCAGGTTTACCAACGTTCATTAGCGGTATGATTACCAGAATCAGAGAGTCTACGGCCTTGGTTGAATCCCTAAATCCAGAATGATCCACTGGAATTGTCGAAGAACCGTGGGGTAGATCATAACTTAATAACGATCAGCTACTTAAAACATAATTTCGTTTTAAGTTCATGCTCAATGCTTATATCGGACCATCTCTAATAACAAGCAATATTCATACGTATCTTTCGATATTTACTTGTCTTTTGCTTGAGGGAGAAGATCTCCCCGCAAAGGGTAGGAGACTTTTTCTAACAGCTTCAAACAGCCACATCCAGCATCGGGCAGTCATGCGATGCTGTGGAGGCAGTTTTTTAGTGCCAGGCTTTAAAAGTGTGAAAGTGGGAAAGTGTGAAGGACCCGCGTAGCGGGTGTACGAAGGTGGGAAGGTACAAAGGTGGGAATCGCTGTTGCTAGTTGGGAAGAGAGCGATGGAGTGTGGCCTCGATCGTGAGATCGGGGTGTGTTGGACTCGGGGATCGTGCGGAGGCTCGGCACCCCCGTCTGACGACGGAGGCCACGGCAGTTTTTTAGTGCCAGGCTATAAGAAGATCGCGTGGCGCAATGAGATCAACGCCCCGCTGCTAATAAATTAGGAGTCAAATAATAAACCTAAGTTGAAGGTGGATCACGCAAATACGTGACTAGGCATTTTTTGCGGGATCATGTAGAATGACGCCTAAACTTTAGGAAACAAGAGAACCATGTTTAAAAGATATTTACTCACGCATGCATTCACTTGGCTTGCCGCAACCGCATTTGCTGTGGAGAACAAGCCCAATGTGCTGCTGATCGCCATCGACGATTTAAACGACTGGATCGGTTGCATGGGCGGGCATCCGCAGGCGCAGACGCCGAATATCGATCGGCTCGCCGCGCGTGGGGTGCTGTTTAATAATGCGCATTGCCAGTCGCCGGTGTGTAATCCCTCACGCGCCAGTATGATGACCTCGCTCTATCCGAGCACCACCGGCGTTTACTTCCTTAGCCCCGACCTGGCTGCATCTCCTGTCGCCCGTAACAACACCCTGATGCCCAAGCGCTTTGAACAGGAGGGCTATCATGTGACGGGAGCCGGCAAGATCTTTCACGGGAATCAAAACAAGCGGTATCTTCCCAATTATGCAGGCAGGTTCGGCGGTTTTGGCCCATCACCTGAAAAGAAGCTGAGTTCCTTTCCCGGACTGCGCGGGTGGGACTGGGGGGCGTATCCGGAACGGGATGCAGACATGCCAGACCACAAGATTGCGGCGTGGGCCGTCGAGCAGCTGCAAAAGCAACAGAACCATCCGCTGTTCCTCGCCGTTGGATTCTATCGGCCGCATGTGCCGCAGTATGTGCCGCAGAAGTGGTTCGACCTGTACCCGATGGAATCGCTGCAATTACCGGCGGTTCTGGAGAACGACCTGGACGACCTGTCGGAGTATGGAATCAATCTTACCCGGCTCAAGCATGTGGCACCGACCCATGAGTGGGTCGTGAAAAACGGCGAGTGGAAGCCGCTGGTTCAATCGTATCTGGCTTGCGTGAGTTTTGTCGACCATCAGGTGGGCAAGTTGCTGGATGCCGTGGACAACAGCCCTGCGAAAGACAATACTCTCATCGTTCTTTATTCCGACCACGGCTTCCATCTTGGTGAAAAGGAGCGTTGGGCGAAGCGCAGTTTGTGGGAGAACGGTACGCGGGTGCCGCTCATTGTTGCCGGTCCCGGTGTGGCCCAGGCGGAGGCCTGTACGAAGCCTGTGCAATTGTTGGATGTGTACCCCACCTTGCTGGAGCTGGCGGGACTCAAACAGGATCAGAAGCTAGAGGGGCACTCCATGGCCGCCTTGTTAAAGAAGCCTGACGCGGATTGGCCCTACATGGCCCGCAGCAGCTTCGGGCCGGGCAACTACAGCATTCGTTCCGAACGGTACCGCTATATTCATTACAACGATGGATCGGAAGAGTTTTATGACCACTCGGGTGACCCCCACGAGTGGAAGAACCTGATCGAGAACCCGAAGCTGGCAACACTGATTGAAAAGCACAGGGCTATGATACCTGAAAACGCTCATCCGATCCTCGGCAAGGACTCAACCGGACACAAATCATTTGAGGCCAGTGAGGCCGCAAAAAAAGAAACAACAACGTTTGACCCTCTGGATTGGAAGCGTCCGGTCGACAATCCGGTCTTTACGACAACCTTTGGTAATAACCATGACTCCGTTCTCTTCGTCGATCCGGATCTGGAATACCCTTACCACTTGATCATCAGCCACACGGCCGAAGCCGCCCATCTGTGGCGAGCCAAGAAATTCTCGTGGAGCAGCGACGACTGGGAACTCGTTTCTGACCAATACAAGATCGGGAAACACTACGAGTACGATGATGGAGTGAAGGTCGATGGCACCTACTATCTCTATGAAGAAGGGATCGTTTACACCTACTCAGGGCCACTCGAGCAAGCCAGCGGAAAATGGGAAGCAGCTGGCACCTTTCCTCACAAGCAATGCGATGACATCGGCATCTATGTCGAAGACGGGGTATTCCACATGTTCGGCGAACATGGCGATTTCCCGCACGGGCCGGATGGCACCAGCCTGGCTCACTTCACTTCCACTACGGGTCTAGGCGATTGGAAATTGGTCAACGCCAAAGCCGTCGATCCCAACCCCGACGGAGGGCACAAATATGGCGTGGGTGACGCAACAATCGCCAAGATCGAGGGACACTATTACATCTTCTGCGACCGGGAATCAAAGGGCAGCCCCTACAAGGTCGTGGCCTGGCGATCCAAAGATATCAATACGCCCTTCGAGTATGTGGGCAAAGCGATCACCCCGCGCTCGGATGAAGTGGATGATTGGGACAACCACCGCATTCAGGATCCGGACATTGCCTACATCCCCGAGCTAGGCAGATATGTCATCACAGCAAACATGAGAGACCACGATGGAAATCCCGGCGGACACTTTCCTACCCTGAAGGGAAAGCAGACGCGCGTGATCGGTGTTTTCTATTCGAACAAGTTACTGAAGGCGATCCCGCAGAACAGGACGCGTTAGCACAGGCACCGGATACAAATAGAGACTATATGAATAAACTTAATTATATAAAAGCCACACTTGTCGCGGGGTGCATGTTTGCGCTTCTGCCAGAAGGATACGCTCAGATAGAAAACCCCAATATCGTTCTGATCATGGCGGACGATCTCGGCTATGAATGCATTGGTGCCAACGGCGGGACTTCATACCAGACGCCCGTATTGGACAAGCTGGCTGCAACGGGTGTGCGATTTGAGCACTGTTATTCTCAGCCACTTTGTACACCGTCGCGCGTCCAGATCATGACTGGCATCTACAACGTTCGGAACTATACAGCGTTTGGCGTCCTAGATCGAAAGCAGACGACCTTTGCCCACCTGCTCAAGAAGAGCGGCTATGCGACCTGCATCGCTGGCAAGTGGCAGCTCGGCCGACAAGCGGACGCGCCACAGCACTTCGGGTTTGATCAAGCCTGCCTCTGGCAGCACACGATTCCAGGGGCCAAAGGTCCACATGGAACTGACAGCCGTTTCGTGAATCCGCAGATTGATATCAACGGACAGACCGCCACGCTGCCTGAAGGCTCGTTCGGCCCGGATGTCTGTGCGGACTTTATTTGCGACTTCATGGAAGCGAACAAGGACAAGCCGTTCTTCGTCTACTATCCCATGATCCTTACACATTGTCCTTTTGCGCCGGTGCGGGACTCTGCGGACTGGGACCCGAAAAGCAATGGCTCACCAACCTACAAGGGCGATGCGAAATACTTCGGCGATATGGTCACCTATATGGACAAGCTCGTCGGCAGGATCACCGCGAAGCTGGATGCCCTTGGCGTGCGCGACAACACGCTGATCCTCTTTGTCGGCGACAATGGAACGGACAAGCCGGTCGTCTCATCGATGGGCAATCTCAAGGTCGCCGGAGGTAAAGGGAAAATGACTGACGCCGGCACCCGGGTTCCCTTGATCGCGAGCTGGCCGGGCACGATTTCAGCAGGATTAGTTACTCCCGATTTGGTGGATTTCAGTGACTTCCTGCCCACGATCTGTCAGACCGCTGGCGCTACGCTGCCCCCTGAGTTGAACATTGATGGCAAAAGCTTTTTGGGGACGCTCAAAGGGCAGGAAGGCAAGCGAAGAGAATGGATCTACAGCTGGTACAGCGTGCGTGGTGGGCCTACGGGAAAAGAATGGGCCAGAAACCAACGCTACAAACTCTACCGCACAGGAAAATTTTACGACATCAGCCAGGATGTTTTGGAGCAGCAGCCGCTCAGCGACCTTTCACCAGAACAGCAGCAGATACGCGACACCCTGCAAAAGGCACTTGCCCAGTACCAATCGGCTCGTCCAGCAGGCATGGCAAAGCACAATAATAAATAGCATAGAAATTCTGATGGGAATGACGATTAGCCCTGCACATCGCCAGGATGGCCTCCCTCGGTAACCCAAGTAGGCAAAGAACTCCTAGCTTCATATAATAATGATGTGTATTGAAATTAAATCGT
>JGI20154J14316_10004468_pt1 | contig 10715 bp, 19 predicted proteins | sample COG_04_FD_14316 | JGI IMG/M metagenome (IMG submission 14316) | reverse complement strand
TAAGAGTATCATGGAAAACACAAGAAACTTGCGTAAAGAGCGTGTCGGCGTAGTAGCGAGCAACAAGATGGATAAGTCTGTTGTCGTCAAGGTTGAGCGCAAAGTAAAGCACCCTATGTACGGGAAGTTTGTAAAGTTTACGAGCAAATTTCATGCTCACGACGAAACAAACGACTGCAACATGGGTGATACTGTAAGAATTATGGAAACTCGTCCATTGTCCAAGACTAAAAATTGGAGAGTGGTTGAAGTTATTGAAAGAGCTAAATAATCATGGTACAGACAGAATCAAGATTAAGAGTAGCTGATAACACAGGGGCCAAAGAAGTTTTGGTAATTCGTGTGTTAGGCGGAACGAAAAGACGCTATGCAAGCGTAGGTGACAAGATTGTTGTTACTGTTAAAGCTGCCACGCCAGCGGGAACAGTTAAGAAGGGTCAAGTGTCAACTGCGGTAGTTGTGCGCGTAAAGAAAGAAGTGCGTCGTCCGGATGGATCATACATCCGTTTTGATGACAATGCATGTGTATTATTGGACACCGGTGGTGGAATGAAGGGAACTCGTGTATTCGGTCCTGTAGCTCGTGAGTTACGTGACAAACAATATATGAAGATCGTTTCTCTTGCACCAGAGGTACTATAATCTTAACGACATAGATTAAGATGGCAAAGTTTAAAGTAAAAAAGGGAGATCAAGTGAAGGTTCTTGCCGGCGAAAGCAAAGGCAAAGAAGGCCGTATTGTACGAGTGATCCCTAAAATGAACCGCGTAGTTGTGGAAGGGCTTAACATGATTAAAAAGCACCAGAAGCCAAGCGCGTCGAGTCCACAAGGTGGAATTGTCGAAATGGAAGCTCCAATTCACATTTCAAACGTAGCTCTTGTAGATCCGTCTACAAATGAAGTAACACGTGTTGGAAGAAAATTGGATGAAAACGGTAACCTAGTACGTTACGCTAAAAAATCCGGTGAGGTATTATCATAATGAATATGACACCTAGACTTAAAACAAAGTACAGCGAAGAGATCAGCGCTAAATTGGTAGAGGAATTCAACTACAGCAATGTAATGATGGTTCCTAAACTAGAGAAGATCGTAGTAAGCCAAGGTATTGGTGCAGCTGTAGCAGACAAGAAACTAGTAGATCAAGCAATCCTTGAAATGACCACAATTACGGGTCAGAAAGCGGTTCCTACGAAATCTAAGAAGGACGTGAGTAACTTCAAATTACGTAAAGGAATGCCAATTGGTGCTCGTGTTACGTTGAGAGGTGAGCGCATGTATGAATTTCTAGATCGTCTAATTAGCGCTACATTACCTCGTATCCGTGATTTCCGCGGTATTAGGGCATCAGGTTTTGATGGACGTGGTAACTACACTTTCGGAATTACTGAGCAGATCATTTTTCCTGAAATTGATATTGACAAAGTAAACCGTATATCAGGTATGGATATCACATTTGTAACCTCTGCATCTACCGATAAAGAAGCAAAGGCTTTGTTAACTGCATTTGGAATTCCATTCACAAAATAATTGAGCAATGGCTAAAGAATCAATGAAGGCCCGTGAGGTCAAACGTGCAAAACTAGCTGCTAAATACGCTGCAAAGCGTGAGGCATTGAAAGCTGCAGGCGATTACGAAGGATTACAGAAGCTTCCTAAGAATGCTTCTCCTGTTCGTGGTAGAAACCGTTGTAAACTGACAGGTCGTCCACGTGGATATATGCGTCAATTTGGACTCTCGCGTGTCACATTCCGTGAAATGGCTAACCAGGGTTTGATCCCAGGTGTGAAGAAAGCTAGCTGGTAATTTTAGATTAAAAAGAATTATGAATACAGATCCAATTGCAGATTTCCTAACACGAATTCGTAACGGCCAAACGGCTGGAATGCGTGTAGTTGAAATCCCTTCAAGCAAAACAAAAGCTGCTATTGCTGCTATCTTAAAAGATCAGGGTTACATACATGACTTTAAGGTAGAAGAAGTAGCGCCTCAAAATGTTTTGAAGGTTGCTTTGAAATATGATAGATTAACTAAGATCCCTGCGATTCGTGAGATTAAGCGAATTTCAAAGCCAGGTCTTCGTCAGTACACGGGTAGTGAAACGCTTCCGCGTGTTAAGAACGGACTTGGTATTTCCGTAGTTAGTACATCTAAAGGTTTAATGACTGGCAAGCAAGCTCGCAAAGAGAACATCGGTGGCGAGGTTTTGTGTACCGTTAGTTAATATTTAATATTATGTCAAGAATAGGTCAAGCACCAATTGCCGTGCCTACAGGAGTTGACGTTTCAATCAATGGAAACGTTGTTACTGTAAAAGGTAAATTGGGTGAACTCACTCAGGAATTGAGCAGTGGGATCACTGTATCAATAGATGATAATATCGTCACGGTACAGCGTTCTTTAGAAACGAAGGAGCACAAAGCAAAACACGGTCTATACCGCGCGCTCATCAATAATATGATTCTAGGCGTTAGCAATGGTTGGACGCATTCATTAGAGTTAGTGGGTGTAGGTTACCGAGCTTCTAATCAAGGACAACATTTAGATTTGTCTTTAGGCTATTCTCACAATTTCCTCATCAACATACCTTCAGATGTAAAGGTTGAGACGACCATGGAAAAAGGTAAGAATCCAATAATTAAATTGACGTCTCACGATAAGCAATTGGTTGGTGCTGTTACAGCGAAAATTCGCTCGTTACGTAAACCAGAACCTTACAAAGGAAAAGGCGTCAAATTTGTGGGTGAGCAAATCCGCAGAAAAGCAGGTAAATCTGCAGCTAAATAATAGATAGAAATGGCATTAACTAAATCAGAAAGAAGACTTCGTATACGTAGAAGAATTCGTAAAGTCGTTACAGGTACAGCTCAGAAGCCACGTCTGTCGGTTTTTAGAAGTAATAAAGAAATTTACGCGCAATTAATTGATGATGTAAATCAAGTGACCCTAATGTCTTTCTCTTCTCGTAACAAGGAGTTGGAAGGTGCTACAGGTACTAAAAGTGACAAAAGTTTCCAGGTAGGTGAAGGCATAGCCAAACTTGCAATGGATAATGGTATAACTGAAGTTTGTTTCGATCGCGGTGGTTACCTCTACCATGGTCGTGTTAAACAATTGGCAGAAGGCGCTCGTAAAGGCGGCTTGAAATTCTAAAATGGCGAATACAATGCATAACGCACGTAAAGTAAAGCCTACGGGTATTGAATTGGTAGACCGCTTAGTAGCGGTGAACCGTGTAACAAAAGTTAACAAAGGGGGTCGTACATTCAGCTTTTCTTCCATCGTAGTTGTTGGTGATGAAAACGGTACAGCCGGTTTTGGAAGTGGTAAGTCTAAAGAAGTAAGTGAGTCTATAGCAAAAGCTGTTGAAGATGCTAAGAAGAACTTATTCCGTATTCCTTTAGTAAAAGGGACTATTCCACACGAGGAGAATGGCAAATTCGCTGGATCACGTGTATTCTTGCGCCCTGCTTCAAGCGGTACAGGAGTTATCGCTGGTGGTGCGATGCGTGCCGTACTAGAGAGTGTTGGTGTTCATGATGTACTTGCAAAGAGTAAAGGATCTTCAAATCCACAAAACGTAGTGAAAGCAACATTTGATGCTTTATTGAAGTTACGTGATGTGAAAGAGATCGCGAGAACTCGTGGTATCTCTGTGGACAAAGTTTTTAACGGATAATTCCCCAGAGGAAATGGCAAAAATTAAGATTACCCAAAAACGTAGCGTCATAGGACGTACTGCTCGCCAGAAAGCAACTATGGATGCTTTAGGCTTGCGTAAAATGAATGCATCGGTAGAAGTTGAAGCGACAGCACAAGTTCTAGGTATGGTGCGCAAGGTGAGTCACCTTGTTGAAGTAGTAGAACTTTAATATAAATAGATAAGAATGGATTTATCAAATCTCAAACCTGCGGAGGGTGCAACCCACAGCCGTAAGCGAGTAGGTCGAGGTGAAGGCTCCGGACACGGAGGTACCTCTACGCGTGGTCACAAGGGTGCGCAATCGCGTTCAGGTTACAGCCGTAAAATCGGTTTTGAAGGTGGTCAAATGCCGCTTCAGCGTCGTGTACCAAAGTTCGGATTCACTAATCCAAACCGTGTAGAATACAAGGGCTTGAACTTGGATACCCTCCAATCTCTTGTTGAAGCGAAAAAATTGAAAACCAAGATCTCTGTTGCTGATTTAGTGAACAACGGTCTTGTAGGAAAGAAAGAGTTAGTTAAAATTTTAGGACGTGGCGAAGTAACCATGAAATTGGATATAACTGCTCATGCATTTAGTAAAACTGCTACCGCTGCTATTGAAGCAAATGGTGGTACAGCAACGACTTTGTAATTAGATGAAACGTTTTATAGAAACCATTAAAAATATCTGGGCGATCTCAGAGTTGAAGGATAAAATCCTCACAACTCTTGGATTACTTTTGATATATAGAATTGGTTCTACGGTTCTTCTTCCTGGTGTTGATCCTGAAAGTTTATCGCAATTACAAGCGCAAACCTCTGAAGGTTTGTTGGGCGTATTGAATGCGTTTACTGGTGGTGCGTTTTCTCGTGCTTCAGTAATGGCTTTAGGTATCATGCCTTATATATCCGCATCCATTATCATTCAGTTAATGGGTATGGCAGTTCCTGCTGTACAGAAAATGCAGAAGGATGGGGAGAGTGGTCGCCGTAAGTTGAATCAAATTACGCGCTATTTAACCATTCTTATTGCCGGCGTTCAAGCGCCATCTTATTTGGCAAACTTGAGTGCTCAAGGTGTTTCCTTAACCTTAGATCCAGGTACTTTCTGGTTCCTAGCATGGGTTACGTTAACAACAGGTACCATTTTCGCAATGTGGTTAGGGGAGCGTATTACTGATAAAGGTATTGGTAACGGTATTTCCTTACTCATCATGGTTGGTATTATTGCCACGCTGCCTCAGGCATTTCTTCAAGAGATGTTAAGTCAGGTTGGCCAAGGTGCAGGATGGGTTGCTTTCATTATTGAGCTGTTCGCACTGTTCATTATTACCATGTTCGCTATTGCTTTAACGCAAGCTGTACGTCAGATACCTGTGCAATACGCTAAGCAAGCGGCAGGAGGTCGTGCTGTTTCTACGCAATCGGCGCGTCAATACTTACCGCTGAAAGTCAATGCGGCGGGTGTAATGCCGATCATCTTTGCTCAGGCAATCATGTTCATTCCTATCACCGTACTTCAGTACAGTGGTGCTGAAGGCGACAGTGTTAGCTGGTTGATTACAGTTTTTGGTAATATTCAGGGATTGTGGTACAATTTAGCATTCGCAGTCTTGATCATTGTGTTCACATATTTTTACACAGCGATTCAAGTGAATACAAATTCAATTGCAGATGATCTTAAGCGGAATGGTGGTTTTGTGCCAGGTATTAAGCCGGGTGCTCCAACAGCCGAGTTTTTAGATACTGTATTGAGTAGAATAACTTTCCCGGGATCCTTATTGCTCGCATTAGTGGCAATCTTGCCAGCGGTTGCGATGACAGTTGGATTGAATACGCAGTGGGCTTACTTCTACGGAGGTACTTCATTGCTTATTACAGTGGGCGTTATTCTAGATACATTACAGCAGATTGAAAGCTATTTGTTGAATAGACATTACGACGGTTTGATGAAAACCGGAAAGTTGAGAGGTAGAAATACACAAAGTACGTTTAGTTAAGATGGCGAAACAAAGCGCAATAGAGCAAGACGGAACTGTAACAGAAGCATTGTCAAATGCAATGTTTCGTGTAGAGTTAGAGAATGGTCACGTAGTGACAGCGCATATCTCAGGAAAAATGAGAATGCACTACATTAAACTACTACCCGGTGATAAAGTAAAACTAGAAATGAGCCCATACGATTTATCAAAGGCTCGTATAACGTACAGATACTAGAGAAATGAAAGTAAGAGCATCAGTTAAAAAGCGTAGCGTAGATTGCAAGATCGTTCGTCGCAAAGGACGCTTATATGTTATTAACAAGAAGAACCCCAAGTTCAAGCAACGTCAGGGTTAACCAATAATAGAAGAAAGAGACTATGGCAAGGATTGCAGGTGTAGACTTACCCAGAACCAAACGTGGTGTTATTGGCCTGACTTATATCTATGGAGTTGGCTTAAGCCGCTCTCAAGAGATTTTGGACAAGGCTGGTGTAAGTGAAGATGTAAAAGTTCAGGATTGGACAGATGAGCAGTTAACGGCTATTCGTACTGTTATTGCTGACCAATACAGAGTAGAAGGTGAATTGCGTTCTGAGGTTCAGTTGAACATCAAGCGTATGATGGACATCGGTTGTAACCGTGGTATTCGTCACCGTTTGGGATTACCACTTCGCGGACAGCGTACGAAGAACAACTCACGTACTAGAAAGGGTAAGAGAAAAACGGTTGCTAACAAAAAGAAAGCAACTAAATAATAGTTAGTTATGGCTAAGAAACAGACTAAACAGACTAAGAAGCGTAAAGTGCGTATCGACACTGTCGGTGAAGCGCACATTGGATCTTCTTTTAACAACATCATTATCTCATTGACGAACAATCAAGGCAAGTAATCTCTTGGTCGTCTGCAGGTAAGATGGGCTTCCGTGGTTCTAAAAAGAACACTCCTTATGCGGCACAAATGGCAGCAGAAGATTGTGGTCGTGTAGCATTAGAGGCTGGACTTAAGAAAGTGAAAGCTTACGTTAAAGGTCCAGGTAATGGACGTGAAAGCGCCATTCGTTCACTACACAACTTAGGGATTGAGGTAATTGAGATTATCGATATTACACCAACCCCACACAACGGTTGTCGTGCACCAAAGAAACGTCGCGTTTAATAATTAGAGAAGAACAGTATTATGGCAAGATATAGAGGACCAAAAACAAAGATCGCTCGCCGCATGGGTGAGCCAATCTTCGGCCCAGATAGCTCTTTCGAAAAGCGCAAGTACCCTCCAGGTCAACACGGTAATAACCGTCGTCGCGGAAAAAAGAGTGAATATTCAGTTCAGCTTCAAGAGAAGCAAAAAGCAAAATATACTTATGGTATTTTGGAGCGTCAATTCGCTCGTATGTTCGATAAAGCTTCTCGTAGCAAAGGCAAGACAGGTGATGTATTGCTTCAACTGTGTGAGGGTCGTTTAGACAATGTAGTATTCCGTCTAGGATTGGGAAAAACTCGTGATGGCGCGCGCCAACTTGTAGGTCACCGTCACATCACAGTGAACGGAGAAATCGTGAATATTCCATCTATGAATGTGAATCCAGGTGATGTTATCAGTGTTCGTGAAAAGTCGAAGTCTCTGGTAGTTATTGCTGATGCTTTAGCTAGTCGTGGAACTGAGTACCCATGGTTAGAATGGAACGAAAGTAAATTGGAAGGTACCTTCTTGAATGTTCCTTCACGTGATGCGATTCCTGAGAATATCAAGGAGCAGTTGATCGTCGAATTGTACTCTAAATAATAATCACCTTATACTCTCTTATATGGCTATCCTTAATTTCCAGAAGCCCGAAAAAGTAATAATGAACGCCTCCACTGACTTCAGTGGTCAGTTCGAGTTTAGACCTTTGGAGCCTGGTTACGGTCTTACCGTTGGTAATGCACTTCGCAGAGTTTTGCTTTCCGGTCTTGAAGGTTTTGCCTTGACTTCATTGAGAATTGAAGGTGTTGACCACGAATTCACAACCATTGCTGGTGTTGTAGAGGACGTAACGGAAATCGTTCTAAACTTGAAGCAAGTGCGTTTCAAGCAGCAGATCGAAGCTCAAGATACTGAAACGGTTAAGTTCACAATCACTGGTAAAGAGCAATTGGTAGCGGGCGATTTCGCTTCGCACATCAGTGCTTTCCAAGTATTGAATCCAGATCACGTTATCTGTAACATGGACCCGAGCGTTAGCTTGTCTATGGAAATGGTAATTGAGAAGGGGCGTGGATATGTTGGTGCTGAAATGAATAAAAAGGTGGATGCTCCAATCGGAACTATCGCTTTAGACAGCATTTACACGCCAATCAAGAACGTTAAGTATTCAGTTGAGAACTATCGCGTTGAGCAGAAGACCGATTATGAAAAATTGGTTTTTGAAATTGACACGGACGGCTCAATCCACCCGAAAGATGCTTTAACAGAAGCTGCCAAAATTTTAATTCACCACTTCATGCTGTTCAGTGACGAGCGCATTAGTCTCGAGGATGAGGAATCTTCAGAAACTGAGAGCTACGATGAAGAAGCATTGCACATGCGTCAGTTGCTGAAAACTAAGCTTCATGACATGGACCTAAGTGTTCGTGCTTTGAATTGCTTGAAAGCAGCAGAGGTAGATACATTGGGTGATTTAGTGACATTCTCTAAATCTGATTTAATGAAATTCCGCAACTTCGGTAAGAAGTCTCTTACAGAATTAGAGGAGTTAGTTGAAAGTAAAAACTTGAGCTTTGGGATGGATATCTCAAAATATAAGCTCGATAAAGAATAAGCATGAGACACGGTAAAAAATTTAACCACCTCGGGAGAAAAACTGCGCATAGAAAAGCGATGTTGAGTAACATGGCTGGCTCACTTATTGAGCACAAACGTGTAATGACGACAGTGCAGAAGGCGAAAGCATTACGTAAGGTTGTAGAGCCTTTGGTAACACGCTCAAAAGAGAATACAACACACAACCGTCGTATTGCATTTGCAGTATTACGTCAGAAAGAGGTTGTTACAGAACTATTCAATGTAGTAGGCCCTAAGGTCGGCGATCGTCCAGGTGGCTATACACGTATCATCAAAACAGGGAACCGTCAAGGTGATAATGCGGAGATGTGTATGATTGAATTGGTAGACTTCAACGACATGTACGGTAAGGATGAGAAGAAGAAAACTACTCGTCGTAGCCGTCGTGCAAAAACTGAAGCCGTTGAAGCTGCACCTGTTGCAGAAGTATCAGCAGCTGAGGAAGAATCAAAAGAAGAATCTGCTGAATAACAAAGAATTAATGCACCAAATCGGTCATTGTTAAGTAATTTCGAGGGGAAATTAGGTGCACGCCTGGTTTCCCCTTTTTTTTGAAGATAGCGACTCATGAAAGAATCAAATAAAAAAGCTGTTTTACTGCTGGAAGATGGTGCAGTGTTTTACGGTACTTCCACTGGTTTGGATGGTACTGCTTACGGAGAAATATGTTTTAATACTGGTATGACAGGGTATCAAGAGATCTTCACAGATCCTTCTTACTTCGGTCAGCTCATGGTAATGGCTACTTCTCACATTGGGAATTACGGTGTGAAGGATACAGAGGTCGAGAGTAAGCATATTCAGATTGCGGGATTAGTTACCAAAAATTTCAGTGAGGTTGCATCTAGAACCGGCAAGACAGACAGTTTGTATGGTTACTTCGAAAAAGAAGGGAAAGTAGCTATTCGCGATATCGATACGCGCGCTTTGGTGCGTCACATCCGCGATGCGGGTGCTATGAATGCTATTATCTCTACAGCTATTCACGATATAGACGCTTTGAAGCAGGAATTGACAAAGTGTCCGTCGATGGAAGGTCTAGCTTTGGCTCCTACGGTTAGTTGTGATGAAGCATATGAAGTGGGTCCTAAAGATTCGACCATTAGAATAGCAGCATTGGATTTAGGGATTAAAGAGAACATTATTCGTTGCATGACTGAAAGAGGTGCACTCGTAAAAGTTTTCCCGTGGAATACAAAAACGGAAGAGATGCTGGCATGGAACCCAAACGGGTTGTTTTATTCGAATGGTCCTGGTGATCCGGCAGCTTCACCTGAAGTGGTAGCGGAGGTCGCAAAAGGTATCAGCTCTGGATTACCTGTATTTGGAATTTGTTTGGGACACCAGATGATTGCATTGGCCAGTGGTTTGTCTACCTATAAAATGCATAACGGTCACCGCGGGATCAACCATCCTGTGAAAAATATTGAAACGGGAAAAGGCGAGATTACATCTCAGAATCATGGTTTTGTAGTGAAGATGGAAGATGTAGAAAAAGCAACTAATGTAGCCTTAACGCATATCCATTTGAACGACCAAACTGTGGCAGGTATTAAACGTACCGATGCGAATTGTTTCTCGGTACAATTCCACCCTGAAGCTAGTCCCGGCCCACACGATAGTAGATACCTGTTTGACGAATTCATAGAACGAATAAAGAACCACTAGTCCGCAAGGAATAAGAACTAATACTTAAAAAAAACAATATGTCTGTTATTACGCATATACATGCAAGACAAATTCTGGATTCACGTGGTAATCCAACGGTTGAAGTTGATGTAATCACCTCTACAGGTGCAATGGGCAGAGCTGCTGTGCCTTCCGGTGCATCAACGGGAATTCACGAAGCAGTAGAGTTACGTGATGAAGACCCTAGTGTATACATGGGTAAAGGTGTATTGCAAGCGGTTCAAAATGTAAATGATATTATCGCGCCTGAATTGGAAGGCGAGATCGTTACCGAGCAAGCTGAAATTGATCAAATGATGATTGATTTAGACGGTACAGAAAATAAAGGAAAATTAGGTGCTAACGCTATTTTGGCGGTTTCTTTGGCAGTAGCTAAAGCTGCGGCTGAAAGCACTGGTCAGTCGTTGTACCGGTATATTGGTGGTGTTAATGCGCGTACGCTTCCTGTTCCGATGATGAACATCTTAAACGGTGGTTCGCACGCAGATAATTCAATAGACTTTCAAGAGTTCATGGTCATGCCTTTTGGTGCTGA
>JGI20154J14316_10004465_pt1 | contig 10719 bp, 9 predicted proteins | sample COG_04_FD_14316 | JGI IMG/M metagenome (IMG submission 14316) | reverse complement strand
GGGCAAGCACGCGGTGCATGCCTAACCGCCCTCGTTTCGCGGGACTTGCCGGTGAGCGAGTTCACCGCGCTACAGATGAAGAAGGCGGTAGTTGGCTACGGCAAGGCGGCCAAATCTCAGGTTCAAGAAATGGTGAAGCGCATTCTGAACTTACCAAGCTTGCCCGGCCCCGACGCTGCAGATGCACTCGGCCTTGCCATCATGCACGCGCAGGTCGCTAAGACCACAGCGGCAATCAACCGCGTCACGGCTACGCAGGCTAGAAAAAGTGCCGCCTTTAAAGACGGTAGGCACTATTGAGGGCGCCGGCGGTGCAGATCTTGCAGGTCTCGCCGGACTTGCGGGTTTAGCGTTAGGTTGCGGTCTCGCTGAGGTTGAGACCGATCAATACCGCAAAGAATCCCAAGCTGGCGAAAAGCGTCCACTTAAGAACGATTAGTGCGGCGCGCTGAAAGCGCTTATCCCCTGTGAGCATGTACATCACCAAGCCCAACAACGAAAAGCCTAAGGCGCCAAAAACGAGAAAACGAGCAATGATCATCCGGTTACGCTACCACGCTTGTAATGGCTTAGCAAAGCCTGTGGGCGCAGCGTGTGCATCATCAAACGACACCACCTCAAACGCATCGGGTTGTGCGAGCAGGGCACGCAAAAGTTGATTATTCATGGCGTGGCCCGAACGGTAAGCGCTGTAGGCGGCCAAGAGTGGTTTACCTAATATGTAGAGATCGCCCATGGCGTCCAATATCTTGTGCTTCACAAACTCATCGTTAAATCGCAAGCCATCGGCATTTAACACCTTCACGTCGTCCATCACGATGGCGTTGTCTAAGCCGCCCCCCAAAGCCAAGCCGTTGGCGCGCATCATCTCCACGTCGCGGGTAAAGCCAAAGGTGCGTGCGCGTGCAATGTCACGGGCGTAGCTGCCGGAACCCATATCGAACTCCACACACTGCCCGGTGGCATTCACTGCAGGATGAGCGAACTCAATTTCAAATTTCAGTTTGTAGCCATGGTACGGATCTAGTCGCGCCCATTTTCCCTGGCGGCCAACGCCCTCCCGAACCTCAACGGGCTTTGTCACCCGAATAAATTGCTTGGGAGCATTTTGTAGCACCACGCCAGCGCTTTGAAGCAGGTAGACAAACGACGCAGAGGAGCCGTCTAAGATCGGCACCTCTTCAGCGGAAATATCCGCATACACGTTGTCAATACCTAGACCCGACAGCGCCGACATCAGGTGCTCAACCGTCAACACCCGCGCACCATCCTTGGACAGGGTCGACGCGAGGCGTGTATCGGTCACCGCCTCGGCGTTCACCGGGATATCAACAGGCTGCGGTAAGTCGACACGCCGAAAGACCACGCCGGTATTGACCTGCGCAGGACGCAGGGTCAATTCGACCCGCTCGCCACTGTGCAAGCCCACGCCGGTGGCTCGCGTCAGTGATTTGAGGGTTCTTTGATTCAGCATTGACCATTTTACGGTCTTCGCGATGGCCTTTCGTACTGAACGCCTTAGTCGGCTTGCTTACGCAAGAAAGCAGGGATTTCAAAGTCTTCCATCCCGCCTGACGACAAGGCATTCACACGCTCGCTCGCGTGGGTTCGGTTGGTATGCCAAACGCGCGGTGCATTGGTTGGCAAGCCAGCGTAGCCGCCTTGGTCGCCGCTCGCCGCGTTAGCGTTAACCGGCATATTGTCCGTACCCGTACGCAACACGGTCAGCGGCGGGCTTTGGCGTCTGGCAGCAGCGCGCGCCAAACCAGTGGCGACGACGGTGACACGAATATCCTCGCCCAGACTGTCGTCGTATGCCGTACCGTAGATGACGTGCGCATCGGGTGAGGCATAGGCACGAATGGTCTCCATCGCAAGGCTTGATTCCTTCAGCTTCAAAGAGCCCTTGGCCGCGCTAATTAAGACCAATACGCCGCGTGCGCCCGATAAATCAATACCCTCTAACAACGGACACGCCACCGCTTGCTCAGCGGCGATGCGCGCGCGATCGGGGCCTTGCGCTGAGGCGGTACCCATCATGGCTTTACCTGGCTCGCCCATCACGGTGCGAACGTCTTCAAAGTCAACGTTCACGTGACCCGGCACATTGATGATTTCTGCAATACCACCCACGGCGTTTTTCAACACATCGTTGGCATGGCCAAAGGCCTCTTCTTGCGTNATGTCATCGCCGTAGACCTCGAGNAATTTNTCGTTAAGCACCACGATCAGCGAGTCGACGTTCGCCTCTAGCTCAGTCAAGCCGCTGTCTGCGTTAGACATGCGCTTTTGGCCTTCGAACTCGAAAGGCTTGGTGACCACGCCCACCGTCAAGATACCCATTTCTTTTGCAATCCGGGCAATGACAGGCGCCGCACCGGTGCCTGTACCGCCACCCATGCCGGCGGTGATGAACAACATGTGTGAGTCAGCAATGGCTTCGCGAATTTCGTTCTCAGCCATCTCGGCTGCATCACGGCCTTTTTCGGGCTTGCTGCCTGCGCCCAAACCGCTGCCGCCCAATTGGATCAACTTGTGCGAGGCGCTCTGGTTAAGGGCTTGCGCATCGGTGTTGGCGCACACAAATTCAACGCCATTAACACCAGCGGCAATCATGTGACCGACCGCGTTACCGCCGCCGCCGCCAACACCAATCACTTTTATACGTGTGCCTTGGTTGAACTCTTCTACTTCAATCATTTCGATGGTCATAACAAACTCCTGAAAACTTAAAACAATGTTGATTTTTTAAACAATGGTGCTGCGTTGTGGTCACCATCGCCTTCGTTGTGTGTCGAACCAAGGCCCGGGGTCTAATCCGGCATAGTGAGCCGCCGTGCCCAAGGGGTCCGGGGGCGGTGGCAAGCCAAATAAGCCGGCACGTGTCAGTTGTATTGGCATTAGAAGACCCCCGTAAACCAGTCTTTAAGGCGACTGAAAACCGACTGCATAGAACTCGCCTTCTGCGCGACGGTGTGACCACGCAGACGCGCAAGGCGTGCTTCCTCTAACAGGCCCATGACCGTTGCCGCACGTGGGTGGGCAACAATGTCTGACAGGGCGCTAGCGTGCGTGGGGATCCCCCGACGCACTGGCTTAAGAAAGATGTCTTCACCCAACTCAATCATTCCCGGCATCACAGCGCTACCACCGGCCAAGACGATTCCGGAGGACAACACCTCTTCAAATCCGGAGTCCCGAATCACCTGTTGCACCAATGAGAAGATCTCTTCTACCCGTGGCTCAATAACGCCCGCTAAGGCTTGTCGGCTCAACATACGGGGCGCTCTGTCGCCCAAGCCAGGAACCTCTACCTGCGCGTCGGGGTCAGCGAGTAGTTGCTTGGCACAGCCACTCAAGACCTTGATCTCTTCGGCGTCTTTGGTTGGCGTGCGCAGCGCCATCGCGATGTCGTTGGTGATGAGGTCACCGGCAATGGGAATGACCGCTGTGTGTCGAATGGCGCCGCCTGAGAAGACAGCCACATCCGTGGTGCCCGCACCAATATCGACCAAAGCCACGCCCAACTCTTTTTCATCCTCAGTCAACACGGCTTCGCTGGAGGCCAGCGGGTTCAACATGAGTTGATCCACTTCTAGGCCGCAACGACGCACGCACTTGATGATGTTTTCAGCCGCGCTTTGTGCGCCCGTCACGATGTGCACTTTTGCCTCAAGACGAATGCCGCTCATACCAATCGGTTCTTTGACGTCTTGGTTGTCAATCACAAATTCTTGTGGCTCTACCAAGAGCAAGCGTTGGTCCGTGGAAATATTGATTGCACGCGCGGTTTCAATCACCCGCGCAACGTCAGAGGCGGTGACCTCTTTGTCTTTTACGGCCACCATGCCGCTCGAGTTGATCCCGCGGATATGGCTGCCGGTGATCCCGGTGAATACACGGGTGATCTTGCAGTCCGCCATGAACTCCGCTTCTTTAAGCGCTGCTTGAATACTTTGAACCGTGGCATCAATGTTGACGACCACGCCGCGTTTCAAGCCGTGGCTTTCGGAAATCCCAAAGCCTGCCAACTTGAGTTGCCCACTGGGCATGACCTCGGCTACCACCGCCATTATTTTTGACGTGCCTATGTCTAGTCCCACCACCAAGTCTTTGTATTCTTTAGCCATAATTTTCTCTTTAAAGAACCACGTTTTTTCTACCGTTTAACGTCACGACTGCCATCAGGAGCTGCCCCCTGTCGTCACACCACGTAAGCGCACTGCGTAGCCATTGCTGTAACGCAAATCGACTGACAGCAAACTGTTGTCGTAGCGACTCAGTAACTCCGAAATACTTTGGGTGAAGGGCTTGACGCGTGCCAAAACCGCATCGATGGTGCCGGAGCCCAGCGCTATTTTGGTTCCGCTCTTCAGATCCAACTCCCAGCCCCCTTGCTGCGTTAGCCGCAAGGACTCAATCCGCGAATCAAGTCTCGCCAGTGCGATGCTCAGTGACAAATACATGGCGTAAACATCCGCCGAGCGCTCAACTGGGCCATCGAGAACAGGCCATTGATCGATATCCCCTGGGGCGTCATCGCCGCTTGCCTCAAATAATTCGCCATAGCTATTCACCAGCCGCTGTGCACCGGGCTCTCCCCACCATGCATGCGCCTCCTGTTCGCTAAGCGTTATGCGGACACGGTCAGGAAATACGCGTTGCACCACGGCCTTGCGTACCCATGGCATTTCCTCAATAAATGCTTGCATGTCGCGCACATCAAAACTCAGGTAGCTCCCCTTCAGACGCCCGGACAGTTGGGCGCGCATGGCATCGCCGCTTTGGTGGACGACATCACCACCAACACAATTTCACGCACCTTCCAAGCGGGGTGCTGATAAGCCCACCAGCCCAGCGCCGATAGGGCAAAACCCGCAAGCGCCCACATCAACAAGCGCGTGAGCGCTTGCATTAACCGGACGTCCATAGGTACGGTGGCGGTGCTCATCCGGGAACCCCCTCTCGCGGCGCCGCATGCAGGCTATGGTCAAGACCTGCGGCGCCCAACAAGTGCATACACAACGCGCCATACGCCAAGCCAACGGCCTTTGCCGACATGGGTACCAGCGAGTGACTGGTCATACCAGGTGCGGTGTTTATCTCCAGCAGGTAGGGCGCACGCGTGGCCGCATCGATCATCACGTCCACCCGCCCCCAGGCGCGCACACCCAAGGTTCGATAGGCTTTCAGGACCAGCGCGGTGATCGCTGCTTCTTCGGCTTCGGGAAGGCCAGATGGCACCAGATACTCGGTATCGTCTTTGAAGTATTTGTGGTCATAGTCGTAGTTGCCGTCCGGCGCCACGATCCGAATAATCGGCAACGCCTGTGCCTCGCGCCCCGTCCCCAAGATCGGACACGTCACTTCATCACCGTCAATGAATTGCTCGCACAGCACCTCCGTGTCATGTTGCGCGGCCAAGGCATAGGCGGCGGCACAGTCGGCGAGGCCCAACACCTTTGTCAGACCAATCGTCGACCCCTCACGGGCCGGCTTTACGATCATGGGCGTACCCAACGCATGCAAGGCTGCTTCCGTGGCTGCAACGCTGTCAACCAGACGCCACGCCGGTGTCGGCAATCCCTCAGCGACCCATATGCGCTTGGTCATCACTTTATCCATCGCCACGCTTGAGGCAAGCACCCCCGCTCCGGTGTAGGGGATACCCAATAACTCCAACGCACCCTGCACCGTGCCATCTTCGCCAAAACGACCGTGCAGGCAAATGAACGCGCGTTCAAACCCATCCGATTTGAGTCCACTGAGATCCCTCTCAGCCGGGTCGAATGCATGGGCATCGACCCCGTAGGACCTTAGGGCGTCCAATACGCCTCGGCCAGACATCAACGAGACCTCGCGCTCGGCCGAGTGCCCACCCATGAGGACTGCGACACGCCCTAGATTTTTTGGGTCAGGTAGAGACCACGTCATGCAGCGTCTCCTTTTCCCGCCAAGGACGCGGCAAACGAACCAATGCTGCCAGCACCCATGCACAGCAACACATCGCCGTCAATCGCTTGCGCCAAAGCGGCGTCGGCCAAGCCCGCAATATCGGCTACAAATACCGGCTCAATCTGACCGGCAACGCGCAACGCACGCGTCAGTGCACGGCCATCGGCTGCCACGATCGGCGCTTCTCCCGCCGCATAAACCTCGGTTAGCAACACCGCATCTGCACGACTAATCACTTCGACAAAGTCTTCAAAACAATCTCTTGTGCGTGTATAACGATGCGGCTGGAATGCCAAGACCAACCGTCGTCCCGGAAAGGCGCCGCGTGCAGCGGCCAACGTTGCCGCCATCTCAACGGGGTGATGTCCGTAGTCGTCGATGACGGTCATGTGGCCGCCCCCCGCCAGCGTGATATCGCCGTGGGATTGAAAGCGTCGGCCCACGCCCTTGAACTCGCGCAAGGCGGTAAGTAGCGCCTCATCCGGAACCCCGATTTCATCGGCCAGTGCAATCACAGCCAACGCATTTCGTACGTTGTGTTCGCCTGGCAGATTGAGCACCACGTCCAAATCGGGAACAGGGTCTGGCAAACGGCGCTGTACCGTGAAAAACATTTGCCCGCCAACGGCGCGCACATTCACTGCGCGCACTTGTGCGGCCTCATCGGTCCCGTAGGTCACGACAGGGCGCGCAATACGCGGCAATACATCGCGAACCGCCTCGCTGTCTATGCACACAATGGCCGCACCGTAGAACGGCATACGGTGCAAGAACTCTATAAAGGCTTGTTTTAAATTCTCAAAATTGTGGCCGTAGGTGGCCATGTGGTCTTCGTCAATATTGGTGACCACAGACAACACTGGCAATAAATTGAGGAAGGAGGCGTCTGATTCATCGGCTTCCACAACGATGTACTCCCCCGTACCCAACTTGGCATTGGCGCCGGCGCTGTTGAGCAGTCCGCCGATGACGAACGTTGGATCAAGATTGGCGGCCGCCAACACGCTGGCGGCCAAGCTCGTGGTCGTGGTTTTCCCGTGGGTCCCTGCAATGGCGATACCACGCTTCATACGCATCAACTCAGCCAGCATCACCGCTCTGGGCACCACCGGCACCAGCTTCTCGTGCGCAGCCACCACCTCAGGGTTACTCGGTTGCACCGCTGTTGAGGTGACGACCGCGTTAGCACCTGCAATATTTTCAGCCGCGTGACCAACGGCAACCTGGGCCCCCAAGGAACGTAAGCGTTGCACCACCGCACTGTTGCTGAGATCACTACCTGAGACGGTATAGCCCAAATTAATCAGTACCTCGGCGATCCCGCTCATGCCCGAGCCACCGATGCCGACGAAATGGATATGGTTTATCGCGTGTTTCATGAGCCTACACACTCCTCGCAGGCAGTCACCATTTCATCTACGGCGTCCAATTTGGCAAACCCTCTCGCCGCTTCGGCGCGCTGCTGTAACTCTTCGCGTGACGTATGCATGAGAAAGTCAGCCAGTTGTTTAGGCGTAAAGTCGCGTTGTTGTCTCAGCCATGCGGCATTGCCACGCACTAAGAAGTTGGCATTGGCCGTCTGATGGTCGTCCACTGCATGAGGGAAGGGAATAAAGAAAGCCGCTGCACCGACGGCACTGACCTCGGTCACGGTACTGGCCCCAGCACGGCAGATGACCAAGTCAGCCTCCGCCATGGCCGTGGCCACGTCATCAATAAAGGGACACAGCACCGCTTGCGCATCGGGTCCCTCTTCCGTGCGTATGCCCGCTGCGGCATAACTCGCCTGCAACGCTTGCAAATGCGTGTCGCCACTTTGGTGGGTCACAAAGGGCCGGCAGCCTGCCGGCAGCATACTCAAGGCCTGCGGCACCAAGTCGTTTAGGGCCTTCGCACCCAAGCTACCGCCCAATACGAGTAAACGTAAGTCGCCACTGCGATTTGCAAATCGTGCCGCCGGCGTGGGTTGGTGGAGAAAAGCCGAACGCAAGGGATTACCCACCCACGTGGCACGCGGTAGCGCTGTCGGGAAGGCAGCAAACTGGTGTTTGGCGAACCACGCAATCACACGGTTGGACAAGCCCGCAACCGCATTTTGTTCGTGCAACACAATCGGGCATCGGCAGACCCAAGCCGCCAACGCGCCCGGCACCGTGATAAACCCACCCAAGCCAATCACCACGTCCGGTCTGACGCGACGCATGATGCGCGATGCGTCCAGGCACGCTCTCAGCAGTCGCAAGGGTGCGCGTAACTTGGTCATCAAGCCCTTCCCACGGACGCCAGAAAACGACACCAATTCCAACGGAATATCGTGTGCCGGAATGACCCGTGACTCCATGCTGTTTGGTGCACCTAGCCAGTGCACCCGCCACGCCTTCTTTTGAAGCGCTTGCGCCACGGCAAGCCCCGGGAAGATATGCCCACCCGTGCCTCCGCCATAACCAAAGCCACGAAGGGCTTGGCTTGTTGGGCTTGATTGTGTGCGGTAGCTGTCATGCCCGCCCCCCACGCATCATCTGACGGTTTTCGTGGTCCACCCTGAGCACCACGGCCAACGCAATGAGGTTCATCAGAATGGCCGACCCACCGTAACTCATCAAGGGAAGGGTTAGGCCCTTCGTTGGCAAGGCCCCTAGGTTCACGCCGATGTTGATGAAGGCTTGGAAGCCAATCCACAGACCCACGCCTTGGGCGACCAAGCCGCTAAAGACCTGATCTAATGCGATGGCCTGACGACCAATCTGCAAGATCCGGCGCGTCATCCACATAAAGATGGCGATCACGAGCAAGACACCGACCAAGCCAAACTCTTCCCCGATCACCGCCATCAAAAAGTCTGTGTGCGCCTCTGGCAACCAACTCAGCTTCTCGACACTGCCGCCTAGGCCGACACCAAATATTTCCCCGCGACCAAATGCAATCAGCGAGTGCGACAACTGGTATCCACGGCCTAGCGCATGCTCCGCACTCCACGGGTCCAGATACGCAAAGATNCGGTCTCGGCGCCATTCGCTCAGCCAAATCATGGCGCTNAACGCGATTAACAGCAGCCCACTCAACAAGAAGAACACCCGTGCGTTGACNCCTCCCAAGAACAAAATACCCATCGCGATCACAACGATCACCATGAAGGCACCCATGTCAGGCTCCAACAGGAGCAATACACCAGCCACCGCAATCAAGGTGGCAATCGGCGTGACCGCGCGTATGAAACGCTCCTTGATATCCATCTTGCGGACCATGTAATTGGAGGCAAATAGCACCACGGCAAACTTCGCCAGCTCCGACGGTTGGAACGTAAAGAAACCCAGCGGTATCCAACGATAAGCACCGTTCACCTCTCGCCCAATAAATGGAATCACCACGGCAACCAGCAACAGCAAACTAAACGCAAACACGTGCGGGGCACGGACTTCCCACGCTGCCATCGGAATCTGGAAGGCGACCAAAGCAAATACGAACCCAGCCGCGACCGCAAACCCTTGGCGGAGCACAAAGTGCAGCGGGTCATAGCTGGCAAACCGCGGACTGTCCGGTAAGGCGATGGTTGCGGAATAGACCATCACCAAGCCCCACAACACCAATCCCACGACCGCCCATAACAGCGGCTGATCAAAACCGTGCTCACGCACCTCTAAGGGCCGGGTACGCACAAAGTCTCGGCTATTGATGCGTACAGGAATATGCTCGGCCACCTCCGTGGCCTCACGTTTAGGGAGCCAATCGCGCCAGCTCATACACGCACCTCCCCATTGTTTTCTGCGAGCGTCGTCACGGCATCGGTGAAGGCGGTCGCCCGCGCAAGGTAATTGCGGTACATGTCGAAACTGGCGCAAGCAGGTGATAGCAAGACCACATCACCAACCTTGGCAGCCGCCGCGGCCTGCTGAACGGCGTCTACCATGTCGGTGGCAGGTAACAGGGGCACACCGGTATCGCGCAAGGTATCGCCAATAAGACCGGCATCGCGCCCCATCAGGACGACGGCGCGCGCATAGCGACGCACGGCATCACGCAAGACACTGAAGTCTTGTCCCTTACCATCGCCTCCTAAGATCACCACCAAGCGGCGCTCGGCGCCTAGACTGTGCAACGCGGCCAAGGTCGCCCCCACGTTGGTGCCCTTGCTGTCGTCGATATATTCAACGTCACCAATGACACCGACGGGTTGCACACGGTGCGGCTCACCGACGTACTCCCGCAATGCATGCAACATGGGGCCCAATGCACCACCGCCTGCGGTGGCCAAGGCCAAGGCAGCCAATGCGTTGCAAGCGTTATGCCGACCGCGAATGCGCAGGGCATCTGCAGGCATCAAACGCTGCAAGAAGACCTCCACAGGTGCGGCGTCTTTCTTGCCCGCGCGCACCACCTCATCGACGGCCTGCGCACGCACCAACCACGTGAGTCCATTGGTTTCCTCAAGACCCCAATCACCCGGTCGCGTCGGTGCATCGGCACCAAAGCTCTCCCAAGTGGGGCCTGGTACAGGCCGCTCTTTGCGCTTCAACACGGGCGGGGGCGGAGGCTGAGACCGCATGCTCTCGCCATCGTCACGGTTGAGCACCCGTAAGCTGGTGTTTCCAAAAATACGCTGTTTCGCCGCCCCATAGGCCGCCATGTCGCCATGCCAGTCCATGTGGTCCTGGCTGATATTCAGAATGGTCGCGGCGCTAGGGTTAAAGTCATTTGCTCTAGCCAGCTGAAAGCTGGAAAGCTCGAGGACCCAGACCGCTGGCCACTCATTGTTGTCTAAGCAGG
>JGI20154J14316_10004454_pt1 | contig 10739 bp, 9 predicted proteins | sample COG_04_FD_14316 | JGI IMG/M metagenome (IMG submission 14316) | reverse complement strand
ATCATCAGGCGGCAGTTGGCTGGCGTCAGTTATCTGCGCCTTCAATGTATCGATGCGTTCCTGCATCTCGGACTGAAGGATGACGTCTTCGTCGACCACGGCGACGATACTGTCCATGATCACGAGGTTTGCACTGACCTGCAGTGAGGCGGCGAGGAGGATCCCTGCCAGCATTGTCTGAATCAACGTTCGCATAATAGCTCTAGTGTCCTATTTGGTCTTGTCTGGATGGATATCCCTGAATGGTATCGTCCAGCAACGAGTCGAGGCGCCGCCCCAGGGTTGCCAGGCCCTTGAGCTGAACTTCAAAAAATACGCCGTTATCCATGGTAGCGTACAGTGTATCAATTGTAGCGAACCCCGTCGCGCTGGATGGATCATTGGTCAAAGGCAGCACATAACGCGTCGGCTTAATGAAGCGGCGAAACATCAAGCGCGATTTCCAGCAGCAATCGTTATACTCAATGCCAAGCAGAGTCTCCAATGTTTGACTCCTGTCCAGGTCAAAGTTCCATGCGCCGATAGCACTCCATTGATTGGTGACCGGCCAGATCATGGAGACGTTGGCCTCTTCTTGTGCCAGTCCAGGTCGTGTCTCGATATCTGGGTTGGTATAGATGTAACCCAAATTAACAATTTTGCGAGATTCCTTGGCATAGTTGAGGGACAGTTGGCGGCGATGGGTCTGGTGCGAACGCGGGTCCCACTGGAACGCACCGCGGAGACGTAAGTCGGCGTTCAAGTTCAGTACCGCTTCGGTAAATAGGGGTGATCGCGCGGCGGTATACGCATCGAGGCTGCTGGGGTAGAGCACGACCTGGCGATCTTTAAAGTGCTGAATTTGACCGATACTCGCGGCCAATAGCTGCCGGCCGTTACGGGGGTTCAAGAGCCGGGTGGTGAGGCCAAGACTCAGTTGATTTGCGTCTGCGGTGCGGTCACCGCCGGTAAACCGATTGGTGCGAAATAGCTGGGCGTACCCGGGAGTGAGGGTGCTGACATCAAATAGGGGTAATGCCTGTTGGTCTTCCTCACCGGTATAAAGGTAAAACATTCTGGGCTCGAGCGTCTGGTCTAGTGCAGTGCTGCCAAGTTTGATGGGACGAGTGAACACCAGTCCTGCGTCTAAATAAAATGTTTGAGTGGTCAATCCCGGGCGCTGATCCAGGCCCGCCTGGGTGTTGTCCAGGCGATATTGGCGATGGGTCAGTTTCACTCCGGGTGTGACGAAGCCCCAACGCTGTCGATAGGGGTAGGAAAGCTCCAGCGCCGCGGTCGCCCGCTCACCAGTGATGCGCCGTAAATCCTTTGGGTCGTTTGGGTCAACGGTAAGCGGCCTGTCGGATTTATCAAAGCGGGCATATTCGAGTCGTGACGCTAGCTGCCAGCGACCCGATCGAGCGCTATGTTCGAGGGCCAGCATGGGCAATACGGCATATTGTTGCGGATCAAAAAGATCGAGGTTCTGAAAATCTCTGACGGTCACGCTCGCCAGCCAGTCCTTGCCGCGGTAAAGGGTCTGGGCGAGTTGGTCAAGTCCAGGCGAGCGTCTGTTCGCTTGGCTCATATCGAAGGGCGTCATAAATGGCTGGCTGGATGCGGCGCCGATATTGGCGCCAATATCATTGAGATAATCGATATCCGAGACGGCGCTATAGTTGACTGCGGTCTGCCAGCGACTGTCTTGCCCGCCCTGGTGCCGCAGGTCAATGTACCAGCGGTTTCTGGCCTCAAACTCGGTACCCGTGGGCTGGGCTTGTAGGGTGCGCTGGTCGAAAATGTCATCGCGGTTGATGTAACCGGCATTGATCTCGTTTCGAGTCCCTGGTGTCAGATATCGAAACTGGCCATCATGAATCAGGCCGCGCCGAGACAGACTGCGAAGTTGGTAGGTCGCGTCGCGATTTGGCGCGAGGTTAAAGTAGTAAGGTATGTTGATATCAGTACCGTCGATACCACCGGAGCCGATATTGGCGAGCAGAAAGCCTGACTGACGCGCATCGTTGATGGGAAACCTGAGCCAAGGCAGGTACATCACCGGAACATCTTTGACGGAGAGCGTGACATCTTTGGCAACACCGAAGCCTGCCTGGGTGTCGAGTACAAAATTTTGACCACTGATAGACCAGGTATTGCTGTCGGGCTCACAGCGGGTCAGTGTGCCGTCTGCAATAGTCACAATCTGGTCTGAATCCTGCCGCAGTTGGCCTGCGGAACCGCGCAGATTAGCTCGGTGCAGCAAAAAGGTCGCATCTTCGACCTGCCCCGTGTTATCAAACAAGTTGGAGGTCGCGTGTGCACCGGTCATCAGAAATCCCGGTCGGCGGATGATGAGTGGTCCATCAATAGTGGCAAGCTTCGATGCGTCATCGATGCTGACGAAAGGCGCTGTAATTAGTGAAGTGCCCCGAGTTATTTCCACCGCGCCTTTGAGCGTGCTGGATTGCTCGAACAGATGAACCGCAGATTCTGCCGAAGCGTTGATCTGAGTGTCTTGCGGATCACCGCTGCGGGGTGGTTCCAGGTAGGCTCCGGTACAAAATGGCGGGAGTCGAGCCGCTTGTTCGGCGGGCAGCTTGTCGGCAGCCACCCAGTCGAGTTGAGCCGCTGATAAAGGGGGTTCGGCGGCCAAACTGCTCATTGGCATCAAGGCAACGGTCAACGCCAACAGGGTTGACCACAAGGCCGTTGCGCGCGCCGTGGTGGTGATTGATGCAGTGATAAGGAGTGGCCTTGGGTAAAGTGGATGGTGGATAATAAAACATTCAATGTGAGAGTTCAGTTAAATTGTCAAAGTCGATGTACTATCTGTTGCACCAGGTGACGCTATGAACGAGATGAGTTCAACCCCACAAACACTGGCGAGTGAGCGGCAAGCTGCGTTGGCTGCCTGGGCGCTGGCGTCCTTGCAACTGGCCGATATCCCTGATCATCAGCATTATCGCTTGGCGGCGGCCTCCGACGATGCCAGTTTTCGCCGTTACTTTCGAGCGACCCACCTGACCCGCACCACCGACAGTTATATCTTTGTCGATGCGCCACCGGAGAAGGAGGACAGCGGGCCGTTTGTGCAGGTTCAGGCGATGCTGGCGAGGGCCGGGCTTGCGGTGCCGCGAGTTTATCGGGCGGACCTGGTGCAGGGTTTTATGATGCTCGCTGACTTCGGCGATATTCTGTATCTCGACATGCTCGCTGAAAACCAGGCAGCCCAGATTGAAACGAACTATCAGGCAGCCTTCCAAGGCATTCGGCAGATGCAGGCCATTCCCGTAGCGAAGCACTTGCCGGCTTACGATGAAGCTAAGCTGCGAACTGAAATGGCGCTGTTTACCGATTGGTTCCTGGCTCAGCAGTTGGGTCTGGTGATCGAGCCGCGTGAGCAAGCCCTGCTTCAGCGGCTATTCGACACGCTGGTCACCACGGCCCTGGATCAACCTCAAGTGTTTGTCCATCGTGATTATCACTCCCGTAATCTGATGGTTATCGCCGGCGAGCAACCGGGCATTATCGACTTTCAGGATGCGGTCAGGGGTCCCTTGACCTATGATTTAGTGTCTTTGCTGAAAGATTGTTATCACCGATTTCCTCGGCCACAGGTAGTGAACTGGGTGAATGAAACCCATCAGCAATGGTTGCAGAGCGCCCCTGCAAGTCCTGTGGATGCGGCTGAATTCCTGCGCTGGTTTGATCTCATGGGCATGCAGCGGCACCTGAAATGTGCAGGTATTTTTTCGCGGCTGAATTTGCGCGACGGTAAGCGCCGTTATTTGCATGATATCCCATTGGTCATGGCCTACATCGTTGAGGTTTGCGACCTCTATCCTGAGCTCTCAGAGATTGGCGATTGGCTTTCTGAGCGGGTATTACCCCGGCTAGGTGCCCTTGAGAGTGGCAAATGAAGGCGATGATTCTGGCTGCCGGAGAGGGCCGGCGCATGTTGCCGTTGACGGCACATATGCCCAAACCCTTGCTGAAAGTGCATGACAAAGCGCTGATTGAATGGCATCTCGAGGGCTTGGCGCGTGCCGGTTTTTCTGAGGTCGTGATCAATTTGCACTACCAAGGAGACAAAATTCGGCACTACTTAGGCGACGGCAGCGCCTTCGGATTACACATTACCTACTCGGTCGAGACCATTTTGCTGGAAACCGCCGGTGGAATTCATCATGCCCTTGGGCTTTTGGCTAATGCGGCGGACGAACCCTTTGCGGTCGTGAATGGTGATATCTATACCGATTTTGATTTCTCGTTGCTACCGACGCATCTCGATGGGCGAGTGGCGACACTCGTGATGGTGGATAATCCGCCTCATCATCCATTGGGAGACTTCAGCCTGACGGCCGCCGGTCAGCTCGGCACTGGGCCCCAGCGTTTGACCTATTCGGGGATCGGTGTCTATTCGCCGGCATTATTTCGCGGTTTGCGCGACGGCCCCGTGATGCTCCGTGAACTGTTTGCGACGGCGATAGAGGCTGACCTGCTGGGCGGTCAATATTACGCTGGTAGTTGGACCGACGTGGGAACTCCGGCACGGTTGGCGGTTTTGAACGCCAGCTAGGAGTTGCTCCGGGGTTCAAGAATCTGACTTTCAGCCGCAGAACACGGTAGAATAGCTGGATATTTTTTAATGGGATTGCATGTTTTGGAACCTTTGATAGCCCCTTCGATTTTGTCGGCAGATTTCGCCCGTTTGGGTCAGGAAGTAGATGCGGTACTCGCAGCTGGTGCTGACATCGTGCATTTTGATGTGATGGACAACCACTATGTGCCGAATCTCACCATCGGCCCCATGGTCTGTAAGGCATTACGTCGTTATGGCGTGACTGCGCCGATCGACGTTCACCTGATGGTGAAGCCTGTGGACAGGCTAATCGGTGACTTTATCGAGGCCGGTGCCAGTTACATTACATTCCATCCGGAAGCCAGTGAGCATATCGACAGGTCTTTGGAACTTATTCGTGCCGGTGGCTGCCAATGTGGGTTGGTCTTCAATCCAACGACGTCGTTACAGTATCTCGATTACGTGATGGATAAGATTGACATGGTGCTGATCATGTCAATAAACCCCGGTTTCGGTGGTCAAAGTTTTATACCCTCAACTTACGCGAAGCTAGCCCAGGCCCGAAAAATGATTGATGCCAGCGGCCGTGATATTCGTTTGGAGATCGACGGTGGCGTTAAAATCGATAATATCGGCAAGATCAAAGAAGCCGGTGCCGACACGTTTGTAGCGGGCTCTGCGATCTTTGGCGCGGCGGATTATGCGGCAACCATAGCGGCTATGAAGCACGAAATTAACGGGGCAGCGCGATCTTGATTCAGGTCCTGTCGTCATTTAAGCTGCCGGTTCCTTGTTCGGATTCAGCCCCTTTGTGTGGGTTGTGCACAGCTCATGATTAATCCAGACCACATAACGCTAGATCCCCGCACTCCTTCGTCTTGGCGATGGTGATTCATCACCGTTGGAATGGCAGCTTGTTGGCTCGCAGTTAACAGCCAGTTGTCGAAGAGAATATCGCTTATCGAAGTTTGCTAATTGTTACTCTGGAGAAAAATCATGACATTGGATGATTTTGCCAAATTTGCCGCTCAAGGTTTCAATCATATTCCCGTCACTCGTGAGGTNCTGGCTGACCTCGACACCCCGCTCTCCAGCTATATCAAGGTAGCGCGCGGTAGTTACAGCTATCTGCTTGAATCTGCTGCCCAAGGTGCGGAAAAATGGGCGAGATATTCCATGGTCGGCTTGCCCAGCGGCCAGGTGTTGAAAGTTTTCGGTCATGAAGTGGTACTAGAGTCGCAGGGCGTCGAGACGGACCGCTTTACTTGTGAAGATCCACTGGCCTATGTGGAAGAATTCCAAGCCCNTTTTCGTTATCCGCCGATTGAAAATTTACCGATTTATACCGGCGGCCTGGTAGGTTATTTCGGCTACGACACGGTTCGCTATGTCGAAAAGAAAGTCCGGCACAGTATGCCGCCTGATGTCATCGGTACGCCAGACATACTGCTCATGGTGTCTAACGATGTGATGGTGTTTGATAACGTCAAAGGTAAAATTCATCTCATTACCCATGCGGACCCTGCGCTAGAAAATGCCTATACATCGGCGCAGGCTCGACTCGATAATATGGCCGCGGCTATGCAGGCGCTGATACCTTTAGATATTCGCGAGCCCAGTGTCGGCCCTGCCATTCACGAAGAAGATTTTGTCTCGAGCTATGGTCAAAGTCGATTTAAGGCAGATGTGGAGAAAATCAAAGGTTATATTCAAGCGGGTGACGTCATGCAGGTGGTGCTGTCACAGCGGATGTCCATAACTCTTGAGAGTGACCCGTTAAACCTATATCGGGCGCTGCGAGCGCTCAACCCTTCGCCTTACATGTACTACATGGATCTGGGTGATTTTCATATCGTGAGCTCATCGCCAGAGATACTGGCACGATTAGATAATGGTCAAGTGACCGTCAGGCCATTGGCTGGCACGCGTCGGCGCGGAATTGATGAGGCTGAAGATTTGGCCTTGGAGACGGAGCTGTTGGCCGATACCAAAGAGCGGGCTGAGCACCTGATGTTGATCGATCTGGGGCGTAACGATATTGGTAAGGTGTGCGCGACGGGTAGCGTTGACGTGACAGAGATGATGACAGTGGAGCGTTATGCCCATGTCATGCACATCGCATCAAACGTTCAGGGGCAACTGGCCGCAAGTTATACTGCGATGGATCTATTGCGCGCGACACTGCCTGTGGGGACCTTAAGCGGTGCGCCTAAAGTCAGGGCGCTCGAAATCATTGATGAATGTGAGCCGGAAAAACGCGGAATTTTTGGCGGCGCTGTGGGCTATTTGTCTTGGAACGGCAATATGGATACCGCGATAGCCATTCGTACCGCTGTCGTCAAAGATCGCACGCTCTATGTTCAGGCGGGTGCAGGGGTCGTCGCTGATTCAGTGGCTGAGTCCGAGTGGCAGGAAACGATTAATAAGGCGCGGTCGATTTTTCGGGCCGTAGCGTTGGCCGAGGCGGGTTTGGGGCTCGAAACCAAGGCGGAAAATCTTCGAGTATATAATTCAGCTGAAATACGTAAGACCGTGGGCGAAGTAGGTGATTCAAAATGATCCTGATGATTGATAACTATGATTCATTTACCTACAACATTGTTCAGTATCTGGGTGAATTAGGTCAGCAGGTTGAAGTGTTGCGGAATGACGAAATCACGGTGGCGGAAATTCAAACCTTGGCGCCAACAGGNATCGTGATTTCACCTGGGCCTTGTACGCCGAATGAGGCGGGAATTTCCATGGATACGATTCGTCATTTCGCCGGTCGGTTACCCATACTGGGTATCTGCCTTGGACATCAGAGTATTGGTCAGGTCTATGGCGGAACGATCGGTCGGGCTAAAAAGGTCATGCACGGTAAAACGTCGAAGATTTTTCACACAGGAGTCGGTGTGTTTTCGGGTTTACCGAATCCATTTACCGCCACGCGATATCATTCTTTGGTGATTCTTTCTGAGTCTTTGCCAGATTGTTTGGAAATCACTGCCTGGACAGAAGTCGACGGTAAAATCGATGAAATAATGGGCGTTCGACACAAAAGCTTGCAGGTTGAGGGCGTACAGTTTCATCCCGAATCAATATTAACTGAGCACGGTCACGATTTATTACTCAGTTTCGTCAACTATTGTGCTACTGAGTCGATCAGTTGCGATCAGAAGGATGAACTATGATGGATATGCCCGCAGCGATTGCCAAAGTCACTGAAAAGCAGGATTTAACTCAGGCGGAAATGTTAGATGTGATGCGTCTGATTATGTCCGGTGGCGCAACTCCGGCCCAAATTGGTGGGTTTCTGATCGGCTTGCGAATGAAGGGTGAGACGGTCAGTGAGATTACCGGCGCTGCGACGGTGATGCGAGAACTCTCAACCCCCGTACTGACTTCGCTGGAAGATATTGTTGATACCTGTGGTACCGGTGGCAGTGGATCTAACAAGTTTAATGTTTCGACTGCGGCGGCTTTTGTGGCAGCGGCAGCCGGAGTGTCCATTGCCAAGCATGGCAACCGCGGTGCGTCCAGCAAGAGTGGCAGTGCCGATCTGCTTGAGGCGGCGGGCGCGAATATTATGCTGACCCCTGATCAAGTTGCGCGTTGTATTGAAACCGTAGGCACAGGTTTTCTATTTGCTGTAAATCATCACTCGGCGATGAAGCATGCTATCGGTCCACGTCGTGAACTGCTGACGCGAACCATCTTTAATCTACTCGGGCCGCTGACCAACCCGGCGGGTGCCAAGCGCCAGGTTATCGGGGTGTATGCCAAGCAATGGCTGCGACCGATTGCCGAGGTTTTGAAGTTCATGGGCAGCGCCCATGTGTTGGTGGTCCATTCAGCTGATGGTTTGGACGAAATCAGTATCGCTGCCGAGACCTATGTGGCCGAGCTTAAAGGTGGTGCAATCACGGAATATCGGGTTCAACCCGAAGACTTTGGGCTGCAACGGCAATCCATAGACTCGCTGATTGTTGAGGATAGTGCGCAAAGCCTGGTGTTAGTTGAGCAGGCATTGGCAGGTAAACATGAAGCCGCCAGCGACATTGTGGCCTTGAATGCCGGCGCGGCGATCTATGTAGCGGGCCATTGTCTCGACCTGGCAGCCGGGGTGGAAATGGCGCGAGACGCGATCGGTAGTGGTATGGCACTAGAAAAATTCAAAGATTTTGTGGATTTCAGCCGCCAGCTCGGTGAAATCGGTTAGCGGTGAGTGATAGATTTCAAGGGAGTTAGCAGCGGACATGAGTGCACCAGATATTCTGCAAAAAATCGTCGAGGAAAAGTGGCGCGAGATCCCGCAGCGAGCTGCTGCCAGGCCTGTGGCGGAGCTGCAGCGGCTGATCGGCCAGCAAACTGATCCTCGAGGCTTTGTCGCAGCGCTGACCGAACGGATGGTAGCCCAGCAACCGGCGATCATTGCTGAGATCAAGAAAGCATCGCCGTCAAAAGGTGTCATCAGAGAGAATTTCATACCTGCTGCTATCGCTCGCAGCTACGCTGATGCGGGTGCAGCCTGTCTGTCGGTGTTGACCGATGTCAGTTTCTTTCAGGGTGCTGATGAGTATCTGGTGCAGGCTCGTAATGCGGTTGCGCTTCCGGTGTTGCGCAAAGATTTCGTGGTCGATCCCTACCAAGTGCTAGAAGCCCGTAGTATTGGGGCCGATTGCATTCTGCTGATCGCCGCGATTCTTGAGCCAAAGACTATGGCAAGCCTCTATCAAGTGGCCGTCGACTTGGGAATGGACGTTCTGATCGAAGTGCGTGATGCTGCGGAGTTGGAGCAAGCGCTGCAGGTCTCGCCAACACTGGTGGGCATTAACAACCGTGATCTGAGGGATTTCAGTGTCGATCTGGCCACGACTTATGATCTGATCGATCGGTTGCCAGCCGGCGTCAATCTGGTGACTGAGAGCGGTATTCATCAGCGTGCCGATATTGAAGCGATGCAACGGCGTGGGGTGTATGGCTTTCTGGTGGGCGAGGCATTTATGCGGGCTGAAGACCCGGGTGCTGAGCTGAAAACTTTGTTTTACTAGGCGGCTGTGGGTCGGGCAGCCGTTAGCGTGTGCCAAAGACCACCATGGTTTTGCCTTTAACAGAGACCAGCCCTTGACTATCAAGGGTCTTCAGGACTCGGCCGACCATTTCTCTTGAACAACCGACAATTCTGCCGATTTCCTGTCGCGTGACTTTGATCTGCATGCCATCGGGGTGAGTCATGGCATCAGGTTCTTTGCAGAGCTCGAGTAGGGTCCCCGCGACGCGCCCCGTGACGTCGAGAAAGGCGAGGTCGCCGACTTTTTGCGTGGTTTTTACCAGTCGGGCGGCGAGTTGACTGGCCAATTGGTAAAGCATACCCGCGTCTTTTTTACTGAGTTCCGAAAATTTTCCGTAACTGAGTTCGGCCACTTCGCAAGCCACCTTGGCCTTGACCCAAGCGGTGCGCTTGCCCTGACCGCCGAACATAGCCATCTCGCCAACGAAATCGCCGGCATTCAGATAAGCAATAATGATTTCCCGGCCGGCGGCGTCTTCTACAAAGACGGTGACGGAGCCTTGGGTGATATAGAAAATTGAGTCGCTAGGTTCACCTGCATAGATGATAGTGCTGCCGCGTGGGTACTTACGTTTATGAGCAATGCGCAGGAACTCTTCCATGTTGCCGAAACTGTTGCCTAAACCGTTGCTTAAATCCTGGCCAAAGCTGGCTGGACGCTGAGTTAAGCTGGTCATGATTTTTTGCTACCCCTTAAGTGCTGTCTGTAGCGAGTGACTGTCGCACTTCGGTGAGTCTGGCCGGTCATTAAATAGCCTCGAAGGCATATTTTGATGCATCGGCGGTATATTTTAGTGACAGACTCACGGGCGTCCGTGCCGCTGGTTCAGTTCAGTGTTTGCGGCAGGCGAACATGCCTTTGCGCCGTTGCAGTGGTGCAAGTTGGTGATTGTCGCTACCATGGACAATTAATCAGTGACAGAGAGTCAGGATAATAATGAAAGCCAGTATTCGATGGGTAGAAGACGTGATGTTTATCGCTGAGTCAGGGAGTGGCCATGTAGTCGCCGTTGATGGACCGCCCTCCGCTGGTGGTCGGAATGTCGGTGCCAGGCCCATGGAGCTAGTCTTAATGGGCTTGGGTGGATGTGCGAGTTTTGATGTGATGACGATGTTGAAAAAAGC
>JGI20154J14316_10004449_pt1 | contig 10743 bp, 10 predicted proteins | sample COG_04_FD_14316 | JGI IMG/M metagenome (IMG submission 14316) | reverse complement strand
TTAAATTTGGCGCAAAAATAGCCAATAATAGGATATTAAATAAAGATTCGTCTTTTTTAATTTGTTTTAACGACATATTAACAACCTAGGATATATCAGAGGTCTATATTTGTTATGTTAAGACAACCAAAATTGACCAAACATTTATTATTCATACTAGCGTGCAGCTGTTTTTTATCTTGTAACAATAAAGATAAGAACGGGGTTACCACATATTTAGGTGGGCAAATCGTTAATCCTAAGATGGATTACGTACTCTTAAGCCATCAAGATAAAAGCCTTGACACCATAGCTCTAAATACCAGTGGAGCTTTTGATTTCCAGTGTGAAAACCTACAAACAAACCTCTACATCATAAAGCACGGAGAGCTTCAATACATATTTATAGAACCTGGAGACAGCATCATGTTTCGGTTAAACACTGTTGGCTTTGACGAATCGTTGGCCTTTAGTGGTCGTGGTGCAGAAAAAAACAATTTCTTGATGAATTTGTTTTTACAAAATGAAGAGGAAGANAAAAGACTGCCAGAGCTCTACAAATTAAACCCAAAGGCCTTTGAAAAAGAAATTTCNCATTCAAAAAAGGCATTACTAAGAGAATTGGATGAATTTATTATTTCAGAAAAACCTAGTNAATCATTTATACACATTGCCCTGTCAAACATAAACTACAATTACTACTCTAGAAAAGAGCTGTATCTATCCTCAAAAAAAGTAGCTAGCTCTCACAAACAAATACTATATCCAGAGCACTTCTTTACCTACAGAGATAGCATTGTACTTAACGATAACACCTTAAAAAATTATTATACCTATTATCAATTTATTAATAGATACCTGGATAATCTTGCTGATGATGGTCATAAAAAGCAAAAAACATTTTTTAACAAAACATCTTATGAGCATCAAACACAAAAATTAAGACTCATTGACAGCTTAATTACCAACAAACAGTTACATGACAATTTATTGCATAATACTGTTAAAAGGTATTTAGTGCATGCAGATGACAGTCAAAAAGAGCATGATTTAGTAGCTTTATTTAAAAAATTAGACCACAATGAGGCCCACCAAAAAGAGGTAGAAAGATACGCCCATAATACTGCCAAAATAAATGCAGGTGAGCTTATACCAAATCTGGCTTTAATAACGGCAAACAATGAAATAACATCACTTCAAAAAATCAATGCCTCCAAAACAGTTTTCTTTTTCTGGAATAGTAAATCTGTAAAGCATTACAAAGAAATTCATGTGCGTATTGCAGATTTAAAAACCAAATATCCAGAGTATGCTTTTGTGGGTATTAACACCGGGACAGACTTCTCTGCCTGGAATCAGACAGTTATAAGTTCTGGGTATAACCAAGCAAATGAATATCAATTAAAAAATAGTACTGCTGCAAAAAATGCCCTATTTATTAATTCTGCAAACAAAGCCATGATTGTAGATAAAGGAGGTATTATTCTAGAAGGAAACTCAAATCTGTTTAATCAGAATTTTGAATCTTTATTACTGGGGTATCTTAACAAAAAATAGGAATCTTAATTTCCTTTATTATAATCTTCTAAGAATTTTGCTAGCCCAATATCTGTTAAGGGATGTTTAAGAAGTCCCTCAATACAAGACAAAGGACCCGTCATTACATCTGCACCAATTTTTGCACAATCCAAAACATGCATGGTATGCCTTACAGAGGCAGCAAGAATCTGGGTTTCAAACCCATAATTATCATAAATAAGTCTAATTTCTGATATCAGATTAAGCCCATCTGTAGATATATCATCAAGTCTTCCAATAAAAGGAGAGACATAAGTTGCACCTGCCTTGGCGGCAAGTAATGCTTGTCCAGATGAGAATACCAAAGTACAGTTGGTTCTTATACCACGATCACTAAAGTATTTAATAGCCTTAATTCCATCTTTAATCATTGGTATTTTGACCACAATTTGCTCATGAAGTTTTGCTAGAGCCTCCCCTTCTTTAATCATTGCATGGTACTCTGTAGCAATTACCTCAGCAGAGACATCTCCATCTACTAGAGAACAAATAGCTATGTAATGCTGTAAAATATTTTGATGGCCTGTTATACCTTCTTTGGCCATTAAAGATGGGTTTGTGGTAACTCCATCCAAAACCCCAAGGCTTTGTGCTTCTTTAATTTGTTCTAGATTGGCAGTATCGATAAAAAATTTCATAAAAATAAATTTTCGTTTAAAATAAAAACACACAACATAACTAAGCCTGTAGTGAATTATAAATATAAAGAAATTAAGACAGGGTATAAAAAAAACCAAGGCAATAATAAGCACCTCGGTTTTTTTATAAATTATAGATGTATAAACTACCTAACTAGCTTTTTGTATTTAATACGTTTAGGCATTAAATCACCACCCAAACGCTTTTTCTTACTCTCTTCATATTCACTAAAACCTCCCTCAAAGAAATAGACTTGACTTTCTCCTTCAAAGGCTAGTATGTGAGTACAAATTCTATCTAGAAACCAACGGTCGTGACTAATAACTACAGCGCAACCAGCAAAATTCTCAAGACCTTCTTCTAGAGCTCTTAGGGTATTTACATCCAAATCATTGGTTGGTTCATCAAGCAAGAGCACATTGCCTTCTTCCTTTAGGGTCATGGCTAGATGTAACCTGTTTCGTTCACCTCCAGAGAGAAGTGACACTTTTTTATTTTGCTCACTTCCTGTAAAATTAAATCTACTCAAATAGGCTCTAGAATTAACCTCTTTGCCACCCATTAGTACCAGTTCTTGTTCATCACTAAAGTTTTGCCAGATAGATTTCTCTTGATCAATGTTAGAGTGCGCTTGATCTACATAAGAGACCTTTGCCGTTTCACCAATAGTAAAAGACCCTTTATCTGGAGTCTGCTCGCCCATTATCATTCTAAAAATAGTTGTTTTACCAGCACCATTTGGCCCAATAACTCCAACGATTCCTGCTTGGGGTAAATTAAAATTTAAATCTTCATACAGTAATTTATCTCCATAAGCCTTACTAACTCCGCTAGCCTCAATAACATTGGTTCCTAGTCGAGGTCCATTTGGTATATATATTTCAAGCTTTTCGTCTAGTTGTTTTTGATCTTGGCTCATTAGCTTGTCATAATTATTTAGACGCGCTTTTTGTTTTGTTTGCCTTCCTTTAGCACCTTGACGTACCCACTCTAGTTCTCTCTCTAATGTTTTTTGACGCTTACTGGCTGTTTTACTTTCTTGAGCCATGCGCTTGGATTTTTGATCAAGCCAAGAAGAGTAGTTTCCTTTCCAAGGAATTCCTTCACCTCTATCTAGTTCAAGTATCCAACCAGCAACATTATCAAGGAAATACCTATCATGGGTTACGGCAATTACCGTTCCTTTATATTGCGCCAAATGGTGCTCTAACCAATGTACACTTTCTGCATCTAAGTGGTTGGTAGGCTCATCCAAAAGCAGTACATCAGGCTCTTGCAAAGCAGTCTACAAAGGCTACACGCCTGCGCTCACCTCCAGATAGAATACCTATTTTTGTATCCCCTTGAGGGGTTCTTAGGGCATCCATAGCAATTTCTAATTTGGTCTCTAACTCCCAAGCATTACTAGCATCAATTTGATCTTGTAATATGGCTTGACGCGCCATGAGTTTATCCATTTTATCTGCATCACTGTAGACCTCCTCTAAACCAAATTGATCGTTAATTTTATTATACTCATCTAAAATAGCAACAGTCTGTGCGGCGCCTTCTTTTACTATTTCTAGTACTGTTTTCTCTGGGTCTAATTGCGGCTCTTGTTCTAAATAACCAACAGTATATCCTGGAGAAAAAACAACATCACCTTGGTAGTTTTTATCTACTCCTGCAATAATTTTAAGCAAGGTAGATTTACCACTACCGTTTAATCCTAGAATACCAATTTTAGCTCCATAGAAAAAACTTAGGTATATGTTTTTAAGCACAGGTGTTTGTGCATTTTGGAATGACTTGGTCAATCCAGACATTGAGAAAATTACTTTTTTATCGTCAGACATTATTGATAATTAATAGTTAATAGTTTTAAAAAATATCGTGATTTACATTCTTCCTTTTAATGCGTTGAATACCCAGGCAATGGCAAAAAAGCCAATTCCTACGGATGCAAATCCCCAGCCAGCAACATCATCATATTTAAATGCGCCAAGAGCAATAAGTGATAAGCCAACAATAATCATTATCAGTGTAGCGTATCCCAAAACAGTGTTTTTATTCATCATGGGTGGTTGTTTTTAGCTATTATAAAAATAACAATAGCGAATACTATTAGGTTTGTTTACAGCCGTTACCCTAGAAGGAAATTCTCAAAAATAATTAGGACTTATTTTTAAAGTTTAAAAAACAAAAACTCGGCCTAAGATTTCGATTAGAAAAAAACCACCTTTGGTAAGGACTAATATGGCAAATATCGTGAATTTAAAATAGTTTTGCCATATTGATAATAGTATAGTTTCGTATTTTTACAGGTATAAAACAACACTATGGACCTTTCCTTCAATAAAAACGAAGATCATAATAAGTTACTTCTCTCAGATTTACGCAAACGTTTTGCTAAAGTAAAACTTGGTGGCGGAGAAAAGCGCATTGAAAAACATCATGCTAAAGGAAAAATGACTGCCCGAGAACGCATTGATTATCTATTAGATGATAAAAAGAAAGCTATAGAAATAGGTGCTTTTGCTGGAGATGGAATGTACCAAGAACACGGTGGTTGCCCCAGTGGTGGTGTTGTTGTAAAAATTGGATATATCATGGGCAAACAATGTATTGTTGTAGCCAATGACGCTACTGTAAAAGCAGGAGCTTGGTTTCCTATAACAGCGAAGAAAAATTTACGCGCACAGGAAATTTCAATAGAAAATAAACTGCCTATTATTTATCTAGTAGATAGCGCAGGAGTATATCTGCCAATGCAAGACGAGATATTTCCAGACAAAGAACACTTTGGACGTATTTTTAGAAACAATGCAGTAATGAGCAGCATGGGTATTACACAAATTTCTGCTGTTATGGGTAGTTGTGTTGCTGGTGGAGCTTACCTGCCAATTATGAGTGATGAGGCTATAATTGTAGACAAAACAGGTAGTATTTTCTTGGCAGGAAGCTATCTTGTAAAAGCGGCAATTGGCGAAAGCATAGACAACGAAACATTAGGTGGAGCCACAACACATTGTGAAATTAGTGGCGTTACAGACTACAAGGCAAAAGATGATAAAGATGCCTTAGATAAAATAAAAAACATTGTTTCTAAAATTGGTGATTTTGATACCGCAGGGTACAATAGAGAAAAAGCCGCTAAGCCAGCAAAAGATCCCCAAGAAATATACGGTATACTTCCAAAATCTAGAGCAGAGCAGTACGATATGCAGGCCATTATAGATAGATTGGTAGACAACAGTGAGTTTGAAGAATACAAAAAAGGGTATGGCCAAACTATTTTAACAGGCTATGCACGCATAGACGGTTGGGCGGTAGGAATCATAGCCAATCAACGAACACTGGTTAAAACAAAAAGTGGTGAAATGCAATTTGGAGGTGTTATATACAGTGACAGTGCAGACAAAGCCACGCGTTTTATTGCCAATTGTAACCAGAAAAAAATTCCACTAGTTTTTCTTCAAGATGTCACCGGGTTTATGGTTGGAAGTAAAAGTGAACACGGAGGTATTATAAAAGATGGTGCTAAAATGGTAAATGCAGTAAGCAATAGTGTGGTGCCAAAATTCACGATTATTATCGGAAACAGCTATGGCGCAGGAAATTACGCGATGTGTGGAAAAGCCTATGACCCAAGATTGATTGCGGCATGGCCAAGTGCTAATCTTGCAGTAATGAGCGGAAACAGTGCTGCTAAAGTATTACTACAAATAGAAACAGCTTCACTAAAAAAACAGGGTAAGAAAATATCTGAAAAGCAAGAGAAAGAACTCTATGACAATATAAAAGCCAGGTATGACAATCAAATATCTCCTTATTATGCTGCTTCTCGCATCTGGACAGATGGTGTTATAGACCCTCTAGATACAAGAACTTGGATATCTCTGGGTATTGAGGCTGCAAACCACGCACCTATTGAAAAACAATTTAATTTGGGTGTTATTCAGGTATAACTTCTCTACCAAGCAATAGCTTTAATAGCCTCTTGCCTACCATTAACATACCTAAACCCATTAGCACCCCAATAACCTGCTTCTTCAAGCATTATTCTGATGTCTTTTTTCCATTGTTTGACAGTGACAGTCGTGTTAAGCTCAATGGCGTAAACGGTATTTTCATGCAGCGGGTAATCACCATTTACAGGTACACCTTGTTGGCTATCCCACATACCTAAAGTAGTACCTGAACTATGTCCATAGGTGCCTAAAGGATGGGTGTAAATAGAAGGCCTAAGGCCTTTGTCTCTAGCCTGTTTTAAAGACTTTGCCAGGATCTGATTTCCAGTGCTGCCGGTCTTAAAGTTTCCTGTAAAAATATCTTGCACCTGATTGCCTTTTGCAAAGGCAGTGGTTAAAAATTCTGGCACCTGGGTTTCTCCCGTTCTTAAAACATAAGCATGTCTTTGACAATCTGTATTTAATGAGATATAAGTAATTCCAAAATCACAATGCAACAAATCACCCGGGAGGACTGTTTTTTGCTTTTCGCCTTTGGTGAATGAGTATATGTGGCTTTGCAGAGCCTCGTTATTTCTTTGTATGTCAATGGTTGGGTGAAACCATGTTTCTAGGCCCAAAGAAGTAACCTTTTGCCGCATCCACCAAACAATATCATCTGTAGTTGTTTTCCCTGGAGTAATCACAGCGGCGCTAAATGCCTGGTCAATAATAGCGCTTGTAATGTCTACTAATTGATTGTAAAGAAGCATTTCTTTTTCTGTTCTTGTCTCTATCCAAGCAATAGCAAGTTTCTCTGCAGAAACTATTTTTTCTCCCAAATCACTTGGCAAAGCTTCCATAAGCTCTTGGTAATCTGTTTTTACCAAGCCGTCTGCAATACCAAAATGCTTTGAAATATTAATCCCTATTTTCTCAACAGGACGCTCTTTTATAATTTCTACCAAACGCTCCCATTGATTGGGTTGTATTTCTTTATCCCAAGAAGAGGTGATGTTAGCTCCAACATCATACCTAGCAACGGCAAGACGCTCGAGGGTGTTTTGCTCTTTATTTCTATAAAAAACTAAAATGGTTCTTCTGCGAGCATTCAGCCAGGTTGCTGGAAGCATTGTACGCATTACTGGATCTTCATTATATTCTCTGGCAATCACTAGCCACATATCGATGCCTGTATCATCCATAAGTTGAGGTAGCAGGTTGTCAAACCTATCTTTTAAAATTTCATCACGCAAGGTTGCCCGCTCTCGCTCAGGTAGTATTTGTGAATAAGCCACAGAGATTGTTGCTACAGAAAAAATAAGTGAGAAAAGAATAAGAGAAAAGAAATGTTTCATGAGCCTAGTATTTGTTTTTTAAAGATACTTAAAAAATAAAAAAAGCAACTAAAAAATAACATCACCCTAGCAGCAATTTATGCTTTAACTGTAGCCTTTAATTAAGTCTTTAATAGCACTACGCTTTATTTTACCCGTCTGTGTTAACGGAAATTTAGAAAGAGTAAATATTTTTTTAGGCCTATGGTAAGGTTCTAACTCAGAGATTNCCTCACTGTANGTTGCTACCTGTTTTGGATCATCGAGTTGNANAACTAAAATAAGCTGTTCACCAAGGGCCTGGTCTTGTAAAGAAGAAATAATAAAAGGAACTTTTATAAAATCACGCAATAGCAGTTCAATTTTTTCTGGATATAGTTTTATACCACCACTATTAATTACATTGTCATACCTTCCTAGCCATTCAAAACTTTTTGCATCATGCAGGGTAACAACATCATTTGTAACAACCTTTGAGCTGCCTTGAATAGGGGCATCAATCACCAAACAACCTCTAGAATCTAGATCAAAACTAACATTAGGCAAAGCAGAATACACATTGGTTTTTTCTTCACCATTCACGCGCCTAACGGCTACATGGGTAATTGTTTCTGTCATGCCATAAGTAGCATATACCTGTGTAGATTTTGTTTGTAATTTGGCTTCTAAATCTGGATCTATAACACCTCCTCCAATAATAAGTTTTTTAATTTTGTCTAGGGCATTTAAGGTATGATATACCTGATATGGAACCATAGCAGCAAAGTCATAGGTATTATCATATTGTGTGATAGCATCCTTATCTGGAGCCACTACATGCAAATCCCAGCCCATGGTTAAGGCGCGTACCAACATCATTTTACCAGCAATATATTTTGCAGACAAGCAAAGTAGCGCTGTGTTATTTGTTCCTAGATTAAAATATACTCCAGTAGCAAAAGCGCTATGAACCATATTTGTTTTCAGTAATTTGATTTTCTTAGGAGTACCTGTAGAGCCTGATGTTTTTACTTTTATATACGGCTTTTCGTTAAACCACTTTACAATAAATTTTGCAATTGCAATTTCATGTGAGCTCCATTTTCTTTGAGCTGTTTAGCAAACAGAACAATTTCTTCGGAGGTTTCAAACTCAAGGCCGTTAAATTTAAATGAAGGATGTAGCTTTATTGATGGTTCCAAAAGTGATGTATTTATAACAGGTGTATCTCTAGATTGGTTACATTAAAAATTTAACTATTCTTATTACTGGATACAGCTACTTTTCCAAAGAGTTTTTGACTCCAGTTATTCCAGTTGTATTTTTTTGATAATATTAATAAAATTATAGGATATAAAACCAATACAGGTAAAATAACATCAATTAAGGTACTTGTGCCAGCTTGGGTTGCTGTAAATTTAAAAGCAGCATCGGTTTGCAACGCAGACCAATCTGAGGTCACTAAGGTGGCTGCCAATAGGTTATTTCCTAAATGAAAACCTAAAGCAAGCTCTAGACCATCATCCATTAAGGTCATGATACCTAACAATAATCCAGTGCCAATATAAAATACCATGATCATGTAACCCATCTCTCCTACTTCTGGATTGGCGCTGTGAAAAACACCAAATAAAATGGAAGTAATACATAATGGCATCCACCTATTTTTAAGTAAAACGCCTAGGTGTTGCATCATGTATCCTCTAAATAAATATTCTTCAAGACCAATTTGAAATGGAAAAAACAAAAGGCTAATAACTACTAATATCCCAAATTTTAAGGGATCAAGCTGCAGCACTACTTCTGAGGGATCGTTATAGTAGGAAATACCAAAAGACACCAAGGTTATAATTACAATAAGCGAAAAAGAGAAAAACACACGAGACCAATCTACTTTTTTTCTTGATGTAGTGAGAGAAAGTATGCTTCTTTGGTGGAGTTTTTTTACCAGCAGAAATAACAATCCTAATAAAAAGGCAAAGGGTAGTAAGTTAAATGCCAACCAGAAATTTTTACTAGGCACTAACTCAAAAAGCATTTGTTGTTGCTCTACAAGGTCTATGCCATCACTAAAGAATAAAAAAATGACCAGGCTATAAATAAATAGGCCTGCAGTTAACAAAAAGGTAAGCAAGAACATCCAAGGTTCGTTTTTTCCTTTATTTGCTTGTTGTATATAATTCATAAATTAAAATTCCATTTTTTAGTAGGGTTGTAACACAGTGTCCCTTTTGTTATCTGTAAAGCAGATGCAATATTATTTGTGTATAAACTTCCCGTACCTAAACCTTGAGGCAATGTACTATTTTTTGTAAACGTATACTGCGAAATTGCGTTTAATCCTACATTACTCTCTAGGGCAGATGTGATCCACCACTGTACATTATTTGCCTGAGATAACTCAATCCAAGAATCGCTCCCTTTAAAACCGCCTATAAAACTTGGTTTTAAGATTATGTATTGAGGATTGATATGGTTAAGTAACCTTTGTTTATCCTGATTAGAAAACACACCAATTAACTCCTCGTCTAAAGCTATATCTAGCGGGCTTTTCTCACACAGATAGGCCATTTGGTCCCATTTCTTAACAGCAATAGGCTGCTCTATTGAATGCAAGTCTAGATCAGACAATTGTTTTAATTTCTCTAAGGCATTTTTAGGATCAAAAGCCCCGTTGGCATCAACTCTTATTTCTATTTCAGAGGCAGAAAACTCTTGCCTTATACTCTTTAAAAGCGCCAGTTCTGTATCAAAGTTAATAGCGCCAATTTTCATTTTAATACACCCAAAACCTTCATTGAGCTTACTAGTAATTTGCCTACTCATAAAGTCCTTATCACCCATCCATATCAAACCATTGATTGCAATTGAGGCTTCTCCCTTAGTAAAGGCAGAAGGATAAATTTGAAATGGATCATGAGCCGCCAAAGATCTAAAAGCAATTTCAAGGCCCATTTGGATGGATGGAAACTCGGTTAATGCGTCATACAACTGTTGCTCTCCAAGGTGGATGTTTGCACAAACCCATTGTAATGTTTGTTCAAAATCTGGACGGTCATCAATACTAAGCCCCCGTAACATACCACACTCACCAAAGCCATGGCTGCCCTTATCTTCAAGAACAATAAACCAAGCTTCTTTTGTTTTTAAAATACCGCGAGAGGTGCCGCTTGGAGTTTTAAATTCTAGAATATGTTTTTTATAATGTGCTTTCAAGTGGTGTGTTTATTATTATAAATCTATATATAATTCTAAAAAATCAAAAACTTTAATAAACTTCTTGATTCGTTTTAGGTGAAATC
>JGI20154J14316_10004439_pt1 | contig 10757 bp, 13 predicted proteins | sample COG_04_FD_14316 | JGI IMG/M metagenome (IMG submission 14316) | reverse complement strand
CGTTTAGAACGCCTTTTGATTCTAAAATTGGTGTTTGGCTAACCAAGTCCATGAAAAGGGCTTTTGACAAGGAGCCTATCCGAATCCGAATGAGCGGGGGTTCGATTCCAATTTCTCCTTTCGTTCTTACACTTGGTATTCCTGCTGTTGCAGTTCCAACAGTAAATCCTGATAACAACCAACACAGTCCAAACGAAAACATTCGCCTTGGAAATTATCGCGATGGTATCAAAACCATGATTGCTCTTTTAACTGAAAAACTTTAAAAAAAGCAAATGAAAAAATATTCTTCTGTCCTGCTGTTTCTAACCATTCTAATGAGTGCTCCCAAAGTTTTTGCCCAGGAATATCGTTATGCAACTTATGAAGAAGAGGGGCAATCCCTTCCCTATCGCATTTTGTTGCCTGAAAATTATTCTGCTGAAAAGAACTATCCCTTACTTGTTTTCCTCCACGGATCTGGAGAACGAGGAAACGACAATGAACTCCAATTGGTTCACGGAAGTAGCCTTTTTTTAGATTCAGAATTTCGTAAAAATAATCCTGCCATTATTGTATTTCCTCAGTGTGCAACAAACGCATATTGGGCAACAACAAGTCGAACTGATACTGGCTTTTCGTATGTAAAAAAGCCTAAAAATAATCCCATGCTCGATTTGGTTGAGGGCATGATGGATCACATCAAGGACAACTATGGTGTCGACAAGAAGCGCATCTATGTTGGCGGCTTGTCTATGGGGGGTATGGGAACCTTTGAATTGGTTTATAGAAACCCTCGGATGTTTGCTGCAGCTTTTGCAATTTGTGGGGGAGCAAACCCCAAAATTGCTAGAAAAATTCGACGCCCCGTTTGGCGTATCGACCACGGGGACGCGGACCAAGTTGTAGCGATCGATCATTCAAAAAAAATGGTTTCAGCCCTGCTTAAAAAAAGAGCTTCTGTAATTTATAATTGGTATCCTGGAGTGAACCATAACAGTTGGGATACTGTTTTTGGAGATCCCGAATTCCTGCCTTGGCTTTTTGCCCAAAAAAAATAATATGTTGTTGCTGAGAACCGATCACAATCATCCTGATTTTAAAGCTTTAGTTGAAACACTAAACCAAGAACTATCTGTTCGTGATGGGGAAGACCACGCCTTTTACAACCAATTTAATGGGATTGAAAGCTTGGGTCATGTTGTCCTTGCCTATGAAGGCGATAGCGCTGTTGGCTGTGGTGCTTTTAAATTTTTTGATGTTGGTACGGTCGAACTCAAACGCATGTATACCCCGCCTATTGGTCGTAAAAAAGGAACCGCAACGCTGGTATTAAAGGAGCTAGAAGCCTGGGCGAAAGAACTTGGAAACAAACGTTGCGTTTTAGAAACGGGCAAAAACCTCCCCGAAGCAGTGGCCCTATATAGCAAATCTGGATACCTACGCATTCCAAATTATGAACCCTATTTGACTACCGATAATAGCATTTGCTTTCAAAAAATTTTAAATTGAACCTTGTATCACCACGATATTAAACCTTTATTCTAGCCTATAGTCCAAAATAAATACATCTCTTATGAAAAAGCATCCCCATGTTTTCGCTCTTCTTTTTCTTTTTTTAATCTCTTGCGGAGGTTCTGATGATGATCCAATAATGACCGAAGGAAGTGAAGTTCCAGAAATCTATCAAAAAATTTACAACGCATCTGACATTTACCTGGAAGGCGACTTTGTTGTCATTCAAGTAAACGGAGTGCCCGACCACAACAGTCCGTATTTTGATGCAAGTGATTCCCGCAATGAAGCCTACAACGGGACCAACCCGGCTTTTGTTCTAAATCCTAACCGCATTGATCTAAACACATCCTTTACCTATAAAATCCCGCTCAACCCAGCGCCTGCAGCAAACCCAAGGCCAACTGCGCTAGGAAGTATTGGTGTGGCTTTAAACGGCGTTTCCTTCTATAACCAATACGCAGGGCCAGACAATCAACCACTAACAAACGAGATCAATTCATTTGATCAATACAACGGACATCCACAACGGGTTGGAGAATACCACTACCATATAGAGCCAACTTATTTGACCCAAAACCAAGGAAATAATGTGCTCCTCGGTTTTCTGTTGGATGGCTTCCCCGTTTATGGTCCTTTTGAAAATGGTGCACGCGTTGTAAATAGCCTGTTGGACGAATACCACGGTCATGAACACGTTACGGCAGATTATCCTGAAGGGATTTATCATTATCACATTACGGATGCAGATCCGTATATAAACGGAAGCGGGTATTATGGAACAGCAGGGACGGTTACGCGCTAGTCTATTCGGCTTAGTCTTTCTTCTGCTGGGATGTAAAGACAGCCCTTTAAGTGTCTACGAAGCAAGCGCAGTATCCCTTGATACCAAAAGAGGGATAAGCACGAATAAAGGGGTACCGTTTAGCGGCATTGTTTTGGAGCGCTTTTCAAATTCACAAGACACACTCCTTGTTCAAGGGTATCGAAAAGGCAAACCCGACGGAGTTTGGAAACGGTTTTATGCTTCTGGGAAATTGCAAGAAATTCGTCTTTTTAACAAGGGGAAGAAAACAGGAGCGCACAAATACTTTTATCCATCTGGGCAAATTCGGTTCCACTACCAACTAAAAAACGATGTTTATCATGGGTTTAAAAAGGAGTGGAACGCCCAAGGGTTGCTTGTTGCACATCAAAATTACCTCCAGGGTCGAGAAGCGGGCAGCCAACAAATATGGTACGATAACGGGAGCTTAAAAAGTAATTACATCATCAAGAATGGTCGCCGCTATGGCCTATTAGGAACTAAAAACTGCATCAATGTCAAAGACAGTCTTTTTTAAATTTGTACTTCTAAGCGTCGTGTTGGTTGGTTGTTCTCAGCCCGAAAGCCTACCTTTTTATAACAGTCCCGATTTTAAGCCTCTTTTTTTGAACGCCCAAGAGGCTCAAAAAGAAGTGCCCCATACAATCGGGTCTTTTGCTTTTAAAAATCAGTTGGGTCAGATTATTGGAACAAAGGATGTGCTGGGCAAGGTTCATATTGCCAATTTTATGTTTACCCAATGTGGAAGTATTTGCCCCATAATGACCAATAACCTAAAGCGTTTAGAAGAACAATTTATGGAGCAAAAAGATGTTGTGATGCTTTCGTATAGCGTAACCCCTTGGATGGATTCAGTTCCTAGGCTAAAATCCTATGCCCAAGACTATGAGATTACTAAAAAAGAATGGCATTTTCTTACTGGTAAAACTTCGGACATATACACCCTAGCACGAAAATCTTATTTTGCTGAGGAAGATTTGGGTTTTACAAAAGACAGCACCGATTTCTTACATACCGAACACGTACTCCTCATCGATCAAGCCCTTAAAATTAGAGGAGTATACAATGGAACGCTCCCGCTAGAAATTAAACAATTAGCACAAGACATTGCTCTTTTGCTCGAAAAAAAGTAGTTTGTAATTTGGTTTATAATATAAACCAGTTTATGTTTGTAGAATAATCCTAACATCTTATTCTATGAAAACAGAACAAACAACCGCTCAAGAACAGCTCGATTTAATTGAACAAACCATCGCTCAAGCTAAAGAAAACTTAAGCAATCACAGCTTTTCCTATATCTTCTGGGGCTGGATGGTAAGCCTCACCGCCCTTGCAAATTACGTCTTACTAACCTATAGTCCCTTGGGCAACAACAGCTTCCTCATCTGGCCCATTGCAATGATTCTGGGAGCCGTTTATATTGTAGGGTACTACAGAAAAGCAGAAAAAACGAAAAGCCACCAAACACATTTGGAGTATTTCCTTTCCCGTATGTGGATGGTTATTGGTATTATTTTATTTCTTTTTTCAATTATAATTTCTTTTATCAACATCAGTCCCTGGTTTTTCTTTCCCTTTGTTGCTGGGATTGGAACCCTCGTAAGTGGAGTCGTTTTAAAATTCAAGCCTTTGACTTTGGGCGGGATCGTGCTCATCACTTTTCCCTTTTATAGTGTGCTTGTTCCTGAGTCCTCGTTTTTACTTTTATATGCCGCTATCATTGTGGTCTCTTATTTAATTCCCGGCTATGCCCTTAAACGATATCGCGCTTGAAACCTCTAGATCCTTTACTCACCACTCCGCTACGATTAGGCGCTGTATCCCTATTGATTAAACTCAAATCGGCTTCTTTTGTCTACCTCAAAGAACATCTCAATGCGACACAGGGAAACCTCAGCGTTCAATTGAACAAGCTAAAAGATGCCGATTACATCCGTATCGAAAAACGCTTTGAAGGCAATTATCCTTTAACCGAAGTCAAAATTACGCCTACGGGTGTTCGGGCTTTTGAAGCTCATGTGACTAATTTAAAAGACTATTTACACCTATGACATTGCACATAAATTAATCTCTAAATCTTATGAAAAACCTAACCTACAAATTAATCCTGCTGTTGTTAATTGCCTTTGGAAAAGGCTATGGGTTCAGCAAACTAAAGGGCAATTACCCCTTTTTTGCATCACAAAAAGACTCCATTCGTTCGATTCAAATGGAGATAGATCATTTGTTCTCAAAGTCTTTGGAGCTTTCTTCTTTAAAGCCTCTTGAGCAATATAGTAAAGGCCTCGCTGCAAATAAAGAAGGTTATGCGGAAAATAGCATTCGGTATTGGCAAGCCTATACCGCCTATCAGAAAGCTGTTTATTCTTTAATTCAAGAGAATCTATCTGCATCTGAAGAGTCTTGTGATTTTGGAATAGATCTGTTAAATCGTAACGACAACAAAAATTCCGAGGACTATGCTTTACTTGCTAATATCGAGGCATTTTCTATACAATTTAAAGGCGCAAAAGTTCTTGTAATTGCTCCAAGATTAAGAAAGCACGCTAGGAAAGCTATTGCTTTAGATTCCTTGAATTTAAGAGCCTATTATGTCCTAGGGAGTAATGATTATTATACACCCAAACAGTACGGTGGAGGTAAAAAAACTGAATTCTATTTAAAAAAAGCATTGTCTATTCCGCCAAAAAGGAGTCCGAATTCGTTGAGTCCGAATTGGGGAAGGGAAGGGTCTTACGCTCTTTTGGCTCAATTCTATTTAAAAGAAAATTTTCCAACAAAAGCTCAGGATATAATTAACGAGGGTCTTTTGGTTTTCCCAGAAAGTTATCAATTAAAGAATTTGTTGAAAAAGCTTTAGCCTAAGTCAATATCATGGCCCTAATAAACTCCTTTATATCTAGCATACATATCGTTTCTGCCGCTCTTTCAATTCTTTTTGGCGGTTGGATCCTTATCAAAGAAAAAGGGTCTAAAAGGCATAAAAAAGTAGGCTTGTTTTACTTTATAGCAATGCTCCTAAACAACAGTACTGCTCTGATGATTTACAATGCTTTTGGAGAGTGGTTTTTCCCTCACTGGCTCGCAGTAGTTGCTTTGGTGGTAATAATACCCGGCTATTATATTTCTAAGGTAAAAAACAAGCCCTATGCTTTAAAGGTCCATATTGTAGCAATGGTAGTGAGTTACTATCTCCTAATTGGCGGAGCAATCAATGAGGCTTTTCTGCATATTCCATATTTAAGTCAATTTCTTCTGGTAGAAAATCCATCTCCCCTAGATATTTGTCATCTAATCGCTCTTGTCTTTTTCGTTTTACTTATTCTAAAATATCTTGTAAAATATTGGGTAACTGTTTTTCCCATTAAAAAGGCTAAAAAATGAATCTGGGTTTTTGAATAAAGACGATGTACAATGCCCGTATTTGTAATTTTTATATCTTTCTAAAAAGATTAACCTCATGACACAAATACAATTTCTTGGCCATGCTTGTTTTCTTATTGAATTTGGTGGCGCAAAACTTCTTTTCGATCCCTTTATAACAGGGAATCCAATGGCAAAACAAATTGATGTTGACTCCCTAGAAGTAGACTATATTTTGCTCACCCACGGGCATCAAGATCATGTTTTAGATGCGGAAACAATCGCTAAACGAACCGGAGCAAAGATCATTTCCAACTACGAAATAGTGAGTTGGTATGAAGGCAAAGGAATCTCGGGTCACCCACTAAATCACGGAGGAAAATACACCTTTGATTTCGGAACAGTAAAATACGTTTCCGCAATTCACTCTTCGGTTTTACCCGACGGAACTTATGGCGGAAATCCAGGCGGTTTTGTCGTTTGGAACGACTCCAATTGTTTTTATATGGCGGGAGACACGGCTCTTACTTACGACATGAAATTAATTCCTGCACTCTGTCCTAAACTCGACTGGGCGGTGCTTCCCATAGGAGACAATTTTACCATGGGAATGGAGGAGGCCGTTCTTGCGGCTGATTTTATTCAGTGTAACCAAATAATCGGCTGTCATTACAACACCTTTCCGCCCATTGAAGTAGATCTGTCTCAAGCTCAGCATCTTTTTGAAGCTCAAAAAAGAACCCTTCACCTCCCTAAAATTGGGGAAAGCCTTTCGCTTTAAGACCTCTTTTGTTGGGACGAAATTCCTTTTGCACCTTTATCTTTATCCCTTATCTTTATCAAAAAAGAGCTCTATGGATGTAAAAGATGCCAACGGAAACATATTAAATGACGGAGATACGGTAAAACTAACCAAAGATCTAAAACTCAAAGGAACCTCAACAACGATCAAAAGAGGTACAACCGTAAAAAACATTCGTTTGACCGATCATGCAGATGAAATTGATTGCAGAATCAACAAAATGAACATTGTTTTACGAACTGAGTTTGTCAAAAAATAAGTTTTCACTCCGCTCCTATCCTCCCTTTTTTCGTTCTCTTTTTCAAATAATTTCTGTATATTTCAAAAAATGCAACTAAGTGAACAACGCGCCTTTCAATAAAATTTTAATCGGTTTTGCCTTTTCGCCTAACCTCAAAGCAAATGTCTTTGAAGCGATGCGGTTGGCTGATTTTTTAAATGCCCACCTGTACTTTCTTCATGTAGGGTCAAAATCGCCTGCAAAAGCAAAAACATTTACTGAAATTTTAGAAGAGTCTCCTGTTCAACCCCAACATCTTTCAGTGCTTTGGGAAGAGGGGGAGCCCGTTGAAACCATAAATGAACAGTGCAAGAAAAACAAGGTGGATTTACTCTTGCTCGGAGCAATGCAACGAGAAAATATGTTGAAATTCTATATGGGCTCAATTGCCCGTAAGCTCACCCGAAACGCCCCCTGTTCCGTTTTATTAATGATTAAACCTTCTGTAATTCGAAAGGCTCACAGCATGTAGTCGTAAACGCTTTCGAAAGTCCAGAAACGGAAAATACAATTCGTTCTGCCTTTCATTTTGCCCAAGCATTGAGTGCGTCAAAACTCACCTTGGTAGAAGAAATTAACCGCTCAGAAGTTGCCGAAGAGGCAGACGATGATCGCGGTTTGAGAAAGGTAACCCTTCGAAAAGAAAAATTAAAACGGCGTGAACTTTCACGTGTTCGAGAAATTTTAAGTCGTATTTCGGACTCTTTGAAAGAGAACATAAAGATACACTCCCAAAATATTTTTGGAACCCGAGGATATTCTATTGGTCATTATGCCAAGGTTGTTCGAGCCGATTTACTCATAATGAACAGTGATGAAAAAAGAAAAGGTTTTCTAGAGCGTATTTTCCCAAAGGATCTCGAGCATATTTTATCCGAATTACCCACCGATGTTCTCATCATAAAAAGCAAACAAAATGGGTAAAACAAGCACTTTTAAAAGCTTTTTAGGCGCACTGCCCGGCAATATCTTTGCCGGTTTTGTCGTCTCTCTCGTTGCCTTGCCTCTGGGGCTTGGTTTAGCAATTGCTTCGGAAGCCCCTCCTATTGCGGGGATTTTGTCGGCTGTAGTTGGGGGAGTTGTTGTAGCGCTTTTAGGAGGGTCTCAATTAACAATTGCAGGGCCTGGAAACGGCTTAGTCATTGTATTGCTTTCTTCTATCACACTTTTGGGGGGAGGCGATCTTTACCAAGGGTATCTGTTTACCCTAGCAGCAGTTGTTCTCTCGGGGATTCTAATTTTCCTTTTCGGTCTCTTCCGGTTTGGTGCATTGAGTGAGTTTTTTCCTGCTTCTGCGCTACAAGGTATGCTGGCTGCTATCGGAATTGGAATTTTGGCTAAGCAGGTTCATGTCATGCTTGGAGTGACAACAGCTTCAGGAAGCCCTTTCGAACTCCTTGCACAGGTCCCAAACAGCCTGCTTCATATTTTTCAAAATCCAACCCTAGAGGTGCTTCTAGCTGCCGGATTAGGCGTTGGAAGTTTTTTGATTTTAATTTTATATTCCCGGATTAGAAACCCTATTTTTCACCTAATTCCTGCACCCATGTGGGTGGTTGTTTTGGCTATAGGGCTGACCTATTATTACGAATTGATCGCTGCCATTCCCTATCCCATGGGTGAAAATTTACTCATTACCCTACCTGAAAACTTAGTAGGAAACCTTCCTTTTCCAGATTTTGGAAAGCTTGGAAGCATGGAATTCATTGGGATTGTAATTTCCCTTACTTTAATTTCCTGTATTGAATCCCTGCTTAGCATCAAAGCCGTAGACAAACTGGATCCTTTAAAAAGAAGATCCAACGTGAACAAAGACCTTAGGGCTTTAGGAATAGCAACAACCATCAGTGGTTTTGTAGGGGGATTGAATGTCGTTACCGTTATTGCCCGCAGTTCGGTAAATGTAAACAATGGAGGATCTAACCGATCTGCCAACTTGTTTCACGCCCTCTTTCTCTTGCTTTTTATTGTTCTTTTTCAAGATCAAATCCAACGCATTGCGCTTCCTGCTTTGGCGGCCATCTTGGTGTACACAGGCTATCGCTTGGCCGCTCCTGAAAACCTAATCATGCTCTTTAAAATTGGAAAAGAACANGGCGCTATTTTTCTTGTCACACTGGGTATGACCCTAGCTTACGGTCTGATTACAGGAATTGCNTTCGGTGTATTAGCAACTTTTATGATCCATATANTGATCAATAAAAGTGTCTTTTTTTTCACACGCAANTGGCTAAAGCCCAACGTTTTGATGTTTAAAGAAGAAGATAGCGGGAACTATTTTGTCAGTGTAAAAAACTTCTGTAGTTTTTTAAACTTTTATAAGTTAAAAGCGCTTCTTGACGAAATTCCAGAGCACGAACACGTTATTGTAGACTTCTCTCTTTGTGAGTTTGTTGATCATACCGTTATGGAAGGTCTAAGTGATTATAGAAGGAGTTTTTCAAGTAAGAATGGGGTCTTCGAGATCATCGGCTTGGATGTACATTTTTCTGACACACAGCATCCTTTTGCAATACGAAAAGTACTTCCCATGAAAGATTTTTTAAATCTTGGAAAGCACCTTACAAAAAGACAAAAAACACTCAAAAGACTTGCAAAAAACTTGAGGTGGTCTTATCGTCCTGAGCTCTCGTCAGAGGCCAATAACTTGGAGCAGTTTGAATATTTTAAGTCCAAACAAATCAATTATCAATACAATGTTTTATTCGATGAATCAGAACAATTTACCTTGTTTGACCTTTCGTATAGCGAAGGAGCTTTTATCGCAAAAGAAGACTTGAAATCTTCTTTTTTAATGATTCAATTGGAAGAAAGGGTGCCTCAATTTATTTTAGACAAAGAACATTTGTTGGCGAATTTATACGAACCTCTCGGGTATCGAGATATTGACTTTACTGAAGCCCCTGATTTTTCAAGACGTTTTTTTCTTGGTGGAAAGAATAGATCTGAAATTAGAAAATGGTTTACTCCAGAATTGATTTTCTTTTTTGAAAGCCACTCGTATTTCCATGTAGAAACCAACGAAAAAACCCTCCTCATCAAGGGTCGAAATCGCCTTTCGAGTATCGATGAAATTAAAAAAATGCTGGCTTTTGGAAAAGAATTAACCCAAATTTTAAAGAAACAATAACCTCATGAAAAAAACATTCACTCTTGCGCTTTGCCTAGGCGTTCTCTTTTGTGTTGCGGCTCAAAAAACCCTAGGTGAAATTGAACGCCTTGACCCAGAAATAAACAGCCTTATTGCTGCAGATGCAGTCATCGAAATTTTAGCCGATGGCTTTAGCTGGGCTGAAGGGCCGGTTTGGGTTCCTGAACTAAATTCTGTTCTGTTTACCGATGTTCCTGAAAATAAAATGTTCCGCTGGAACGAGTCCAATGGCCTGTCGCTCTATTTAGATCCTAGCGGCTATACGGGCATTGCGCCTAACGACAAAAAGAGTGGTGCTAACGGCTTAATCCTTGACCCGGAAGGCAATTTGCTCATCGCGCAGCACGGTGACCGCAGAATCGCTATGATCGANAAGCCNCTCGCAAAACCCGGTTCATTCAAAACAATCGTCGCTGAATATGAAGGAAAAAGATTCAGCAGTCCTAATGATTTAATTNTNGCCAAAAACGGAGATTTATATTTTACCGACCCTCCCTATGGGCTTAAGGGCGATGGTGACCCATTAAAAGAAATTGCTGAAAACGGTGTTTACCGTTTAGACGCTAAAGGAAAAATAACTCGGGTTTACAATGGTTTGAATCGTCCTAACGGGCTGGCTTTTTCGCCAGACGAATCCGTTTTATATGTTGCCAATTCGGACTCTAAAAGAAACCTATGGCTCTCTTTTTCTCTTGAAAACGGTGAGTTGAAAAACGAAAAAATATTTTTCGATGCAACAGGTATAAAGGAAAAAGGCCTGGCCGATGGATTAAAAGTCCACAGCAAAGGCTATGTTTTTGCTACAGGCCCAGGTGGTGTTCTGATCTTTNCCCCAGGAGGC